>Ga0214923_10009648_pt1 | contig 10023 bp, 11 predicted proteins | sample LL1510_MetaG_FD_177993 | JGI IMG/M metagenome (GOLD analysis project Ga0214923, IMG submission 177993) | Freshwater microbial communities from Lake Lanier, Atlanta, Georgia, United States - LL-1510 | ecosystem: Environmental > Aquatic > Freshwater > Lake | place: USA: Georgia | collected...
TGCACCGTTATCAATTGCGTAGTGGAGGGCTTTGATGGTGTTGGCGAGGTTTACCGGTCCAGGAGCGGACTCAGAATAGTAACGAACGGGCATGATTTGCACCGCTTGGCTCACGCCCGCAGTGCCTGTTTTTGGGTTGGCGAGGGCTCCGATGATTCCGGCGATGTGCGTCCCGTGTCCGTGATCATCCACCGGATTTGCAGAACGTGTGACAAAGTCCCATCCATACACCGGAGATCCACCCGAGCGTTCAGAAGAGAGGGGAGCTTTCCAGAGATTCGGGCGAAGGTCAGGATGAGAGGCATCGATTCCGGTATCGATTACGGCGACAATCACGCTTCGGTTGCCTTGGGTCAGCGACCACGCTTTTTCGATGTTGGTGGCGTGATTCTGCAGGCCCCAGTTCTTGAATTTGAAATCTTTGAAAGAAAAAGATCGGGCTTCGACCGATACCAGCAGGAGCAGAGTCAGAAGGATGTTGAACTTTTTCACAGAATCTTACCGGCCTTTCTTCACTCCTCTTAGTTCAAGATCGGTGCCAAGGTTCGGACTTTCCCGCAGCTTCAGGCAAAGTGCAAGTGTTTGGAATTGCTTTATTTTGACTGCAATTAAATTCATGGATTCGGAATGAGGTTTCCTGCGGCTAGGAATCTTACACACAGGTGTCTAAAGTATTTACAGGAGTTTTGATTTTGCTCCGGGCTCTTTTGCTTGTGGTAGCCTGAGATCCTTACTTATGAGCAAAACACTGGTATTCGTCCGGCATGCACATCGAGACACCGAAGATCCTTCTCGCGACAACGGTCTGAGTGAGAAGGGGCTCCATCAGGTGGAAAACCTGGTCCATTATTTCAAGTCCTGGGTCGATCGAGAACATCCAGATGCCAAAGTGAAGATCCATGCTTCACCCAAAAAGCGCTGCATTCAAACAATTACCCCCGTCGCGCTCGCCTTGGATTCGAAGGTGGAGATCGATCCGCGGCTCATCGAAGTATCGCCCATGGAGAGTGAGTCCCAGGTTCGAGCTCGTATCCTTTCGTTTCTTGAGGATTGGAAATCGCGGAGTTCGGAATTGACCTTGGCATGTTCCCATGGAGATCTCATCCCCATGAGCGTTCAAATGCTCACCGGTGCAAGAATCGGAATCAAAAAGGCCGGCGTGGTCCAGATCGAAGGGGTTGCTGGAGAGTTTTTTCTCACGGCACTCATTCAAAAGGTTTGAAACTATCCGAAGACTAAATCCATGGGACACTTTGAGACTTCCGCATATCATTTTGATCTTCCGCAGGAATTGATTGCAGACACGCCTCTCGAGACCCGGGATCAATCTCGTCTATTGGTCGTGAATCGCCGATCAAAAACTTTGGAGCATCGAACCATTCGGGATTTGGTGTCTCTTTTGAGTTCCCAGCATGTTCTGGTTGCCAACAATACCCGGGTCTTCAGGGCGAGACTATTGGGTGAGCGACTCGGAACCCGCGGGAAGGTTGAGTTTTTCCTTTTGTCGAAGAGCGATTCAAATACCTGGCAAGGCATGATGAAGACGGGGTCGAAAGTCCTCCCTGGGTTCCAATTCAGGATTCCGGTTTCGTCGGGGGCTGTTATTGAGGCGGAGGTCATTTCAAGATCAGAAGGACCTGAGGGAGCACTTTTTACGGCGCGTTTCTCTTCGGATCCCGTGAACGCTGATGCGGGTGAGGTTCCCCTGCCTCCGTACATCGTTCAAAAGAGGGCATCTCAGGGAATCGGCACGGTTTTTAAGGATGAGCTCTCAGTTTACAATACCGTATTTTCGAAAGAATCAGGTTCCGTCGCCGCACCCACCGCGGGAAGGCATTTCACCTTGGACCTCATCGAGAAGCTCCGGAGTATGGGCGTATCCTGGGAGGAAATCACCCTTCACGTGGGCATTGGCACTTTCAAGCCGGTGTCAACTGACGATGTCCGCGATCACGCAATGCATGCCGAAACCACTGCAATCTCGCCAGAGGTGGCCGTGCGCTTGAATGATGCGAAAAAAGCCGGGAAAAGCATTGTTGCGATTGGAACGACCACAGCGCGTACTCTTGAGGGACGCGCGCTTTTAGGCAAGGATCCCCATGTGCTCGAGCCCGGTGTAGCGGACGTGAATCTGTATATTCATCCGGGGAGCGGGCACCAGTGGACCTGGGCAGATGCGATGCTCACCAACTTCCATCTGCCGGGAAGCACCTTGTTGATGATGGTTGCCTCACGAATCGGTGATCTGGATTTCACCCTGGAGGCCTATCGCACCGCCATTCGGGAGAGGTATCGGTTTTACAGCTACGGTGATGCCATGCTAATCATGGACCGATGATTCAGAAGACTCTTCCTGTGGGCGCCTTTCTTTGCAACTGTCAGATTTTGGTGTGCCCAAAGACGCATGATGCGGTGGTGATTGATCCCGGCGAAGAGCCTCAAAAAATTTTGAGTGCAATTTCAGAGGTATCATCTCAACTGGGGGTTCCTGTGCGTGTGAAGGCCTTGTTTCACACGCACGCTCATTTTGACCACATCGGTGGATCTCGGGCGGTCAAGGAGCATTTTGTTCGCGCAGGGGTCGATGCGCCTCAGATTTTCTTGCACCAGTCGGATGAGTTCATTTATTCGATGCTCCCAAAACAGGCCGCTCGATTTGGATTTCAATTGGATGAGCCACTCCCCGTGGATCGGTACTTCGAGGATGAGCAAAAACTCGCTGTCGGTAGTTTGAAGTTCACCATTTTGCACACGCCTGGGCACTCTCCTGGAGGTGTTTGTTTCAGACTTCACGAGGATCAATCATTGAAGATTCCCGAGATGGTTTTCACAGGGGATACGTTGTTCAAGGAAGATATCGGAAGAGCGGACCTTTGGGGCGGAGACGAAGAGGTGCTTCTGAAGAGCATTCGGAACCGGCTACTGACCCTGGATGATGACACTTGTGCTTGGCCGGGGCATGGACCTCAGACCTTGATTGGGCACGAAAAGCGCAGCAACCCTTACGTTTGAGTCTTCAGGAAGTGTCATCGGGAGGACGTTGATCGATGGAGATCACGTTTTCGAGGGCCAAAATGCCGCTGATTCCAGAATTTTCTTCAGATTCACGGATCCATCGATGAACCCGGTGGAATTCGCTCCCCCAGTTCAGCATTCTTGAAAAGCAGAGCTCATCCCAGAATCGGCCAATTCTATGCTTACCCCTCTTGGCTCCCGTCACGCCAATCGCAACACGGCCTGCGAGAACCCTGAAGAAATCCGCAAGGTCCTTTCGATCGCCAGCCTTCACCAACAGACGAATTTGTCCCCGGTGGATGGCGGCACGAAAAATGCGAACTCTGAACCGCTTCGCATAAACATAAATCTGACTCGTAATGCGGGAATGATTTCTTCGATGAACGAGGTCCCAAGCCCCCCGGGCTCGCTTCGAGTTCAGTACAAAAACCTGCGGAACATTTGAAAAATAGGGGCGTTTGGTTTTGCGTTTTCCGCGCCGTCCGGGACCCCCATGACTTAAAAGAGGGTGAAGAAGAGCGTTCCAATGAGCTCTTTCCAGAGTTCCGGGCGGCAGGGCCTCTTTAAGGCTGATGTTCTTTCCACGAGCCACAGATTCAAAATAACTCGGAATTCATGCTGGGGCAATGTCATATTAACGATCGAAAACCGGGACCGCTGGCGAGGAGGCTGCCGCTGAGGCGGCGCGTTATTTGTTGGGAGTTACCATACGAACATGAAGTGACACATGAGCGAGAAGAACCCTCCCGTGAGGAGTGAGTGATCCGGGCTCAAATCGGGGTCTTGGGTGTCTGCGAAGTTTTGAGTGTGGTAAAGGGCCTCGACCGTCAGGTAAGTCTTTTTGAATACTACGGGGAATTCAAAACCACCGCCAAAATCCACGCTCATGGTAGAATCCGTATCAGGCTGTGAAGAGGTGAGGCTGCTTTGGGATTTGCTCATGGCGCCAATTCCTCCCAGAATGAAGGGATTGGCAAAAGAGATTGCTGCGGATGAATTTTTCACGTCGAAGTAATACTTGAGATGGAAGCCATATCCGATCAGTTTGGCTTCATAATTCGTGGTCCCTGTTGAAAAGCTATGATTCGCGAAAAACACGCCCAAATCGCCTGCGAGATTGAAGCTGAACCAATACTGCATGCGGGCATCGAAACGTGGAAGTGCTGAATCATAGAGTTTTCCACGATTCCCGGTGGCCGACTGATAGCCTAGGCCGATCGAGATTCCGAAAAATCTTCCATACTGGAAGAATTGGGTGTCTTCGTTTTCCTCTTCATTCAAATTGAATGATCCATATTCAAGGTGAGGGGATGATCCATCAAAGAGTCGCGTCTCTTCTTTCTTCTGAGGAGTCGGGGCACCTTGAGCCCAAGATTCATTTGTCGAAGCGAGCAACGCCATCACCGCCATGAATGCGATGGCTGCCAAAGAACGTCTGAGAGTGTTCTTAAAAATAGTAGTGCATTCCTGCATTGAGAAAGCTCACGCCAAAGGTTTTTAGAGCCAGGGAACCCGAATTTGAAGTAAGGCTCTCGGCGCTCATTCCAGCTTCAAAGCTGATCCCCACGTTATCGACGCCGGGAATGAAAAACTCAGAACCGAGGCCGCCCAGAAGTTCGACACCGTTTCGTTGATTGGCGTAGACGTAACCTGCGCCGACCAGAAAGTAGAAATTCGCATAGCTTTCGGCGTGGACCGTTTGCATGTATTTTCCTGCAAAGACGCCCGTACCCTGATTTCCGGAATAGAAGCCTGCGATCAGCTCCAGGGATGACCGAGGAGCGAGGCCGTATTTGAGACTGATTCCTGGGGTGCCGTTCACCTGTGAGGTATTGGCGAACTGGGCGTTGTAACCGAGACCAAACCGGCCAAAAAGCTCCTTGGCTGATACGGGTTCTAGTGAAAGAGTCAAGGCGGCGAGGGCCAGAAAACGCCAAAAGGAGGGAGGGATTTTCATCACTGAAGTCAGCGTAACATAGGGTTTCTTTTTGACAATAGCGGAATCAGGTCCTAAAGGTATTATCTATGGAAAATTGGTTCAGTCGTCAGAGGGTAGTAGTGCTTTCTTTGGTTGTGGTTCTCGCTGGAGCGGGTACCTATTTCTATCAACGCCACATGGAGAGCAAAGACCAAGAAGGGAAAGCAGCCCTTTACAAGGTCCAGAAGGTTTTTGAAGAGGAGTTGAAGGCGATTCCGGAGGCCGAGAGGGCTCCGGGACTTTCATTGGATGTAGACGTGAAGTTTTCGAAGACCGTGGCAGAGCTCAAGGGGCTCATTGCAGCGAAGTCGGCAGGGGCCCAACCCCTTTTTGAGGCGGCATTTCGCCTGGGAACGCTTTATCTCGATTTCAAGCAGCCCGAGAAGGCTGCTGCGGCATTAAGCTCAGGGATTCAGTTTGCAAAGAGCGGACTTCAAAAGGCTTCGATGCAATACCTTCTCGGATCCGCGCTTGAGCAGAGCCTCAAGCTCAAGGAAGCACTTTCCGCATTTCAGGAAGGAATGGCCCAGAATGTAGGCGCGCTCAAGGCAGACTTGCTTCTCGCCCAGTTGAGAACCCATGTTCAACTGAAGGAACTGGATCAAGCCAAAAAGATTTCCGAGGAGCTCGCAAAGGATTTTCCCGGTTCCAAGGCCGCTGATTCAGCATCTCGGTACTTGAAAGAAGCCAAGTGATGACTGCTCGAATCTGGCTAGGTCTGGGTTTGGCTGTGAGTGTGTCCAGCTGTTCAAGTCGGAACCTCTATCCGGATTTTTCGAGGAATTCCGAAATTCTCAGAAGGACCTGGACCTACTCGGTGTTGCCCTTGTCTACGGGGGAACACCCCGGGGGAGTGGAGTACGTTTCGCCTGTTCTCCATGAAAATACGCTTCTTTTTGGAAGCTCTCGGTTCGGACTGGTCTCGTTTTACCCAAAGATCAAGAAAGTGAAATGGACTTTTGCGCTACCCAATGGGGTCGTGAGTCCAGTTGAGGTCCAAAACTCCGGTGTTTTTTTCTCGGGAGGCGACGGCAAGCTTTACCATCTTTCAGCGGAGAGCGGAAAAACCCTCTGGACTTATGATCTCAGGAATCCCGTTACCTCGAGGCCCACGCTTAAGGGCGATGACCTTTACGTGGTGACCAGTGACGATGCCCTTTTGAGTCTTGAAGCCAAAACCGGAAAGTGGCAGTGGCATTATCGAAGGCGAAATGCTTCAGGACCTTCGATTCATGGGGCCACAAGGCCCTTGGTCATCGGAGATGAGGTCTGGGTAGGATTTGCGGATGGGGCCCTTGTGGCTTTGACCCGAAAGGAGGGGAAAGTCCTTTGGGAAAAGCAATTGAATTCCATCAAGAGGTTCTCGGGGCTGAATGCGGAATTGACGGAAGATCAGGGCTTGGTGTTTGTACCGGCATTTGATCAAGCGCTTTATGCTCTGAATTCCAAGAGCGGAGCCCCGGTTTGGGTAAAAGAGAACGTGGGGGGATCAAAGAAGGTTTCCATTCATGAGGGTGTACTTTATGCCTCGAGCTCCCAAGGCAAGGTATTTGCGCTGGATCCGAAGACCGGTAAGGAATGGTGGAGCTTTGAACTGGATGGAGGCGTTCCTTCGGAGGTGATTGTTGCCGGAGATCGGGTGATCTTCAGTTCGACTCACGAGTACTTGTACGCTCTTGATCGCAAGTCGGGAAAGCTTCTGGATCGCTTCCAGGTGGGATATGCGTCGGGCTTTTCAGGGGGCATGGCTTACGATTCTTCGAAGAATTCCCTGTATGCTTTGAGTCGGGGTGGAAACCTCTACAGTTTCCACGTTTCGCCCTAGTTCCGCTCCTGATTTTTTACTGAAATCAATTTCGTAAGTAGTTGAATCTTTGATGAAAACAGTTTAAACCGGACAAAAAAGTATTGTTTTAAGGCCTCGCTTGTGCCAAAATCCGGCTCCGAAGGCAAAAGCGATTCTATGAACGTTTCTCCAGTAGAAGAATATGGTCTCCGGTGTGCGGTTCAGCTTGCATCCCTTCCCGAGGGACAGAGCCTCTCTGCGCCCGAAATTGCGGATCGTGAAGGTCTATCCGTGGAGTATGTTTCGAAATTCATGCTTCTTTTGAGGCGCGGGGGCCTGGTGAGGACCATCCGCGGGATCAAGGGCGGATTTATGCTGGCAAGATCGCCCGAGAAGATCTCTCTGAAGGAAGTCTTTGATTCATTGAAGCAGAACAAAAAGAGTGCGGAAAGCTTTTGTGCCTCTTTTTCAGGAAAATCAGAAACCTGTGTCCGTTCCAAGGGCTGTTCGATTCGACCCTTTTGGCAAATCCTCTCGGGGTATGTCGAAGAGTTCACCACCCGCCTGACGCTGAAGGATCTTCTCCAGGGGGAGGCGCAAACCCAACTTTTGGCCCGGACTATCGCCGCAGAGAACTTTGAGGGGCTCCGGAATTCATTGCAAAAGCCGCACGCGACCCAAGAAAAGAACATCGAGGAAGTAATCCTATGAAAAAACCCCTGTTTGAAATCCAAGACCTTCATGTGTCGGTCGAAGGAAAGAAAGTATTGAACGGAGTCCAGCTCAAGATTTTTCCGGGTGAGGTTCATGCCATCATGGGGCGTAACGGTACAGGCAAGACCACTTTGGCTTACACGCTCATGGGGCACCCCAAGTATGAAGTCCAATCGGGAAAGATCCTGATTGATGGCGAAGACATTACCTCGCTTAAACCCGAGGAACGAGCGCGGAAGAGGCTTTTCCTCGCGTTTCAATATCCGGTCGCAATCCCGGGGGTGAGCGTGGCTTCATTCTTAAGAGCCTCGCTCAAGGCGGTGCGTTCAGAAGAGGTTCAGCCGTCACAGTTTCGCGCTCTGATCCGTGAAGAGCTGAAGCACCTGGGCATCCCCGAGTCCTTCATGACCCGCTCCCTGAACGAAGGGTTCAGCGGCGGAGAAAAAAAACGCTTGGAGACTCTCCAGCTTCGTCTCCTGAAGCCGAAAATGGCGGTGCTCGACGAGACTGACTCCGGTCTCGACATTGATGCCCTTCGGGTGGTCTCCGAGAATCTTCAAGACTTCCGGAGCTCTGAAAGGGGCATGTTGGTCATCACGCACTATCAGCGAATGTTGAATTACATCAAACCCGATGTGGTCCATGTTTTTGGGAGTGGAAGGATTCTTGAGAGTGGTGGGCCGGAGCTTGCGCTCAAGCTCGAGGAAAAAGGCTACGAATGGATTGAAGGAGCCTGAACGGAAATGAAAGAGTTTGTTCTTTTCAAGACTCCGGAGGATCCCGGAACTTCCATGAATTCCCTGACGCTGAAAAGCGCAGAAGGGGAAGTCCGCTTTTGCTTTTATGAAGTAGAGCCTGGAGTCTCGCACCATTCCATCCGTCTTGAGTTGGGAAGGCATTCCAAGATGGAAGCCGTGATCTTCCAGGATGTTCCCATCGATCAGAGTGTCAGGATTCGAATCTGTGCAGATCTTTCAGAAGGGGCCCTGCTCCAGGTGATCTTGGTTCAGAACGGTGGCTTGAACGCGCAGGTGGATTTCGATGCAGCTTATCAAGGAAAGGGCGCACGGGTTGAATTGCGGGGGCTTCAGAACTCAAAGGGACGTCAGAAGCTTGCGATTCAGGCGAATTCAAACCACTCGATTCCTCACACCAGCAGTGACTTACAGGTTTGGTGTGCGGCTCGCGATGAATCTCGGTCGGTCTTTAACGGTGGGGTGAGAATAGAAAAAGGGGCCCACCACACAGAGGCGTTTCAGAAAAATCGAAACCTGATTCTCTCGAAGCAAGCGGTGGTTGATTCCTTCCCGAAGCTTTTCATTGCCAATGACAACGTCAAGTGTGCCCATGGCAGCAGCACCAGCACGCTCGAACCCGAACAAGCCTATTATCTTCAGGCGCGTGGGATCGATGCGTCTCAGGCCGAACAGATGTTGATTAGCGGATTCATTCGCCAGGCGATTTCAACGATCAGTGACCTGAACTGTCGGTACACCCTCGAGGATCGCCTCGGGGTTCGCGATGAGGAAGGAATATGATTGAGGTGGGCGCATGAACGAGTTGGTTCGCAAGGACTTTCCGATTCTTTCGAGGGTGATTGACGGCAAGCTCCTTTGCTATCTGGATAGCGCAGCCACGTCGCAGAAACCAAGAAAAGTGGTGGATGCCATTTCGAAGTTCTATTTGGAAAGCAACGCCAATGTGCATCGAGGTGTGTACCACCTTTCGCAAGAGGCCACTGATGCCTTTGAGTCGGTCAGGAGCAAGGTCCGAAGGTTTTTAGGCGCGAAATCCGAGCGTGAGATCATTTTTACCAAAGGCACCACTGAAGCGATCAATCTGGTGGTATCGAGTTTCGGAGAAATGTCGGTCTCTGAAGGGGATGTCATTGCGGTTACGAGGATGGAGCATCACGCGAACTTCGTTCCCTGGCAGCAGCTTGCGAAGAGAAAGAAGGCCCGTTTTGAGATCATCGAGTTGACTCCGGACTGGCGGCTTGATCCAAAAGAGGTGGATCGAGTGCTGGCGCTCCGGCCGAAGATTCTTGCAGTGACCTTGCTGAGCAATGTCACCGGGGTGACCAATCCTATTGCCTCGCTTGCGGCCAGATTCAAGATGGCCGGTACCGCCGTGGTGGTCGATGCTGCTCAAGGGATCGCTCATGGCGAGGTTCAAATCGACAAGTTGGGACCCATCGACTTTCTTGCGTTTTCTGGTCACAAAATGTGTGGACCCACCGGGGTCGGGGTGCTGTGGGGACGAGAGAACCACTTGGAGAGGATGCCTCCTTACCAACTGGGGGGGAATATGATTTCCCATGTGGGAGACCTTGATAGCGAATGGAATGAGCTGCCCCACAAGTTTGAGGCCGGGACCCCGGACATCGCGAGTGTCATTGGTCTTGGAGCGGCGATTGATTATATTGAGACCCATGGGCGGAATCGAATCGAAGAATATGAGCAGTCCATCACGGATCATATCGTCGGGAAGCTTGTCACCATTTCAGGCTTAAGGTTGATTGGTCCGTCCG
>Ga0214923_10009649_pt1 | contig 10022 bp, 11 predicted proteins | sample LL1510_MetaG_FD_177993 | JGI IMG/M metagenome (GOLD analysis project Ga0214923, IMG submission 177993) | Freshwater microbial communities from Lake Lanier, Atlanta, Georgia, United States - LL-1510 | ecosystem: Environmental > Aquatic > Freshwater > Lake | place: USA: Georgia | collected...
AGTTTCATCAATAAATTTAGGTATATAATTTGTTAATTGATAATTATAATAATTATTAAATTTATTTGGTGTAGTTGAATAATTATTATATAAATAACCTCTTGAAAAATTATAATTATAATTATTATTATTATTATATAATGATGGTTTAATATTTGATAAATTATTTATATATGATGAATCATAAAAATTTCTATTAAATCTAAATATATATCTTAACATTTTTATTTTATTTATAACTATATTTATATTTTTTTTATTATTTCTATAACTAATATATATAATTACAAAAAATGAATAATAAATATTATAAAACTAATATTGAATTAGATAATCAAGATAATTTAAATATTTATTCATATTGGATCTATTCTTCTCATAATACTATATTACCATATGGACAAATTTTTAAATCTGGTAAACAAATAGAAAATGCTAATTTGTGTTATTTTAATATCTTATTAAATAATAATATTACAGGTAGTTTAGAAATTGATATAAATGGTTATGATGATAAAACAAATGAAATTTTATTAGGTCATGGACCATTTTTAAATAATGTAACATTAACAGATTTATTTAACACTATTAAAAATATATATGATAAAAAAACAAATGATTTAGAACCATTAGTATTAAATTTTGATAATAAAAAATTAGATAAAACTTATCATTATAAAACTTTTTGGAATAATTTAAATATATTAAAAGATTATATATATGAATATAATAATTTAAATAAACTTGAAAATGGATTTAAATTATCTAATATTCCTATAAAAGATCTAAGAAATAAAATTATTATTAGATGGAATGAAAATAATAAATGTAATTATGATAAACCTAATCAAAAAGTTGGTCATGAATTATGTGAACCATATAATAATATTAATGGTGGTCAATTAAATATTGATGATAAATTTGGTAGATGGGTTCATCTCATCAAAAGTAAAATAAAATTAGATAAAGAAATAAAAATGATAAGAAATATAGGAAATGCAATAAAGAATAATAATGATAACAAATTTAATTATAAAATGATATCTAATACTCAAAGAAATATTATAAGAATATATCCTAATTTTATTAAAAATCTATTAACATCTAAAAATTATGATAATTTTTTAAATTATATTAGAAATGGTTGTCAAATGTGTGCTATCAATTTACAAACATTAGATAAAGCTTGGTATTATAATAAAGCTATTTTTTATAATGATATTACAAATAAAGTTAATAGTTATAAATTAAAACCGTTATGGTTATTAGGTTTGATAGCACATCCTGGTTTATTTAATATATATTATAACATCAAATATGATGAAACAAAATATAAATCAATTAAATTATTACATGATATAGATATTGATGTATCTATACCATTTTTTATATTTGAAATTATTGATATTAAAAATAAAAAATTCTATATATCTACAGAATTAGAATGGAATTTAGAAAAACTTACTAATATACAAAAAAATATTAATATTATTAGAGAAGATAAAATATCAAATTTATTTGTTGATTTTAAAAAAGTTGATGTATCTAATAATTGTAATTTTAATTCAATATATAATAATATAATTGAAGATAAATTTAATATTAATTATAGTTGGCATAAATCTAATACTAAAAATAATGATATTGATTTATATAATAATAATATTTTATTTATAAATCAATTATTTAATCAAAAAAATCTTATTAAAAATAATGATATAGTTAAAACTTTATTCAATGATATTAAATTATTTAATATATATCAAGATTGTTTAGCTTATTCTTTATTGAATCAAAATAATAAAATTTTTAATATTTTATCACAAGTATTAGATGAATATATAAAAGAAAATAATAAATAAGTATTTATAAAATAAGTATTTATATATCTCACTCAATGATATCAATCAATTATTTTAATATTTTATATGATTATTATTGATTGATATCATTGAGTGACTTATTGTAAACAAATATTTTTATACACAATAATATATATTTAATGATAATATATTTTTTGATATTAAATGATAGATATTGTGTTTATTTCCAAAATTCATGTATTATTTTTATTATATTCATATCTAATTTATTTTTTATTATTTCATCTAATACATTTATTTCTCTATTATATTCATCATATATCTCATTATGAATTCTATTTTTATCAAATCTATTCAAATAATTAATTATTGTTCTATGATCTTCTTCTAATATTTCATTATAATTCTCTAATTTTTCTATAATTATATTATTTAAGTTATTATATATATCTTGTTCTAATAATAAATGTTCTCTAAATAATGATATTTTTTTCATTATCTCAATACATAATTCATATGATAATAAATCACTAATTCTCAATATACTCTCTACTATTATTTCATTTATATCTGTATAATTTTTTAAATATTTTGTTAATACTTCATTTAATAGATCTATATTTATTTCATTATAATTATCTATAATTTCTATTAAATTATTTTTAAATATATAATCAAATAAATAATGTATTAGTTTGTTATTATTTTTAATTAAACCACTAAACACTCTTGTATCTATCATATCTTTTATATTTATTATATTATTATTAAATATAAAATCATACCATTTATCACCGAAGGTGCCTGCGGCATCTAAATTACTATAATCATTTATCAATTTAGTTATAGATAATAATTTATTATATTTGTAATAATTTATTATCATATTTAAATCATCTTTCTTATAATATTCATTTATTACTACTCCATATAATAAATCACTTTTTGTTCTACCATCATATATAAATTGTAAACATTCTTTATATTTATCTAAATATTGATCATTATTATAAAAATATTTAAATATATATGTAATATCGTTTATTTTTTCATAATAATAATAAATATGAAATCTATCAATAATTATTTCATTTATATATTCATCTTTATCAAAAAATATTACCTTATCTATATACTCTTTTTCTAGATTATTGATTAAACGATGAATAATCAATTCATTACTAAAATCATAATAAAAACATATATACTCATTTAGTGTTTGATATTTAGATGACCATGATTTATATGATCCATATATTGATTTATCTTCTATATATTCTTTAATATCTGAATATACTATTGTTTCGCGAAAAGATAATAAATCCAAAGGATTTATTATCTTTTAAGCGTAAGAGCCCTCATCAAAATAAAAATCTAAAAGATTTTTATTTTGATATCGGGCTGTTTCTTTATGAAGATTATAATCAATATATTTTAATATTTTGTGAATAATATCTTTATTAAAACCTATACATCTATATTTATCATATAGATATTTAATATTAGATTTGACATTTAAATTACTCATTAAATCTAATAATTGTTCAATAGTATAATCATAAGACAACTTAATTATATTATCTTCTATTATATCAGAAGTATCATAGATTAATATAGTATTAGGATTAGTATTAATATATGATAATAAAATATTATAGTTAGTTATATCTATCATTTTTATTAATTTATTATATTAGATTGATTATATATTGATAAAATATTTTTTCAATTTTTATAGTCTTATATGTTTATATGATATTATTAATTATAATTATTATATATATAAGATGACAATATATTATATTTATAAATAAAAATATTTTTATGAAATTTAGCGAAATATTTTATAAAATCTTTTATTTAAGACCAGTCCAATTATTTTAATTAAATAATAATCTATGATAACATCACACAATATCAATCATTCAATAATTTTAATTTAAAAAATGATAATATTTGAATAACAATAATTGTGTGGATATATAATCTTAAAATAAATCATTAAATAATTATAATGCAAAGATAAATATTTAATGAGATCAAATAAATATATTAAATGGAAGATATTGCATGAAAATAAATAATTATAATCATTTTTTATTTATAACATCTTTGTATTGAATATAATCTTTTATTTCTCTAAATTTATATAATTTCATAGGAGCAGCACATTTAAAATGAGGATTTTGAACTTCATATACTTCAAATAATTCTAAATCAGTATCATTTAATTTAAATTCACTTTTACATCTAGATTTAGAAATCATTCTAAATTCATCACTTTCATAACAATTTTTACATAATCGTAAATCATGTGCTTTACGTAATGACACAGAATCATTACTATTACATGATACACATATTTTTTTATTGATTTTATTCATAATTATGAATAATATAATAAAGAAATATTTATATAATATAAAATTTTATAAATATAATATAATATAATATAATTATATAAATATATTAAAAATGTTATTTAGTTATTTATTATCATCAGTTATCTTAAATAATTATAATAAAATATTATCAAGAAGTAAATATCAAATAAATAGAATGAAATATGTAATAAGTAATATATATAGTTTAATAATTCAAACAATATATATTTATTATATAATAATAAAATATACATTATTAGAAGAATCAATAGATAAAGATATAATAAATGGATATATTGGAAAAATATCAAAGAATCTAAATGAATATTGTAATATAATAAATCAAGAAGTTAAATTAGAATGATATTTAAAAAGTATAAATATATATTTAATAAGATAATTAAATAATATTTGAAATTTTATCAAAATTATTATCAATAATAATTTCATCTAACTTATCAAAAGAATATAAATAGTCATTATTATTATTTATATAATAATAGAATTTTTCTATAATTATATTTAATAAATTATATATCATATTTAATAAAATAAAATGAATAATATCACAGAAGTATCAATAATATATAATATTAATTATATATTTATATTAAAATTTTATCAATTTAATTTATTACCACAATTATGACATTTATTACAAATATGAGATTATTTAATTTTTTATAAACAATCTAAACAAGTCATTTTATTATTTATTTTAATAGATTTCTTTTCTTTTTAACATAAATCACATATGACATTATTGTTTATATTATCAATTATAACTTATATTATCTATTCATTTGATTATTTATTATTAAAATAAAAAATATGTTATTTATATAATAATGCTCCAAAATAATTATACAAATCAACATTATCTGTTTGATTAATTATCATCATATTATTATATTTTTATTATCTATACTTTAATATTATCTAATATTATTATTAATCTGTTTTATTACTAATATCCTATATATTATAATTTTATAATTTATTTTATAATAATTTATATATAATATTACATCTAGTTAATTTTTTATTATTATTATTTTTCTATAATAAATATTTATTTTATTATTTTAAATTATGTAATATCAATTATTATTCTTGTATTTTTTAATTATTTTATTCAATTTAAATCTATTATTTATTTTTTTATTCCAATAACTCAATTTAATCAATAACATTCTGTTTTTTTATTATATTATTCATAAATTTAATAATTTCATCTTAATTATATTTTATTATATAACAATCTTTATTATCTATTTAACTAATATATCTCTATTATTCTTTTGTTAAATTTGTATTAATTTGATCTTTTGTTAAATATTTTATCCATATTTTGTCTTCAAATAATTATTATTATAATTAAACATATTTATCTATATTTAATTTTTTAATATCTCCTAATATTATGTCATAATCTTATATATTAAAATCTGGTATTATATCTTCTAATACTTATAATTTATATTAAATAAATTCAATAATATTTGACATCTTATATAATTATATCAATTCAATATAATATTTTTTCATATTCATTTAAAAATTCTAAATTATATTATTAAACCATTAATCATATAATCTATATTAACACATTAAATTACATTTATATATTTCCTTTTAATGACTATGAACTATATATCTAAGTTAATCTTTTATAGAAAAACTAATATAACTAATTTCTTATCTAGTATCCATTATTATTATTATTATTATTATTATTATTATTATTATTATTATGTCAATATATAATTTGATCTATCTATATATTATTTTATCAATTTTTTTGGATAAAATATATATTAGAGATATGATTAGTAAAAATAGGTTTATTATTATATTTTGATATAATAGTAGTATCGATATTAGTATTATTAAATTTATAATTAGTATATTTATAAATGAAATTATATGACAAGATAGATTTTTTATAATATAAATCATATGGTGTCATTATACGATAAATTATTTTATTCATTTTTATTCTATAATAATAATTTATTTATTTATATTATTTATATATATTATTTGTCATTTTTATTTTATTCTTATTATATGATAATATAATTAAATTATTTATAAAAAATTGCAAAAAAAGAATAATAATATATAATATTCTAAATAATAAAGAATAAAATAAAGATAATAAAAATGACAAATAATATAAGAAATAAATGGGATGTTGTATATAGTGATCATATCTATATGAATAATATATCACAAAAATATATATTAGATAGAATAAGATTATTTAATACATCATTAATATATGATGATATAGATATAGATAATAAAATAAAAAATGAATTTATAGAAATAATAATGAAAGAAGATAATGATAGTCAATTAAAATTAGAGAGTAAAATATCATTATTATCAAAAAAATATGAGAATAATAGAATAGAATATTTATATTATAGATTATTAAAATTTATAAGAGAGACAATAGTAACAATAGGAGAAATAAAATATTATATATCATGGATAATATGTACAAATAAATTTATATTATCAGGTATTCAAATATTAGATTTATTATTAATATATAATAATATTAAAGAAATAGATATATTATCATATATAATTATCAGATATATTAGTAATTATAAATCATTATTTGGTAGTAAAACTATATATAAAAAATTATCATTATGTAATTTATTTAATAATGGTTTTTGTATAACATATAATAAACCTAATTATATAATTGATGATAAAGTTATTGATAATATAATATTAAATATAGAAAGATGGAATGATATATTAAATTTTTTCGTATATAAATATGAAATATTAGAAAGTGATTATATATTTGATGATAATATAAATAAAATAATAATTAAAAATATAGATATAAATAATAAAAAATATACAGAAGATATCTTTGGTGATATAATACATGATTATATAAATAAACCATTATTGAATTCAAGATTATATAAAAGATATATGGAAATAAATAAATATGATTATAATATAGAAATAGTATTAAATATATTTATAAGATTATTAAAATATTTTAATAATTATGAAAAATTAGATAGATATATCTTTATTATAACTAATAATAATAAAATATCTAATGATTTTATAAAATATCATTTAAATATGATAAATAATGTGATGATATTATTATTATTTGAATATAAATCACCATTGATATTAGATATATTATATAATAATGATTATAAATTATTAGAAAATATATTAATATCAATAAATTATAAATATACAAATGATATTAATTATATAATCAATTTATATCATATATTCTATACAAATATAATAGATGGACAACAATTATTAAAAACCAAATATAATCATAGTAATTTTATAAATAGAATAATACAATTATCTACTATTCATGAATATTTTATTAAATTATTTCATATTTTTTGTAATTATAATAAAATTAATTATAAAAAATATTTACATCTATTTTATTATCATGATATGATATTTATAAATCACGATCCAAATAATAAAATATATAATTATTATATGGAAGAATATAGAAAACCAATAATAACAGAAAGATCAAAAGAAGTATTTAAATTGATAACAAATCAAGAATTTAATTAAATTGTATAGTAAATACAAAATTATTATTTGATATGATATTAGGTAATTCAATATTATTAATAATTCTATTAATTTGATTACGATTAATATAAGCAATCATTTTATCATTTTTAGGTATTTTATCATGATATTTAGAATTATATCTTTCTATTTTAATAGAATATTTAATATTATCAATAAATATATTACCAAAAATCATGAAATTATCTCCACTAGATATAATTTTTCCATTTTTTAAAACTTCTTTTAATTTATTATTATTTATTTTAATTTCACTAATATAATTTGCCATTAAATTTGATAATTCATCTAATTCATCATTATTTAATTTAAATTTAGTATTTTTAATATTACATATATCTTTATCTTTAATATCACATGTTATATCACTATTATATGTTATTAAATTATCTAATCTATTATTTTTATTTGATATATTTTCTATTTTATTTATTTTGTCATTTTTTATCATTTGATTATCATCTATTTTTAAATCTTTTATTAGATTATTTAATATATTATCATTATTTATTTTATTAGTTTTAATAATATTATTAAATCTATTTAATTCATTATCTAATAATATTAATTCATTATTATAATATTTATTATCATTAATTAATTCATTAATTTTTTTATTTAATTCATTTTTATCTCTTTCTGATAAATTATCATTTAATAGATATTTATAACTTAATATATTATCATTATTATTTTTAATATTATCATTGAAAAATAAGATCATTTGAGATATATTATTATAATATTCTATATCAATATCAATTTTATTTTCAATTAAATTATCTTTATTTAATTCTCTTTGATCTTTAATATTTATATTAGTAAAATCTATATTATATAAATTTTTATCATCTATTTCAATAATTAATTCAAAATGATAAGTACCAATATCATAAAGATAAACTTTATCATAAATTTTATTACCTAATATATGCATAGAATCTAAATTTATATAATCTCTATATTCAATTTTTTCATATTCTGTTTTAGATTTAGAATTAGATTTAGGTTTAGTATAATCATTAAATGTTGGCATTGTATAGACAAATAAACATATTTTTAGATAATTTAATAATTTTAATATATTATCATAATGTAAATCAGTATCAACATAATCATTAGTTTTAAAATTAGCAAATTTTTTTAATTCATCAACTGAATAACTTTTTTTCTTAGTATTATCAAGATATTGTTGAATAGAAATAAATAAACAGGCATTATAATTATTACCACTTCTACCATTATTTTTTAATGTTTTTATTTTTTTAAAATATAAATTATTATCCATATATATAATTAAATAATAAAAAAAATTGCAAATATTATTATTAAAATAATCTATTATTAGATATGAATAAATAAAACTATATTTAATAATGAATTCAAATTATAAATAAATATTATAGAAAAAAAAATAAATTTAGATATTTAGATAATAGATTTAATATAATTATAGAGTATTATAAATGAAATTTTTTAATATTAAATCATTATAACTAGATTATAATAATTTTTATAATTATTTGTATTCAAATTATCTAGAATATATTAAAGATATATATATGTTAGATGATTTATTGATTATTATACTAAATAATAAAATAGATAATACTTCTATTATAAAAAAATAATTAGAAGATTATAAAAATACAAATAATATTAAAGGATATTTGACATATGGTAATAATGCAGAAATATTTATTGATAATATATGATTCATATATTAAATCTAAAATATTACATCCTTTTTATTTTATTAAAAATGATATAAAAATACTAATACCAGATATTATGATTTTTTAATATTTTAATAAAATATTAAAAATTGATGATAAATATATCTATAATAAATATTATATATATTAAAAATGAATAAAATAAATACAAGTTTATATAAAGATAAACATCCAAAAACATATATGAAAGGATTGGATTTTGCTAATAAAGATGCGCAAAAATCAAATAAAAATCTTTTGATTTTTATTTGTTTTTGAGCCTCGAACCAGATTTTAATAATATTTTATAAAAAATTATTAAAATCTTCTCGATAAAGCTAAACTAACATTAAAATTAATTAAAGATAAACCACTAGTATATCAAAAATAAGTTGTATTAACAATGTATAATAGAGCGAAATTTCATCCATATAGAAATGATAATATGTTAGAAGCAATGAAAATATATGATAAATGGTAAG
>Ga0214923_10009650_pt1 | contig 10022 bp, 15 predicted proteins | sample LL1510_MetaG_FD_177993 | JGI IMG/M metagenome (GOLD analysis project Ga0214923, IMG submission 177993) | Freshwater microbial communities from Lake Lanier, Atlanta, Georgia, United States - LL-1510 | ecosystem: Environmental > Aquatic > Freshwater > Lake | place: USA: Georgia | collected...
AATCACAGCAGCTTGCATATCTTGAGGCCATACTGAACCTAAACTTGTAGCAACAGGATTACCAATGCCTGCAGCTGAAGCACCTACAATTACAATGGCCTTGTTAAAATCTTTTGGCAGATTAACGGCAGAAACTTGATTAGCTTTTTGTGACCAATCAACCCAAATTTGTCCTAATGAATCAGTAGCAATTGGTCTGAATGATGGTATACGCATCTTCTCAACACCATTTTCATTTAACTTAACTTGGAATGTAGAATCACCAGACATTACTCTTAACACTTCTAATGGTAATGATGGATAAACATTATTGTTATAAGATATGAATAACGGAAGTCTTCGATTCACTCCATCAATTTCTGGAAGTGTATTAATCATGCCAACACCAACAGCAGCATCTTCAAGTAATGGAATATTAGCAATTATTCCAGGATAATTATAAATTCTATTTACATGCTCAGCACCAATAATAGCCGAGCCAGGTTTCTTTGCTTTGTTTTTACTTACTTGACTTGGTGCATTAGCAAGAATAACAGGATGGTCTTTGAGTGTATCAGCCAGAGCTTTATCACCACCCATTCGGTCAGCTTCGGGCATCATAATATCCCAAACTACAAGACCAGCATTATGAGCATATAACTGTGCAATTAAATTTGCATATTGGTCTCGTTTAAATGGCCATTGACCATAACGGTCTAATGTAGCTTCATCAATATTAACCGTGTAGATATTATTGACAGTTTCTTTTTGTTTCGTAATTAAGGTATCAAAATATCTTAACTTAACTGATTCGACAAAAGTTGGTCCTGTAAAAACAACCGACACAATAATTATAAGGGTGATTAGAGCAGTCCAAGGACTTAATAACATTTTTTTCATAACAAATATTTATACATGATTTTTATTAAGGTTGGGTAATTGTAGTTGAACAACCAGAAGGATTAGCACAGCTTTGGTTAATTGAATAGGTTTGACCATTTGAACCAGACTGATTTAGATTTAATGTTGACGCACCACCAGCATTAGTAAAGTTTATAGTAGCTGCATGATTACCAGCACCTTCTTGTATAGCATTAACGGCATGACCATTACCTATTAAATTAATATCCAAATGATGTTGCCCGGAGTCTTTTTGATTTGTGGTCACAGCATTTGAACCGCCATTTATATTTAAAAATAAAGTTTTACTTCCTACTCCTTGTTGTGTCAAATCTAAAGTATTTGAATTACCACTTATGGTTGTTTCCATAAAATGACCTAAAATTGAAGTTCCATTAATTTGTTTTGTGGTTATATTATTACTTGAACCAGATAGATTTAAATATTGATAATGATTATTATACTCTGAATTTGGAATAGAGCCGTCAACATTATATCCTTGGTTTAAATTTAATGTATTATTATTTCCATTGGCATATAATTCAATTCTGTTTTTACCCGTGATAGTTATACCTTGTCGAATCGTGATACTATTATTATCACCAATCTGGTCAATGTAAATTCCATTTCCAGATTGTCCCGTCCTTTGAGCTGTTTCAGATGTCTTGCGAGTTTGTTGAGCATTAGTGATACTTGAAGAATATTGTGGAGAGGCTGTGTATTCAGTATCGTAGTAAAAAGTAAGTTCACCAAACTGAAAACTGTTAGCAGCATAATAATTACGAACGCTAGCAACTTCTATGGTATAAAACTGATAGGCTGTATTATTTTCAAAATCTATGGTGCTAGCAGTGTAACGAGATGTGCTCAGATTAGTTGCTACATTTGATTGTATCAATGTTTTAGAGCCATAATAAGTAGAACTACCGTAGATGTTGATAGTTATAGGATCTCGTTCATTGGCGTCATTGGCTGTGGACATTATTAGCCTACGCATGATCCTAGCATCGGCAAATCCCACAGTGACACCAGCGCCAGTCTTGTTAAAGTTTAGATACTTTGTATAAACATTACCATCTACTGCATTAGGATATTGTTCATTGTTTGGGCTACTAATAGAGCCGTAGCCATAACTGTTGGTATCTGCTTCTAGCACATAGTTAGCAGCATCAGCTTGGCTAACCCAAAAAATAGTAGCTGCAAAGCTAAGCAACAAGCTTAGAACGAAATAACTAATTCTGCGTAGCATTTATTATGGTACTCCCACCAGAATTGACACGATTCTTAATTTCAACGGAACCCTGTGTCTGTGTGATTGTAGTATTCTGTCCTTTGGGAACAGTTATACATTGATTGTCACCGGAAGATTCACGGCATAGTGTAACTTCAATATCATCAACTTCAACAGTTACTCCTGAACTTGGTAAATAATCTGGTAATAATCCACTTTTAGTTTTACCTAATAGATTTAACTGTGCTGCCATCTGTGCATTGATTTGGTCTAATATATTAGCAAGAAAATCTGTATCAAGTAGATTTCGGCTTAATTTATCTTGGTACATTTCTTTTTGTTCTTTTTCAAGCGAATTTGATAACCCTTGTTCTTTAAGAAAGTCAACATCAAGAGCACCTTTCATATCTGATTTTTTATTTCTGGCATCATTAGCGTTTTCTTTTAATTCTTTTGGTGGAGACAAAATAAGAATGTTTGAAATTTGGTCTTCGGTTAGGCTAAGTATAATTGGTTTAGCTGGTTTCTGTTCCCTTGATTCAACTTTTGTGGCTTGAAATGGTTGATTCATAATCACGGTGCCTTCATCAGTTGTTACCGATATCTCACCAGTTTTACAATCTTTTTTTACATCTTGCCATCCTTTAGGACAACTTGGAAGAAGAATAATCGTTGAGCGACCTAACTCATCGACTGTAGCCGTAAAGTCTGTGCCACGAACTCCAACTGTTGCTGTAGGTGTATTAACTGCGACTGATTGCGGATTATTGTGTGCGATTTGACCAGAAGTATAACGAACGGTACCAAGTGCTACATTTACAGCTAACTTGCCACCTTTTTTATTATTTGGGTCATAAACAAATTCATCAATAACTAATTTTGAATTTTCATTAACCTCAACTCTAGTATTATCGGAAAAAGTTATGCCGACTTTACCTTGTGTTGTCTTAATTGAATCTTGCATTTCAACACCGGTACCTTTGGCGCCGGTGAGTGTGCCTGATTTTCGTTGGATGCTTGGCGGCGTATTTACTTGGTCCGTTATGTTACCAATTGCCGCCAAGGCTGATGAGCATCCACATATTAAAACAAATAATAAACAAAGTGTTTTCACAGGAAATTTTAATTACCCGTGGTGATGTTCCATGTATTTCCAGAACCAGCACTTAATACATTAACTGTTGTATCAATGGTACCAGATTGTGTAACAGAATAGGTGTTACTTGAACCGGTTAAATTGAGTGTAAATGCGTGACCATTGGTACCTGCTACACCAGATTGTGTAAGTGTGATACCATTAGAAGCGCCAACTGTTGTAATATTATTTGTAGCTTTATTACTTGTTATTGATTGAGTAAGTGTATTATTACCACCACCTGTCATCGATATATTATTGACTGTTTCATCAGCTGAAATAGTTGAAGTAATAATATTACTTGAACCACCAGAGGTTACTGCTGTAAAACTATTTTTACTTCCAAGCAAATTCAAATTAATACCAGCAGAATTACCTGTTTGACGAACATCAACTAAATTAGAACCCGATGTGCCACTTCCTGCATTATTTGAATTGATGGTAGCTGAACCAGAATTACCTGTTACATAATATTTCAAATCAATACCATAAGCTCTAGGCGAAGCGATTGTAGCATTCACTCCTAGGTTTAATGTATTGGTTGCACCAATTTGGCGAATATCAATAGCGTTAGAATTACCATAAATCTTTGCTCTGGTTGTATTACCCGTACCAACTCCTTGAATTCCACGAACCACATTACCTGCACCGGTTTGTGTTATGTCAATTGTTGAACTATCACCTGTTTGGTCAATGTAAATACTGTTATCAGCAGCAAATACATTTATTGACAACATCATCATTAAACTTAAACATAGTTTAATAAATTTATTCATTTTTTCTCCTATTCTTCCTCTTTTGTTTCATTAATTTTCTTTTCAGCAAGAACCCGCTCATGTTCAATTGTTTTACCACGAAGGTGTAATACAGTATTTACTTTTTGATTCAATCTAATTAAATCATTATCAAGCATACGAATACGGTCAATGAGTCCAATAAGAACAGTATTGGCTTCAGTTAATATAGGTTTGATTTCTTTAGTTACCCAAGTCCAAACATAAAATATTAAATACCCCATGCCTCCAGCGGCAACAATTGGGAAACCATATTTGTTTATAAGTTCTACAACATCCATTCGATTAATATCCGTAATAGTTTTAAAATTTTCATTCTAATGGAACATAAGCCTCTTTATAATCCCATACTGCTTTTTTTTGTCCGTCTTTAATAAGTTCAACCACAGCGGCTTCAATGGCAGCTTTTACTGCTAAAGTTCCTGGTTCATTAACAGTTAATCCACTTTCAAATTCAAATGCTTGTGTTCCATCTTTAATAAATTTCAACACAGCCAATGAATCTGAAGCTGAATATATTGTTTTCTGTACCGTAACTGATACTAATACTTTACCTGTATTCACAGAAATTGCTCTTAAACTAATCGTAACAATATCTTCTGAATATTGAGTTTGTGGTCCAATACCCAATAATCTTGCGGCTGATCCTCCACTTTTAACAGAAGAATCGTAACCAACAATACCACCTTCAATAATCATTCCAGCAAACATCATGGGTGCCAATGGTTTGGCTTTAGCACCTTCGTAAGCCTCTCGCATCTGGCGGATAATCATTCGTTCTTTGGTTAGATTATCAATACCAACTCTCTCGACTACATCAAACCATTGTCCTTGACCAACATCTTGCAAGGCCTTGATTAAAAATGATTCAGCACCTTGTGTCACGGCTGTTGACAGTTGTGCTATTGAAGCACTTGGTTTTCTTTGACCCGTTTTGTCAGCAAAATTATATACAGCTACTGATACCTTTTTACCATTTGGTGCAGGTAATAAATCAAATTCTTTTTGCATGATGTTTCGCATAACAATAGGTTTCTCAGGATTCGTGAGCACCTGTGTTGTCGCACATCCTGTTAGTATCATTAACAGTATTATTACAAATAAATTTTTCATTAGAATTGAAATGAACCTAATGGTATTGCAATACTTGTTTGTGTCCCTACGGTATCTGTAACTGTTAAATAAACATTCGATGTATCTTTAGTCCAAAACATTGTATTGCCTTCAAAATTCAATGTACCAGATGTTGAACCTCCATCAGCAAACATAGCTGTTGCTAAGTTCTGTGAAATCTGTGCATAAATTCGTGATTCTAAATTATTTAAAAACTTTTGTAAATTTGTATTTGAGGCATCACTTTTAACTTTATCAAGTGCAGCTTGTATTTCTTTTTTAGCGGCTTCTTTACGAGTATGCTCTTGATTTTCAATTGTTAATACATGGCTAGAATATCCACTTCCATTGAAAGCTGGACTTTTAAATGTATAGTCTGGTAGTGGTTGCGATCCAACATCTTTGCAGACAAAGAATAGCAGAATACCAATAATAGTTAATTGTATTAAAGTTTTCATAATTTTTAAACATTTTAAGATACTTCAATGACAATTACACCGTGGTGTAAGATGATATGGAATGACAAAAATCAAACGATTCTTGTAAATTTGTGGTACTTACTATTTATGCAAAACATGACCAGGAAGGTCTAGTATTTTTTTGAACGGCCTTCGAGCATTGTTTTTTCTTGCTTTTTTTGCCATCTTTTGACGGCACGACCTTTTGCTACTTTACGATGGATTGAAGGCTTATTATATTCCATTCTTTCCTTGATTTCATTCAGAATTCCAGAATCCTCTACTTTACGCTTAAAAAGTCTTAATGCTTTTTCAAAGGGTAATCTTTCATCTAGCTCAACTTTGAGTCCGAATGGTTTATTTTTCTTATAATTTTGCTTCAACATGCTGTTTCTTTGTTTTCCTTGTTATATGATTTTGAATTTTCACTTTTTCTTTTGGTTTAGTTGATTTATTCAATAATTCTTCTAATTGTGTAAAATTCAAGTGTCCTAATTTTGGTTTTCCAGTTTTAGTGACCATTGGACTTGATTTTCTTTTACCTGGATGAATTTTTTCTGTTGCCATAATCTATCTCCGTCAAAGGTTGCGTATTTATGCTAAAATATCAATTTTTTGAATTGAATCCCAGCGAAAACTTCGCCAAGAATTATTTTCCATGTCAAAAACTGGTAAAACAGCGTTATTTTTTGTAATTCCTACATTTTTTGGCTTTTTGTCTTGTGGAATTTTGTCTTCCGAAAGAGTGCAAATCAATTTTCGAAGACTTCCGTCTTTTTTTGTGAATTCCACATTTAAAATGCCGTTTTTGAGTGCTTCTAAAATCTCATTTTGAGATTCGAGTGCTGTAAAATTAATCATTTGCTGATTCCTCATCAAAAATTGTTATAGGCTCTTCTTCATATTCTTGAAGATTCTCTTTAAGATTCCAATTTTCAACAATATCTTCAGGAATATTATCCAAAGAAGCTAAATCTGAAAATTCATAGTAATTATCAAGCCCATCAGAATACTTACCAACATATCCCATGCCTTCTTCAAGGTAATGAGCTTCAACATCATAGGTTTCTCTTTCATTAATGGTATCATAGATTGCTGTTGGTGGTGACCAGGCCGAATCAAACCAGAATGAGATACTATTTTCATTTCTTTGCCAATCTTGTGCATCACAATTCCATTTGGTTCCCCAATTATCAACTGCCCAAGAATACCAATCTGAATGGCCATATTTCTCAATTAACTTTTCGGCACTTGGACCATTATTTGGAGAATCAACCGACTTCAATTCTTCGGGACATTCTGCAAAGAAATCAAACCAATCCTTGCCATTTTTCTCATTTAGAAATTTTTCAAATTTATCGATTTGTTCTTTATTACCAGTAATCGTAACTGAATTATTACACCAATTAGGCACTTTTTTCCCCTATTAAATTTACAACCATTATATCATAACCAAGTGTAATATGAGGCAATCATTTCTGCATGTCTTTCATTTCGGTAACCATACCCTTAAACAACGACATCATCTGTTTCATTTGGACATCTGGATTGGCAACCTTCTTTTCAACACACACAGCTTCTTGTTGTTTTATCTTTGCTACGACAGCCTGACATTCTGCCATTGTATTAAAAGTATAACCTTCTGAAATGCCAGATGAGGTGATAAGCAATAAAGCGTAAAGTGTGTTCATAGTCTTTCTACCGTGTAAATTAAAATAGCTGCTGAAATTATAACAGCTGCTATGAATATGTCTTCTTTTTTCATTGTATGGTCACCGGTGGAATATATTCTGGTTGTATTTCAATGACATGCTCAAGAATAGCCTTGTATTCATTGATTGTTCCGGCCGATTCATTAAACATAAACACACGAGCATTAATGATAGCCGAGAGCCCCAATGGGTCTATGTCATATGTTTTTAATTGTGTAAGTATGAATTCATCCATTTTCATGGAGATTTCATGGAGTGATTGGTCTTGATTTAAGTTCATATTTTCGCCTGTTCATAATAAAAAGTCGGGCAGTTCTTTAGAGAGAGAACGGCCTTTATCTCGGTCATTCAAAGTCTAATTGCTGCCCTCCTGCCAAGTATTGAGGTTGCTTGGGATACTCGGTAGTCCAAATCCCTTGTTACGCATCCGTTTTTATCTCGAATCCAGACCTCTCTGTTCAAAGGGCTACCTACCCTTGATTAGGTTTTTTACAATAAACATGTTTTTTCATATTTGGTTAACCAAGCAGGTATTATATCTATTAAAGGAAAATTGCCTTTAGAAACCTTACCTGTTGTTTTGTGTAGAAAAGTATAATCATTATATTTTTCAAGTGTTAATTTTAAAATTTTAATTTCACCGTTATTGTTTTTATATTTAACATCTTGGTTTTGTTTTTCAGTAACACCTATTGTTTTTCTACATAATTCAAAAACTTTTTTAAATTCTGAAAAATTACTTAAAAATTTAGGATTATTTTTTATTGCAGCTATAAACATCAATCTAGGCGATAAAAAATGGTCATGTGTTTTTTGTTTATCAAAAGTATCAATGGTATACCATCCAGTATCTTCCATTCCACTTCTCCAAACAAAATCATAAAAGGTGTGAGTATAAAGACACAAATTTCTTTTATTTTTAACTGCTTTATGAATTTTAACTAATATTTTAGGATTACTAAAAAAACTCCAAGCAATTTCAATATTTTCATCATATGAATTCATATTATACAGAAATCGCTTTATTAGATTTGTTTTCACCATATAATTGTGGTGCAAACTTCATAACAATTTTAGGTTTTTTTGCTTTCCAATTTTTAAGAGCTTTTTCTATTTCTTTAAGTCTTTTGGGAACCATATCTGAAAACATATTTCTGGCATCAATAACTCCGTCATGGTTTGATCCAGACACTTGAGCAATAATAACACTATTTTTTATACTATCAACATCATATATTAAATCTCTCATAATTTTATTTAATAATCGATTAGCATGTTCACCTTGAAGATTAAAATGACCATTTTTTCCTGGTAAAATTTTGTATGGGTAAACCTTTATATTTTCATCTTTAATGAAATTCACCAAATCGTTGTTAGCATATACGGTTACAACACCTTTGTTTTTACCAATCTTAGCTAAAATTAAAGACCTTAATTTGTGTATTTGGCCATTGGTACAATGTAAATCATTCAAAACTAATTCAATATCTTTTTCAGTTTTATTAATAACTTTATTGTCAATTAAATCAACAACAGTCATTACTATATCATCTTCTGTTCTAGGGTTTTTAATATAAACATCATCTTCTCTATTTTCATTATTTCTCCACATAGCTTCCCAATATTTAGCTGGTTTACCATTAAAATCAAAAAATTCAATCTCAATAACATACATTGTTTCTTTCCCAGCACATTCATGGCCGGATGCACGATGAACGCCTGATTTTAAATCAAACCATTTAGTACCTTTAATTTTAGATACGGTTGGAGCAATATGATGCTCTGGAGTATATTGACCATTTTTAATAATTCTGGTAAAATCTTCAATTTTTTTATGAGATGTTCCTTTACTTCTGGATTTATTTTTTCCATAGGTATCAGGATGTAGTAATTTCTTATACTCAAAATCTCGGTGAATTTTAATAACTTTCATTCCCGGTTGATTGGGAACCATAACCGAACATTGTTCTTTTTTATTCATAATATAATTTCTTTCTCAAGTTTTTTAATACAACCATTCTATCACAATCGAAGCAAAAAGTCAAGCGCTCTTTGCCAAGTGTAATCAATGAGTTACCTACTTTGCCTTGGTTTTTGGCTTAAATATTTTATCAAACCTAGGGTCCGAGCAATCAATCAGTCTATTTTTCTCAAGGAGCATAAGCGTATGCTCAATCCCTAGGTTTAATCCATCAGCCTTCCCCGAATAGTAGGCACAGTAACCAATGACCAAGGAACCTGTTAAATAAATCCATTCATTCATATACTTCCTTAAATGTGAGTAAAAGGCAACCAAAGGCATGCCTTCTTGATTAATCGTTTTCTTATAACAGACCAATGAAGGCCTTTAAATGCTCGTGCATAATATTTATAAGAGTGTATGTATTTCCTTCGGGAGACCGTCTTGAGCACCTGGTATGGGTCTTCCTTGGGATAGTAATAGCGAATCTCCATGGCTATATCATGGCCAAAGCAATCAATCTCATCCAACTCCGAAAAGTAATGTATATCCTTATCCTCAATATTCATGTCAAAGTAAATACCTTCGTTATGGTCGGGAAACTGACATTGATGTTGGTGAATCAATTCATGCTGGAGTACCTGTGCCACCAAAAATCTAAAGTTTTCCCACTTATCCCGAAAGTGAAACTTACCAGAAGACTTTGTTGAAAAGTGTAGGTGTAGGTGTATAGGTTTATA
>Ga0214923_10009651_pt1 | contig 10022 bp, 8 predicted proteins | sample LL1510_MetaG_FD_177993 | JGI IMG/M metagenome (GOLD analysis project Ga0214923, IMG submission 177993) | Freshwater microbial communities from Lake Lanier, Atlanta, Georgia, United States - LL-1510 | ecosystem: Environmental > Aquatic > Freshwater > Lake | place: USA: Georgia | collected 2015-10-15
GGTTTTTAGGCAGAAAAAATAGTGTTTTTTTGAACCGTAATCCCTGTCACGACAGGCATAGCTCAAATGGTTTCCCGTTTGGCTGTAATAATTTCTTCATGGAACTTGCCCTTGACTCGCTTGATACCTCAGCCCTGACCAAGGCCCAGTTGGCTGACGCCTTGTTTGAGCAATTGGGCTTAAACAAGCGGGAAGCCAAGGACTTTGTTGATGCTTTTTTTGAAATGGTGGTAGCGGAACTTGCTCAGGGCAAGAGCGTGAAGATCTCTGGGTTCGGCAACTTTGAGGTTCACACCAAGACGGCACGCCCGGGGCGCAACCCTCAAACTGGGGAGCCTGTGGTCATAGCTGCTAGGCAGGTGGTGACCTTCAGGGCCAGTGGTTCTTTGCGCCAGCAGATCAACAAAGCAGGCTAGGTCGCTACTAGGATTTTGGATTAACCCATTAGCCGTTTATCCAACGCGATAACGCCTGAACATCCTCGGCAAACATTTGCCCTTTTTCTAGTTGAACCAATTGCCCGCTTTTGTTATAGACCATCACCAAAGGAACAGTGGGGGGCTTTTGTAATTCTGCTTTACCTCTGGGGTCTAGCCAGGTGGATGGAAATCGATAGTTGTGTCTCTGAAGGTATGTTCTGGCAGCTTGCATATCCTTGTCAACTGATACCCCTAAAACGTAAAGCCCCTTGCTCTGAAAATTGGTAAACAGTTTGTCTATTTCAGGCGATTGGAGTTGGAGATCAGCCGCGGCCCACCAGCGAGGCCGATCTGGCGCTCATGCGACGCATTGATGAGTTGCATTTGGAACACCCCTTCATGGGTGCTCGCATGATGCGCCGTCAACTACAGCGCCAAAGCATTCACGTTGGCCGACGCCACTTGAGCACGCTGATGGAGCGCATGGGCATCCAGGCACTATGTCCGCAGCCCGGCACCAGCAAGCGTCACCCACAGCACAAGATTTACCCGTACCTGCTACGCAAGGTGGCGATACGCCGGGCAAACCAGGTCTGGGCGCTGGACACGACCTACATTCCGATGGCGCGGGGCTATGTCTACCTGACTGCCGTGGTGGATGTGGCAAGCCGCATGGTCCTGGCACACAAGGTGGCCATCACGCTGGAAGCCTGCCACGCCAAGGAGATCATTGAGCTAGCCTTTGCATGCTACGGGTTACCGGAAATCGTGAACACCGACCAGGGCAGCCAGTTCACCGCAGAAGAGTTCACCAACGCTGTCCTGAGCCGTGGATGCAAGCTATCCATGGACGGCAAAGGCGCTTGGCGCGACAACGTGTTCGTCGAACGCCTGTGGCGATCAGTCAAATACGAGCGTGTATACCTGCGGGCCTATGGCGCAGTTAGTGAAGCAAAGATTGATGTTGCCCAGTACATCGATTGGTACAACTGCGAACGGGTGCATTCAAGCATTGAGGACCGACCACCAGAGCAAGCCTATTGGGAGTTACTACCAAAGATCGCCCAGGCTGCATAAAATGAAAATCCCTGATGCGCCCCGAGTTGCCCACAGCTGTCGCCGTGGACAACTCTGCATCAATTCAACCCGCCCGCAGTATCTTTATCTCTTAGGGTCAATCTGTTTAGATACAAATAAATATAACAAATACGACAAATATAAAAGAATCTTAAATAGTGTATCACGCCTGAGGCATCCAAGCTAACGGACTTATGGCTTTGAGTATTTGAATGAATGGATCGCAGGCCACTTAGAGATCTTTAAAGACCCATCGCCTCCCGATAGTACTTGTAGAAGGCTCGAATCAGCACTTCCGTTACCATGTGATCCTGAGGCACAGTGTCGCGACCGCCCATCTCCAACACGGCCTGCCGGTGGGGGTACTCGGTAGCGCCCATTTGCGACTCTGCCAATACTTCGCCGTCCTCCATGGCGACTAGACCCGCCGGTCCGTAAAGATTTGCATGCCTTAGGCGCAGGCGCGTGATTTCAGGCGGTTCGTCGGTAAAACCATAATAAGTCCAGGAGAGCTCAAATGAACCGATTCCCTTAGGGATTATGTGGCGCATGCCCAGGGTGTTGGCCTGTTGGTGCATAACCACGCTTGGAAAGATGGTGAGACCGATCACCTTGCCATCATCGAACTCGCGAATTGGGGTGACGGTGTCCGGATCCTCAAGCACCAGCCGGCTCTTGTTGCGCGCGATCTCGGAGGTGGCATCCGAGACATTTTTCCCGACATTTCGCGAGACCATAACACCGTGCTGCCCCTGAGCTACCGGGTTGGACTCGGACTCGGTGTCGGCCCGCCAGAGCCCGAAGGTGATGAGAAAGGCGTGAAGCAGCGTTGCGTGATACGGGTCCTTCAGGTTCTCCATATATAGCTTCCAGTTGCATGGGATCAGCTGCCGGCTATAGCCCAGAAGCTTGAGCGGCCGTCCGGAAAACAGGCGCCGAACATACCCATACATTTCTGGCCCGCAATAGGTTGCAAAGTCTGGACCGTCGAGGGCAAAACTTGCCCATATCGAGCCCCCTTCAACATGTACGCGCAAGCGCTTGAGTCCGTGTACAGCATTATCGAAATCGTCAGGCATGCCACCCTTGCCACGAACTCCGCGTTTGAGCGGCACGCCTTGAAGGCGCCCGTCCAGAGCGAAATTCCACTGGTGATAGGGGCAGGTGAAGGAGTCAACACGACCTTTGTTCTGCCAACAGACCCGAGCGCCGCGGTGAGCGCAGAGATTTTCCCAAACATGAATTTCTCCACGCTTGCCGCGAACCGCAACCACCTGGCGTTCGCCGATCCACGAGCGCTTGTAGCTCCCGGGCTCGGGGACTTCGCAATCCAGCGCGACGTAACTCCAGCCCTTGCCGTAAAAAAAGGTCTCGAGTTCGCGCGCATAAAGGTCGGGATCGGTGTAAACCCAATATGGTACGCGGGTCCAGCCCTCTAGAGGCCAGCTGCGTGGACTGGCTTCGACTTGAATGCTCTTGCCCATGACTTCTCCCTAAATCAGACAGGCGCGATCAGCGATCGTACAACGCGGTAGTTGTCGTAAATGACGCTACGTTCGATCAAAAACAGCTGACCGTCACGCCTTATCAGTCGATCAGCATACAGACCCACCAATAGCAAGGTAGGCTCGGAATCAGACATAGCCTCGGTAACCATCACATTGGCCCCGGCGTAGATCACATCACCCGCGATATGGCTCACCCGCACCCCGGAGATGAAGTGACGCCAGCTGCGCGGCTCATAGACCTGGGTTTCACGTAGCGCAAGAACGCGATCACGCAACATGCGAATGCCGTCACAGTAAAGCGTTGCTGCAGGCAGTCCCTGGTCATAGTTCTCTCGCGAGATGATCTGATAAAGGCACTCGTCGACAAAATAGCAGGGCAGGGCCTCGATCTGATCGCGATCAAGCAGGTCTGCGATTTCGTCATACAGAAACCGCAACTCCTGGACGAGCGCAAGCGCCTGGCTAGTGGCGGGACCAAGGCGTGTAGCGGGGCGTAAGACATCGTTCATAGGGGATGGTCCAAAACCAAGCGAGGTTTCAGGCGGCCTTAATCAGATCGCCGATGTTGGTATCGAAGCCACGCTGAGAGCCGAGTTTGACGATAGGAGACTTGAGCGTTTCCTGCCAGACCAGCGAATCCATCGCGATCTGAAGGGGATGGTCCTGGATTGTGAGCGCGCAAAAGCCCTCCTCACGCGAGCCATGGTTGTGTACGGCCCAGCCCGGAGCAGAGAAGTGCAGGTCGCCTGCTTCCCACTCCATGCGTTCGCTCATCACTGAGCTCTTGCCGTGGCCGAAGAAGTAGTAGTTGATTGCTGCCGAGGTGTGCCGATGAGGTTGGTCGATTTTGTTGGGCGGATACTTCGCGATGGTGGCAAAGAAACTGTGACTGGTACCCATGCGCCGTTCTGTGGCTGGGTTGTAGAGCAGGAAGAGATGCCGGCCGGTGTAGCTCAGGTCGCGTGCATACACTTTGCCGAGATGCTTATCCACATCGGCCCAAGGCCAGACCAGAGGGCGAGACTCGACAACATCGATATCGACCAAGTACTCATACCCCAGCAAGCGTGCACCATCATGACCGATGTCTATCGCCTCAGCCGAATCACGGGCCCTGGGGCCCGAGGCGTCCTTGCCCGTTTCATTGGCAGCAACCGGTCGCGGCTGAGTGTCAACCAAATGGACTTCAAGCTTTTCGAGCAAAGGGGCGTTCGAATAGGAGAGTCGAACAAAAAGATCTTTGCCGGTATTTGTGTAGGAGACTGGCTCCATGGACGGCGTATTCCAGACATCAAACCGCGAAAAGGCCAGAGTATGACTGCCGATTGAGCCTTGACCCGTGCCGTCGATGCACATGTCTACTGCGCTCGCGCTCCTCGCAAGGGGTGGCGTGATTTCGCCGGGCTTGACAACATGAAGTGTCACGTCAATGCCGGGGGCAAAGCACGGCACTTCGTGGGTGTTGTGCGGATGCGAAATGGCCGAAGAACGAGAGCCCGTTAACGGCAACGCAATGTTTGCCAGTCGCTCGATTTCTGCCTCTATTGCCAGGCGCGGCACGATGATTGATGGCCACGGTCGTTGAGCGCGCGGCTCGCCAACTTGAACGAAACGAAACTCACTGCTCATTGCGATGTCTCCTTGATCAGAGCGGCTTCAGAATACGCCGCGGTCGCCTTTCCACGTGGGTGTTGCGCGGTGAGGTGCCGCAATCCAGCGGCCAACGCCGCGATCGACCGCGCGCTGATAAGCGATCATGGCCACAGCGAGATCCGATAGCCCCATTCCCACCGACTTGAAAAGACTTATGTCGCCACCGACCGGCCGTGCGGGCTGCCCAGAATTGATGATATCGCCAATTGACCGAACCGAGTCCCAGCCGCGGCCACTACCGAAACGCTCAATGAACTCGCGCGAGGTCTTTTGCACATTGGAGAGGTCATCGACAGCGATGCTCCCCACTCTGTCGAAAACGTCCTGATGAAACTCGGCATGGGTGGGCAAGATGGCCCCGACCGCGTTAAGGTGGGCGCCCTGGGCAAGCATGCAGGCTGAAAAAAACGGCTCGCGGGCCCGTGTAACGATGGTTACGATGGGCGCGTTTGCTGTGGCTTCCTCGACGCTTTGCGCCTCGACGATCTCCGCATCAAAGCGCCGCCGCATCAACTCGATGAAGGCCTGGCGCTTTGATGCAGTGGGGCTATACACTCGGACCCGCTTAAGCGGGCGCACGGCGTCGACCGCAGCCGCCTGAGTGAGCGCTTGAAAGCCCGTTCCGATCAGCCCCATGTCGTCTACCCCCGGTGCTGCAAGCCAGCGCGTGCCCAGCCCGGTCATTGCCGAGGTGCGTAGCTGGCCCAGGGCGCCGGCTTCGATCACGGCACGGATCGTGCCTCGGTGGCTGTCAAAAAGTGCGAAGACCGCGGTGGCACCCCTCTTGGTATGGACCCAGGTCTTGAAACCGGCAAACCCTAGTCCCGGCGCAGCCGAGCCCAGCGCGTGCATGGAGCTTCCATCATCGAAACCACCAAGCGCCTTGGGAAGATTAAACGCGGCAGGGTCGGTTGCCATGCGTTCCAGAGCGATGATGGCGTCATCGAGGGTGACGAGCGACACCACATCTTGCTCGGTGATCCAGATAAGGCCCTCGCTCATGCCATGCTCCCTTCAGCAACAACGGGGTTGCGAAGCAGCCCCACCTCCGCAATATCAACCTCAAAGACATCACCGGGTTTAAGCCAGATCGGGGGTTTGCGCGCCATGCCGACCCCTGCTGGCGTGCCGGTGACCAGCACATCGCCTGGCTCAAGACGTGTATAGCTTGAGACGTAGCTGATGATCTGCTCGATTGAAAAAATAAGATTAGCTACCGGCTCGTCTTGCATCACTTCGCCGTTTAAGCGACCGATCACACGGACCGATGCAAGGTCTTTGACCTCATCGACCGTAGTGATCCAGGGCCCAAAGGCGCCGCTTGCCTCAAAGTTCTTGCCTGGCGTCGCCTGCGCGGCGTGGAGCTGAAAATCGCGCACCGAGTTTTCAGCAAAACATGAATAGCCGGCGACGTGCGCCATGGCCTGATCGCTTGGAATGTGTCGCCCGCCTTGGCCGATGATCACAGCGAGCTCGGCCTCGTAGTCGTAGTCACCAGAGTTGACTGGTGCGATCGTCGGGGTATCGTGACCAACCTGAGAGCCAGGAAAACGAACAAACATCGACGGATATTTTGGAATCGCCATGCTAGCCTCTTCGGCATGGCGGCGGTAATTGAGCCCCACACAGAGAATTTTGTCGGGGTTTGTGATGGGCGGCAGCCATCGGAAGGTGCCTGGAGCCACTAGAGACAGACCGGCTTGAGCGGCTCGCTCGGCAATACCCTGAACCCCCCACACAGCCAGTGCTGAGCGCAGGCTCTGAACGGGCCCGGCTCCCAGATCCATGATCGAACCGTCTGCACGAACCACGCCAAACGAACACCGGCCCTCACCGGTTTGGAAACTTGCGAGTCTCATCGTTGTCTGTCTCTTGGTAATTGTTGAAACGTGCTACTAGTATGTGCATTCGGACGATTAACGGCAACCGATCGGCCGGAACATCATTTTTTCCGGCGGCGCACAGGCGAGGCTGTATCTCGGCGGCACAATACTCCGTGTAATGATCTTTTGCCACGCAGCTAGGGTTGCGCTGTCTCACTTAAACAAGGAGCCTCGCCATGTCGCTTGCCGACACAGTCATCGAACAGATTGCACTCAGCCTGGATGAGGCCGAGCGGACCCGAACCCAACTTCGCCAGCTTACCCAGACGCATCCCGACATAGGAATCGAGGACGGTTATCGGGTTCAACGTGCATGGACGGCCATTAAAACCGCCCGAGGTTTGAAAGTTGCCGGACACAAGATCGGCCTGACTTCCCGAGCCATGCAGCAAGCAGTGGGCATCACCGAGCCCGACTATGGCGTCCTGTTTGACGACATGTTTTACGAGGACATGGCGCGTATACCCCTTGCCCGCTTCATCCGTCCCCGTGTCGAAGTTGAACTCGCCTTCATCCTAGCGCGCTCGCTTGCCGGACCGAACGTGAGCCTGTACGACGTCATGGAGGCGACCGCTTGGGTCAGACCGGCGATCGAGGTGATCGATTCTCGCTTGCAGATGACCGACCCTCAAACCGGTGCCTCCCGTAAGGTGGCTGACACTATTTCCGATAACGCCGCCAATGCAGCTCTGGTGGTGGGAGGCAGGCCGGTACTGCCCACCGAGCTCGACCTGCGTTGGGTAAGCGCACTACTTTATCAAAACGGGATGATCGAAGAGTCCGGGGTGGCGGCAGCGGTTCTCAACCATCCGGCCAACGGCGTCGCTTGGCTTGCCCGCCGGCTCGCGCCTTGGGGCGAATCACTTCAGGCCGGCGAAACCATTTTATCGGGCTCCTTCACGCGACCGGTTTTCGTTGACCCGTCAGACGTCTTTCACGTTGACTATGGCGCTCTAGGCTCCATCAGCTTCCAGTTTGTTGCCTAGCGACAACTGACAACCCTGTTGCGTCGCCTGCGCGCTAAGCAAGCAGAAGCCGGCAGCGGTGCCCGGGGATCAGTCAAGGTCGGCCAGAGTCTCGTTAAGGAATTCCACCAGAACTCTGACTTTGGGCAGCATGGCTCCGCGCTGGGCGAGCACCGCCCAGATCGATCGTTGTTGTGCTACATAGTCCGGCAACACTTCGATCAGCTGACCGTTTCGAAGTGCATCCCCAACCCGCCACCTGGCCTGCATGCAGATACCGAGGCCGGCGAGTGCGGAGTCAAAGATGGCATCGCCGTGGTTGACCATCAGGCGACCGCTTACGTTGATATGGCGGACTCGGCCATTTTCGACAAACGGCCAGGATCGTTCAGTGCGGGCCCCCACAGCGACCAGGCACTCGTGGGCGGCCAAATCGTCGGGTGTACGCGGGATGCCCCGCTCTGCGAGATAGGCCGGAGAGGCGCAAAACACGCGGCGATAGGCAGCCAGACGGATCGCAACGAGCCCCTCTCCCAAGGTGTCGGCTATTCGAACCGCGACGTCAAAGTGTTCGGCCAGCACGTCCACCTTGCCGACCGAAAGGTCAAGTTCCATGGAAAGCGCGGGATAGCGCTTTAAAAACTCTGGAATGTGAGGGGCAATGCGCTGGGCTCCGAGCGCCAACGGCAGAGATACCCGCAGATGCCCCATTGGCTCGGCCTGCATGGACAAGAGTTCCTCCTGGGCCAGGCGCAATTCCTCCAACACACGCAGGTAGCGTTGGTAGATCCGCTGGCCAGTGTCGGTTATGAAGAGCTGACGCGTGGTGCGGTTTACCAGGCGGGTTCGGAGCTGCGCTTCCAGACCCGAAACCTGCTTACTGACTGTTGAAGGAGTTACGCCCATTTGGCGGGCGGCTTCTGAAAAGCTCTCAAGCTCGACGACCCGGGCAAAGGTGCGCAACGCGCTCAAGTCGTCCAGACCCGGCACCAGCTCACATGCTAGCGGGAGGCTGGGCCCAGATCGGCGCTGGGGCTTTAGAGGGTACATCTTTGCATACATAGAATAAATCATAATGATACGGTTGAAAATGGGGGGGCCGTTGCGTCCAACCAACTTGCCTAAAAAGCTGAGCAACACCCTTTTTGGAAGGGTGTTTTTTTTGCCAAGTAGGGTATTGAAACGCTAGGCAGCCGCAACGGGCGACCGGCCGGTGCGGGCTCCGATCCGTGCAAGCCAGGAATAAGTGCTGTTCCATCGGCCGGATTGCCCGGCCGGGCGGCTGGCACATAAAATGACTTCGTGTCGTCGCAGAGCGACCTTTAACAATAACCCATTGGAGGAGACCATGTCCGACTCAACGCCTACTATAGCGCCGGATGGCGAACGTCGCCGTATTCTCGCCTCGGCTGCCGCAGTCGGTGCCAGCGTCACGCTTGGACTGCACGCCCCGGCCGTGCTGTCTCAGTCGAAGGCGCCGCTCCGAATTGGCGTGTTGAACTCTTTCTCTAAGGTGTTTGCTGCGCTAGCCCAGGCGAACCTCAACGGCATGCAGCTTTATTTTGACCAGATCGGCGGGACGATTGCAGGCCGCAAGATCGAAATCATCCGAGAAGATGATGAGATCAACCCGCAGGTCGGCCTCACCAAGATGAAGAAGCTGGTAGAGTCCGACAAGGTCGACCTGGTGACCGGCGTGCAGGCCTCAAATGTGGCTTTGGCCGTGGCCGAGTATGTACGCCAGAGCCGCACCTTCTTTCTATGCTCGGGAGCAGGCGTAAGTACTCTGTCTTGGGTGAACATTCCATATTTCTTTCGCTGCTCGGTTGCAAGCATGCAGCCCATGAATGCCATCGGCACCTGGATGGCCAACAACGTCACCAAGCAAGCGATCACCATGGCCTCAGACTTCGCTGGCGGACGCGACACCATCGGCGAATTCAAGCCTGATTTCATCAAGGCCGGGGGCCAGATCATTAAGGATATCTACCCGCCGCTTGGCACCAACGACTTTAGCGCCTACCTCGCTGATGTGCGCTCAAGTAACCCGCCGGCTGTGTTTGCCTTCTTTGCGGGCACCGATGCGGTGCGTTTCGTCAAGCAATATTCGGAGTACGGTTTGCGCGGCCGAATTAAGTTGCTGGGCTCAGGTTTCATGGTCGAGAGCGACGTGTTGCCCGCGCAGGGGTTTGATGCGCTGGGCGCGATAACCAGTCTCCATTACGCCGACACGCTTGACAATCCGGAGAATCGCAAATTTGTGGCCGACTACCGCGCGCGCTTCAAGGACTATCCAAGCGTCTACTCTGAATACGGCTATGTGGCCGCCCGCTGCATTCATGAATCGCTAACGGCTATTGATGGAGACACCCAGGATAAGGACAAGATGCGTGGCGCAATGCTCGCCATGCGGTTTAATGCGCCGCGCGGGCCGTTCCGCATCAACCCCATCACCCAGGGCCCGATCCACAACATCTACGTTCGCGAAGTGGCCGAGGTCCAGGGCCACTTCGCGAA
>Ga0214923_10009652_pt1 | contig 10021 bp, 11 predicted proteins | sample LL1510_MetaG_FD_177993 | JGI IMG/M metagenome (GOLD analysis project Ga0214923, IMG submission 177993) | Freshwater microbial communities from Lake Lanier, Atlanta, Georgia, United States - LL-1510 | ecosystem: Environmental > Aquatic > Freshwater > Lake | place: USA: Georgia | collected...
GTTTTTAATATAAAAAAGTTGAGCACAAGGCCAACGTTTTTAATATAAAAAAGTTGAGCACAAGGCCAACGTTTTTAATATAAAAAAGTTGAGCACAAGGCCAACGTTTTTAATATAAAAAAGTTGAGCACAAGGCCAACGTTTTTAATATAAAAAAGTTGAAATATATATTATTTTAATAAACTACGCTACCCATTCAAATGTGGTTATTAGCCTGTTATCTCATGTGCTTCGTGTACATGATATGGTGCATGATGAGGCCTATGTTCATGCGCCCGTTTATTATACGGGCGAACAAATTCACGATTTACTTCGTGGCCATCCTCCTCGTTATGGGCTTCAATGTTGCCCTCCCAACTGAGACCGTATATGGTCTCTTTGCAGTTTTTTGGAAGCCTTCGGCTGTCAAAGGTATCTACGACAAGAAAGGCAGAAGCATGACCAATCCTTTGATTGTTCATGCTTCTGATCTTGAGGATGTCTATGAATATGACATCACACTGATGACCAAGAAGGAAGAAATCATATTTCACATTCTTGCTGACAATTTCTGGCCTGGACCGTGCACGTTTGTTGTTCGTGCTAATGTTGACAAGGTCAATCCAATGATTCGGAATAATTCGCAATTTGTTGCCATCCGTGTACCAATGTATGAACTCTTACGAAAGATCCTGCGTTTAGTAGGTCTACTCGTTGGACCTAGTGCTAATCGTTCTGGAAAAATTTCACCAACAACAGCAAAACACGTGTTTGATGACTACTTTGGTCTTTCAATCTTTATGCCTATCCTACGTTCATGCAACCAAACCCATGAGAAAGCATACGGACTAGAGTCTTCAATTATCCAAATTGAAGAAACTGATACGGGTGTGATTATCAAAATGTTGAGAGCAGGGGCAATTGGGACTGAACAAATCCATGATTGTCTATCTAAACAAACTTTTGACTTTCAATATACTATTGATGTCAATATTTATTGTGTAAATCACACTACGAGTGTCGCACCCGGGCAAGAAATTACCCATTATGCACCTGACACCAACACATTTATTGGCACGTCAAATGGTGAAACTGCTGTTCGCAGAGAAGATGCTGTTTTGCTTGCTACGAAAGAAATTCTTGATGAACATGGCAGCAAATACAACAAATGCTTTGTTTTGCCTTCAACTGATGATGAATGCGCAGAAGTCCTTTACGATATCATGCGAGAAGCTGATGCGTACTGCAAGAAGCATCTGATTGGCACTATCGTCATATGCAAAGAAGGGTTAAGGGTCGTCAATCCGAAAGCCGGAACCACCTCTGCCATCCACGAAAAGCTTGTTAGAGCTACGTCAGCAGCGCCATGCGTGCGAGTATAATTTTTTACAATAATTATACTGAGCATTATTGGCAAAATTTTTTTACATCTAAATATTAAAAATAATAAGTTTTTTATGTATAATATAATTATATGAATATAATTATTTTAGTTATACTTGTTGCTGTAATATTGATAATTTATAATAATTATATAAAAAAAGAAGATTTTCATAACATATATAATGAATACGTGAATCCATATTTACAACAACCTTTAATAAATCCATATTTACAACAACCTATAATCAATCCATTAGTACAACAACCTTTAATAAATCCATACATACAACAACCAATATTATTTCCAATTTATTCACCATATAGGAGATATTATTTATTTAATTCTCCATACATTCCTAACATGTTTTCTCCATATTATTCGCAATACGATATACTAAATAGAAAAGGTATATATTATTAAATTAGTATTAAGATAAATATTTTTCACAATAAATAATATAATGGAATTTATAAGAAATAATTATTTAATAAAATACATACTAATAATTATATTTTTATTTATATCAATAAATATAATAAATAATTCAACATGTATTGAAGTAAAAGAAAATATAACTATGATAGAAAATTATAAATAAAATTTATTTTATATAATAACTATAATTATGATTAATAATACACTAATATTTATAGTATTAATCATATTAATAATATTTTATGGTGGTGAAAATAAAATAAGTAAAATTAAATATAACTGTGAAAAATTTAGTTATTACAAAAATTTAAATATATTTAGGAAAAAGTTATTAAAATATAAAAATATAATTGATGGAGATTATATAGACATAACTAATGATATAAATACATGTAATTATTTACTTCCAAATATTATTTATTCATATTGTATAAAAATAGAATCTAAAACTATTTTTGATATTAAATACTTGATAAAAAATGATAAATATAAAGATAATTATGAAATGTTAATGAATATTTATACATTAGATGATGATTATAAAAATTTATTTATAGTTATTAAAGATGATAATAATGAAGCATTAATGGTAGAAATTGATGAAAATATATATATAACAAATACTTATAACATATATAATAATAATGATAAAGATATAATTTTAATTCTATTCTTTATAAAAAAACCTTTTTGGTATTAGATAAATAATTTAATAATTTCAATTATAGAAGGATTATCAATTTTGACATCATCAATTTCTTCTTTTTTTTCTTTTACAATATCTTTGAATAATAATTTAAATGAATTTATATTTTGTTCTAAAAATAGAATTAATTCCTTTATTAAAAAACAGGTTTTTAAATTTATATCATATAAACCAGTTAAAATTGCTAAACATTTTTCTCTATCTGTAATAGTTGATTTTCTAAGAATTTCTATAAAATCATCTTTATAATTATTAAAATCATCTTTATGTAATTTATTAATTCTAGTTGTAATATTTACGATAGTAGCATCAAGATTATCAATAATTTTAGCATCTTCAATAAAAGAATCACTTTTATCATTAATATTTTCTTTATTATCTAAGAATTTAAGAATATCTTCTTCTGAAGGCATTGTTTTTAATTTAAGTAAAATTTTAAAAGCAGAACAAAATTCAGTCTTGTCTTTTGTTGATTTTCCAATTAAACATTTTTTTATACAAGCTGAAATAAAACTTGTTTCATTTGTATTACTTGTTCTTAAATTGAATTCAGATTGAATCAAAAAATGAACGATAGCTCTATTTATCCATAATTTTACAAATTCATTTGTAGAATTAATGTTAGTTAATAAATATTTTAGAATATATTCATTCATAATTCCAATTTTATAACAATCTCCAAGAACAGCCCATAATATACGATAAGATAACATTTTATGTTCATTTTCAATTATAGAATTATCTTTTTTAAAGGAATTTTTATATTCTTCATTAATAAAATTATCACTATTATCTATTATAGTTTTAATTATATAATTTCTACTTTCTAATAGATTTATATTTGATAAATATATTTGTAAAGATGGTATAGGATTTGATGGAAAGAGTAATCTAATAATAATACCAATAAAATTATTATATTCAATTTTAGGTAATTTAATACTCATAAATTGACGAAATAGATAATTTAAAGATGTTGGATGTCTATACAACATAAAAATTAATTTAGGTTGTAATTTTTCAAAAGTTTTTTCAGTAATTTTATTTAAAAATTCTTGAAAAGGAAAAAAATCTTCAGGAAGACTTATTAACCATTCCCATACGTGTTTTCTTACATCAGGTAAAATTGGATTATGTGTAGAAAATAAAGCATCAAAAATAGTTTCATTACTATAGTCTGTATCATTTGCTGTAGCAAATACTTGTAATTTATATTTAGTTAATAAAATTTCAATAGTTTTAATTATATCTACATATTCTCTTTTTTTAGTCCAAACCGCAGCATTTAATGGTAATAAATCACCATCATACGATACTTTTGTATTTAAAGTAGGATCTCTAGTAATAAGTATTTCTAACATATCATATCTAGAATATTTAGATAGATAATATATTATATTTCTATAATTTGAAGAATAAAATCTAGGATCATTCCATTTAGGATACCATTTTTCTAACATTTCTTGACAAGTAAAATTTTGAGAGGCCCACCAAAGGATACCCGATCTCATAGGATCTTTTTTTTTGATTAATTCATTATCCTTTTTAATATCCGAAATAGAAGCAGATTCACCAAGATTCATGTGTATTTATATATATATTTCAGATATAATATATATAAATCAATTTTTTATAATTTGTTAAAATATATTAAAATTAAAAAACTAAATTATTATTACTAACACTAATTATTAATTTAGAAATACCTTGATTAGGAACAACAATAAATGTTGGATTTGAAGATTTATTACTTACAATAGTGGTTGATGTTGTAAATTGTGTTGATGATGATGCAGAAGTTGCTAAATAATATATAGAAGTATTTGTTGAAAAAATATTTAAACTATTTGTTCCAACATTTGCTGGATAATTAAACATTGCTTCAGGTAATATTAATAATACACTATATGGAACATTATTTACTAATTGAGTTCCAGCATATAATGCATTTCCAAATACTTGATTATTAACGGTGCTTAATGTATTAAAAGTAGCATTTCCATATTTACAATTTCCTCCAGAACATAATATACTGTTAGCAATTCCTAAATATGGATTATTTATGTTTCCACTAAATACGACTTGTTCTGATGGATCAATACTTAAATTAACAGTATTTTTACTACTTAAAAATAAATAATACATAGCAGGACATCCGTTGCTAAAAGTTGGATTTGTTATTGAACCTTCTAATAATGGTTGAGGAATTAATGGCTGTATATTGTAATTTCCAAGATTATTAACTTGATTAATAACATTTGGATTAATAAAATAATCAACTAATGATGTGCTATTATCAAATTCATTTAATACTGCTCTCATAATTGACATAAAATTTCTTAAAGACGTTACAGCATAACTATCTACTAAACTAATGGGTGTACCAGTGTTAGTAACTAGAAAAGTTCCACCATTAATACTTTTACCAAATAATACAACAACTTGTCTAGTTGCCATATCTATTACAGAATATGAAGCATAACTATTATAAATTGAAATTGGTGAACGCCAAATATTTTTTAATTGAACTTCTGCTTGAATAGAAGTATATGGTGAATATTTTTGATAATCACTTGAATAAGATACTCCAACAACAAAATGACCAAAATTAGTTTTATTAACATCAGATAAATCGGATAATTGAGCAATACCAGTTAAACTAGTATCAATACGCATTGTACCAGTTGAATCAATATAAAATCCACCAGTTGTAGTAGGAGAACCACTTGTAGAACCTTTTAAGCTTTGTCCATAATAAATATTTGAACTTGCATAAGGAGGAACATAAATTACAGGCATAGTAGCATATACTTTTGTATAACCTGGTGCAATAACAATTGGAACATTATTAAATAAATAATAACTAAAATTAGTTGGAGAAAATGTTGATCCATTACTTAAATATTGAAGTGGAATAGCACCAGCAGTGTAAGTTTTAATTTTAGAATTATTAAAACTTGAGTTAGAAGACATACTTGCTATAACATCTTTAGTAATAACTTTATTTTTAATTATAACACTAAGAGTTGGATAAGAATAATTAGTTTGAGATGAATTTACATTAGTTGAACCTGTATTAGAAACAGTAAAAATTAATTGAATTATTAATATTTCACTCTTTTGTTGAATATAATAATTTGATGTAAATAAGAAATTATCACTGTTATTATTACCATAACCTGGTGCTACATTAGCTATCGTTGGTGTATTTGGTGCTGGAGGAGATGGAGTAGTATTAGTATATGGTTGAGATGTTAAACTGAAAAATAATGCTTGTTGATTTGTTCCATTCGTTATATCAAGAGAATATTTACCAGTAGGAGGAGTTGTATTTGTAGGTAATAAATTTGTATATAAATCAACTTCATTATCTAATAATGATGAATAACTATATACACCATTAACAATATTATTACTCTGCATATCAAAATTCCAATCAGAGGTTGTTGATGTTGTAGGATCATAATATTTGGCTTGTGCTGTATTTATATTTTGATTTAAAGTACTATTAACCATTAAAACAGTTTGTCCATCATACATATAATTTGATGGATCAATGGTAGAGCCTACTGGAAATAAATTACAATCAGTTGGTGAATTACTAGAAGAAGATGTAATTAAACTAGTTCCTGCAATTATTGAATTAGTATTTATTCCTTGTATTGAACCTGACATTGAAGCATTAAATGTTGAGTTTGGATTTTGAATATTACTCATATATAATTTATATATATATATAATATATTTATTTTGGAATAAATATTTTTATATTAATATAATTTTATTATAATGACAAATTATGAATCAAAGTATATAAAATATAAAAAAAAATATGATAAACTAAAAAATAAATTATTTTTAAAAGTAAATAATGATACCGAATTTAAATCACTTTATAATATTTTTGTAAATAATTACTTATATAATGATGATAATAAAAATATTTTATTAAAAAATGTTATAGATCTTAATTTAATTATTCATGATCTAAAATTTGATTTACATAATAATATTAAAATTAATAAAAAACTTGATACTATTATAGAAAATGATGATTTATAATATAAGCCTATTATTTAAAAATAATAAATATTTTTTTCTATTTAAATAATATAATTAATATGTCAGGTCAAGTTCAACAAGTAAAACCTACTTTCTACGTTTACAAAACATTCGATCCTCTTTATGCTTTAACCGATGATAAAATCTTATATTACAGCACTAGATATACCGTCGTATCCGTTAAGAAGAATGTAAATCCTTCTGAAAATAATGATACACCTACTTTAGATGATTTTATTTACAATAACTCTCTTCAAAATAATAATACTAATAGAAATTTAGATAATTTATTAACCGTCCAGTAAATATAAAAATTATATGTATAATATCGTTTTTTCATAATTAATATTTAATTTTCTTTCTTTAGTATTAATAATAAATTCTTGTATTTTAGGTTTTTCTACTTCAAATCCTAATAGCTTTCTAAAACTTTCATGTAATATTCCTGCCTCTGTATATGAATTAATTTTATGATATATTGAATTTGGATTACTTTGATTACTTTTTAAAAATAATGGATATGTTTTTACTAACATATCTTTTACTATTTTATAATCAATTGTCCCCATATATTCACCACTCTCTAAATCTAATTCAGCTGCATTTAACCAACTCCAACATAATACACAATAATTACTCTTATCGTAAAAATATTCCATACCATGCCGTTTTTCACAATAATCACAAAATTTCCATAAACTAGATTTTTGTCTATTCTTGTATTTTAGATCATCCTCGTATAATCCAATAAATTTATCTATTTCTGTGATTTCTTCAACTTTATCATTATTTTTAATTTTTTTATTGTTGTCATTATTATTGTCATTAATATTGTCATTATTATTGTCATTATTATTGTCATTAATATTGTCATTATTATTGATATTATTAAATTCGTTATTATTATAAAATATATAATTATTGTTATTAATATTGATATTATTATTAATAATATTATTATTATCATTATCATCAGCAAATAATTTAACTGGTTTAATTTTCTTTTTAAGAGGGATGGGTTTATTAATTTCTAAATTAAGCTCATCTTCATCAGTTGAATAGCTCATCTTTTTTAATATATTTATCTATATATTATTATATTATTTACTGTATAAATCAATTTTTTCATAATATAAATATATACAAAAATATGGAGAATAATGAAATTGCTTATTTATCCCTACTTTCTTTATTGATAGACTATCCTATTCATAAAGAAAAAATTATTAAATCTTACAATCAACTTATTAAACAGCTATCCGATACTGTTGTTTATGATATAGATAAATTTATTATAAATTTAAACAAAATTTATAATAATGGTATAATTTATGTTGCTTGTTTAAATTTACCATCTTCTGATGATTTTATTATCATTGCGTCTGGTACTTGTTTTTTAGAACCTAAAATAATTCATAATTTTATGAATGTAGGACATATTGAAGATATCGTCGTTGATGCTAATTTTAGAGGTAAAGGTATAGTGCATAATATTCTAAATCATCTAAAAAATTATGCTGTCTCTAATAATTGCTATAAAGTAATTCTTGATTGTCATCAAGATCTTGTTAAAGTCTATTCTAAATCTGGCTATATACAAAAAGGGGTTCAAATGACTATATATTTTTTATAAAAAATTGAAAATATATAGTGTTAGTAGAACGTAGAATGCCACCTTCAATTTTTGGAAGTGTATTAGGAGATGTTTTAACATCTCCTGAGACTATGGTCTCAGCAACATTGAAGGATACTAACTCAAAGTTAGTGCGTTCTAAGTTATCTGCTTTTACAAAGTGGATTCCGAATAACACACAGTAAAAAGTGTGCTATTTAGATATTTCATTAAATCTACAGTTACAAATTTTATAATATTAATCTACAGTTACAACTTTTGCTAAATTTCTTGGTCTATCAGGATTTATACCTTTTAATATACTTAAATTATATGATAATAGTTGTAGAACTATAACAGATAATAATCCCGTCATTGTTTTATTAGCTGGTAATTTTATAGAAAATTCATTTTCCTCAGTATATTCACTAATTTCAATAACTCTTGCTTCTCTTGTTAAAAGTTCTTGAATAATACTTTTTACAACATGATCTCTTTTTTTATATAGTATAAAAACAGGTGTATTTTTTTCAAGCATAGCATAAGGTCCATGTTTTAGTGAAGTTATGTAAAATCCTTCAGCATGAATATATGCTATTTCTTTAATTTTAAGAGCTCCTTCTAACGCACTACCATATAATTCATCCTTACCTAATAAGAAAATACTTTTTGGATTATCATTAATAATAGAAGAGGCAATTTGTTTAATTTTATCTTCTAATGATAAAACAAGTGCTATATCACTCTCTAAATTTTTTAAATCATTAAGAAATTTATTTTTTAATTCGCTATCAAGATTATTATTTAGTTCAGCTTTGTAAATAGCTAATAATAAACATGCCATAATTTGAGAAGTACATGATTTTGTAGAAGCAACAGCATTTTCTCTACCACAATTAGTATAAATATTATCTATAGTTCTTCTTGATATAAGAGAACCAATAACATTAATAATACCTAAAATTTTAATTTCATATTCATAATTAGAATCTATAATATTTAATTTATTTCTTCTATTTGATGAATAATCTCTACAAATAGTAGTTGCTATATTTAAATCTCTAGTTTCACCTGATTGAGATATTAGTACAATTAATAAATCTTGTTCTGGATTATTTATAGCTTCTAAATGAGCTTGGGTAAATTCTCCACCATCAAATACATTTACTAATTCAAATGCTTTTGTATATCTAAAATAATTAGATGCTATTAGTCCTGCATAATATGAACTACCACATGCTATAATATATAAATATTTACACTTTTTTATATAATCAAAATTAAAAAGAATATTGTTATTATTATATCTCGTTTGATTTGTTATAGGATCTATTAAAACTGATAATCTTGTTTGGTCGTCAATTTCTTTACGCATCCAATATAAATAATTATCTGGTAAGCTTATATCATTATCATTTAATTTTAAAAGAGGTAATTCTTTATATTCTCCATATATTTCTTTGTGTCCACAATTATTAATATAACCATATGTTTTTTCTCTGAGCAAAATATAATTATCAACCATATTCATAAATCCTGTTGGTTCAGATGTAAAAATTACTAGATTATCATTCTGTCCTATTAATAAAGGATTTTCATTTTTGATAAAGAATAATTTATTTGGTTCATCTACATAAGATATTATACAAGCCCAAGTTCCCTCCATTATTTCAGTAATTTCTTTTAATATCTCTAATATAAGAGTTGTTGATTCATGAGTAGATTCTGTTGATTTAAAAATATATAAAAATTCAATCAAATTGACAATAACTTCTGTATCAGTTTTACTTAAAAAATTATAACCACTTAAATATTTTTTTTTAATTTCTTCACAATTTGAAAT
>Ga0214923_10009656_pt1 | contig 10018 bp, 9 predicted proteins | sample LL1510_MetaG_FD_177993 | JGI IMG/M metagenome (GOLD analysis project Ga0214923, IMG submission 177993) | Freshwater microbial communities from Lake Lanier, Atlanta, Georgia, United States - LL-1510 | ecosystem: Environmental > Aquatic > Freshwater > Lake | place: USA: Georgia | collected 2015-10-15
CTGGGTCGTATGTCTGGGTGCATGTCTGGGTGCATGTCTGGGTCGTATGTCTGGGTCAAATGAACGAGGAGCGTTGGGGGAGCGCGACGCGGATTCCGTGCATAAGTGCCGCTGCGGTAGCCTTCGCATCTCCCAAAGCGGGCGATTAGCTCAGTGGTAGAGCGCTTCGTTCACACCGAAGAGGTCACTGGTTCGAACCCAGTATCGCCCACTCCGTTTCTATGCGTAAATCAGGCCGTTTCTGGACTCACTTTGTTTGGCGGGAGCGGCCCTTGCGCCGATCTGGTTCCTAAGTCGGCGTAGTGCCTCCAGGTGGTTCAACCTCTAAGAACTGCCGAGTTGGCCCTTTAAGAACTGCCGGATTGGCACCTTGCACCACTCGCCAAGGTTGTGAGGTCGACACGCCGAGCCAACCGTGCGCATGCGCCTGTTGTCTCGCAGTTAACTCGTTCTATTATTCCGTCGCTCAGACTCGGCGCAGGTTTCAGTGAGCGTCGAGTTCTGAGGTCAATCGGCATTTTGCCAATCTAAGGAGAACTCAATGCGATTCACTAGCACTGCGCGGCGTGCCGCGTTCGTTGCAGGCGTTGTCACTGCAGTTGTTGCGCTCGTCGCACCAACGGCACAAGCGGTAACTCCTGCAGCCGCGACCGCAGTCACCAAGACCACATTGACCCAATACGACTCATACGACAGCACCTCCCGTTACGGCGCGACCAACAAGCGCACCATTTCGGGCACTGCGTCGGGTTTGTCGGGTAGCACCGTTGACATTGTTTGTCTCAACGTCAGCACTGGTCAAATCGACCGGACCCTGCAGCGCGGTGTCACCGTCACTGCCGGCAAGTGGTCCACTGACATGTGGACCAATGACATTTCCGGCTACCGCTGCCGCGTCGTCGCAGTTGAAACTGGCGTATCGCCAGCCGGTGAAACTGATGCCGCCCGTCTGACCTGGGGTAAGGCATTCAAGTCCCTCGCACCGTTCTACCAGGTGTTTGAGCGTTACGACAATTACTACGTCACTGGCGGTTCGCCGTTGAAGTACATCAACTTCTCGAGCTACCTCTACAGCGCAACCCCCAGTTCCGAAATCACCATGTATGGCACGGATCAGGGCGGCATCTATCGATTCCAGCCTCGTGACGGTGCAGGCAACAAAAACTATGGACCGTTTGGTGCTTACTACGGCAGCAGCACCTTGAACTCGACTTACAGGTTGGGCACTGTGAACCGCACTTCGGGTAACACTGCAGGTCTGTTGGTGGACAACGTTCAGGCCTTTACCAACTACACGATGAGCGGTTCCGACGACAACTATGGTCCTGCCGCTAGCGTCCAGACCTCATACAAGGTTGATGCAAAGACCGGCGCCATCACTGTGACTGACGTCATGCCATTGTTCAAGTGCACTAAGGGCGTTGCAGGCACGTTCTACGACGGTGCCTCTTCTTGCCCTGACTACAAGACGACCAAACTCAACGTAAATTGGACCCAGGTCAAGACCGTGAACGCTGCGGGTAACACCATCAAGGTCGTTAACACATTCGCCAGCTTGGACAAGAAGGCCCACACTGTGCGATTGATCTGGAACGACCGTTTCATCAACAGCGCGGGCTACCGCTACGGAACCTCTGGTGCGTTCTCAGCACTGGGTAGCGGTTTCAGCACTGACGAAAAGACCAACGTGACGGGCTACGCGGTGAAGAGCGATGGCACCAAGCCCAGTGCATTCGACAACGCAATCGGTCAGGTTGTGTTTAGTGCCAAGGGCACCACGTGGGGTCAGAGCGGCTTCAGCGGTGTGGACATGTACGCAATGTTCACTGTGGCTGTGAAGGCTGGCGGTGCGGGCAGCATCAGCGCCGCCTACACCATCGTCACCGATGACTCCAAGGCGGCGACTCAGATCGGTAATGCTCTGAAGTAAGCCGCCTGTTGATCTGTGGCCCGGGGCCTGCTCACATGTGGCAGCCCCGGGCCACAGTCATGTAATGAGGAGGATGTGTCACGCCAAACTTTTTTCGCGACCTGCCTGAACGCGCCCAATGTTCGTGTCATCAAACTGCGGCTACGCGTACGAATCGTCAAAATGCCCGTTTTGGATATGCGAGTCTGGGTTTCTTTTGACCCCCAGTTGTGGAATGCTCCCGCGCAGTGAGCGGGGCCATGGACACCGCTCAGCGACCCAGAAGGGACATCAATGAAGCGGTCACTCAAGGCGGCGATTGCCGTCACCGCCGTTGGTCTGCTGCTCGCCGGTTGCGGCGGAGGCGGTTCCAGCAAGCTCATCATCTCCTCCGACCTTCCGCTGCAGGGCTCGGCGAAGGACGCAAACGACTCAACGAACAACGCTCTAAAGCTCTACCTCGAGCAGATTGGTTACAAGGTTGGCAAATACGACCTTGAGTTCCAGTCCTACGACAACGCCACCGCGGCAAAGGGCTCATGGGATGACGCGCAGTGCGCCGCTAACGCGCAGAAGCACGTTGCCAACAAAAACGAAGTTGCCGTCATGGGCACCTACAACTCCGGCTGCGCCAAAATCATCGTGCCGGTGTTGAACCAGGACCCCAATGGTCCGATGCTCATGGTGTCTCACGCAAACACCAACCCTGGTCTGACGAAGACTTGGGATGCTGGGGAGCCGGCGAAGTACTACCCACGTGGTGTGCGCAACTACGCTCGTGTTGTCACCACTGACGACTTCCAGGGAGCTGCTGGTGCACAGTTCCTCGCGCAGGAAGCCAAGGTCAAGAAGTGTGCAGTCCTCAACGACAACCAGACCTACGGTCAAGGTGTTGCTAAGGCATTCATCACTGAGGCCAAGAAGCAGAACATCCAGATTGTTGCCGATGAGGCGTGGGATGCGAAGCAGTCCAACTACACCGCGCTGTTCACCAAAATCAAGGCCAAGGGTGCTGACTGCGTTTACATCGGCGGCATCTTCGACAACAACGGTGGCCAGTTGGTCAAAGACAAGGTCAAGATCCTTGGTGACAACACCAAGGTGAAGATGATGGGTCCAGATGGATTCACCGGTTACCCGGATTTGACTGCGCTTCCTGAGGCAGACGGTATGTACCTCTCGTTCGCTGGTCTTTCTGCCGACTTGCTCAAGGCAGCCGGTGGCAAGGGTGCGAAGTTCCTCGCCGACTACAAGGCGAAGTACGGCGCTGACCCGATCGGTTCGTACCCGCTGTACGGCGTGGCAGCGCTTCAGGTCATCCTGAAGGCGATTGAGAACTCCGACGGCACCCGTAAGGGCGTGACCGACGCGGTGTTCGGCGGTTCCGGAATCACCATCTCTGCCGCTGACTCGGTGCTCGGTAAGGAACTCAAGATCGACCCGAAGACGGGTGACGTCAACACCATCGACATCACCATCGAAATCATTAACAACAAGGCTGAGACCACGCTGAAGGCGTGGCCAGTTCAGTAAGAGGCAACACGCTCGATTGACGCTGGTGGCGGTGGGGCAGCAAGTCCCACCGCCACCGGTGTTTCGGGAATAAAGTTCCACAGCAGATTTCTGCCGGGCTCGCCCCTATCACTGTGACCAGAGAGGGAAATGCGCTTATGGCAACTCAAACCGCAGTGCGTAGCAGGATTGCAGTGAGCGCGACAGTGCAACGTGTGAGCGCGGCCGTGATTCTTGCTGGGGTTTCAGCTTGGCTCATCTGGAATCTCATCGCTGCGCCAGCCCAGTTTTTCACAGTAGGCATTCAAGGTTTGAGCAATGGCGCTTTGTATGCACTCATTGCGCTCGGCTACACGCTCGTCTACGGCATCATCGAGCTCATCAACTTCGCCCACGGTGACTTGTTCATGCTCGGCACCCTTTTCAGCGCGTGGATTCTCACGAAACTATTGCAACAAACGTCACCCTCCATGGGTGGGTTCTTGTGGTTCGTCGCCACGCTCCTTGGCGCGATGGTCTTTTGCAGTGCCATCAATGTGGCGATTGAATTCTTCGCGTATAGACGCCTTCGCAAAGCGCCCAAACTTGCTCCGCTCATCACTGCTGTCGGTGTGTCCTTCATCCTGCAATTCATTGGGTTGAGTTGGAACGGGTCCGGTCCTAAGAATTGGAACACTGTTTTACCGGATCATGATTACATGTTCTTCGGTGTCACCGTCAATTCGCAAGCGCTCATCGTGCTTGGCGTGACCCTGCCACTGCTTGGTTTGATGACATTCATCGTGTCGCGCACGCGTGCTGGCAAGGCCATGCGCGCCACCGCCCAAGACCAAGATGCTGCGCGACTCATGGGAATCAATGTCAATCGCACAATCTCGTTCACCTTTGCGATGGGTGGTGCGCTTGCTGGCGCCGCTGGGGTTATGTATCAGCAAACTGTTGGCACCACCAATTACAACCTAGGTTTTCAACTTGGCCTAATCGCTTTCACCTCAGCGGTACTCGGCGGAATTGGAAGTTTGCCGGGTGCGGTGCTCGGCGGTTTACTTATTGGCGTCATTCAGGGCCTTAACGACGGGCTGCCACACGGGCTTGGACAAAAGTGGTCGCAGTCGGTGGTCTTCACAATTCTGATCTTGCTCATGGTGTTCAAACCTGCCGGTCTGTTCGGTTCCAACGCCGTGGAGAAGGTGTGATGTCATGGCGCTGCTGAAACCAACTCGACCAGGCCCTGCAATCGCGACCGACCGCAAATGGGCATTGAGTTTTGCCGTCGGCGTTGTCGGAATCTTCCTCGGCTACCAGTTCGTGGTGCCGCATCTGCCCTACCAAGTGGCATCGTTTGTGGACGACTGGCTGCCCTTGACCGCGCTGAACGAAGCATCTGTGTATGTGATTCTCGCGCTCGGGTTAAACATCGTCGTCGGATACGCGGGGCTTCTGGACCTCGGTTTCGTTGCTTTCTGGGCCATCGGTGGATATGTCGTCGGCTGGCTGATGAGTGGGTTTTTCGACTCGGCGCGTGTCAACATTCTTGGTCACCCACCAATTGGACTGCCCAACGGTGTGCACATCTCTTTCTGGCTGGTTTTGCTCATTGCAGGAGCCTTCTGCGCACTTTGGGGTGTCATCATCGGTTGGCCAACGCTGCGGCTGAAGAGTGACTACCTCGCACTCGTGACTCTCGGGTTTGGTGAAATCATTCCTCAGGTGTTCGTCAATGGCGAAGACATCAACGGGTTCAACTTGTCCAATGGCAGCAAGGGCATCACGCCCGTGGATGGCATCGACCTGTTTGGCAAGTTGCTCGGTCCATTTGATCTTGCGTTCAAGTTCCTTATCTACGCCGGCATCGCCGCATTCGTCGTTCTTCTCTCACTGCGCCTGCGAGAAGGCCGCTTGGGTCGCGCCTGGCTTGCCATTCGTGAGGACGAACTCGCAGCAAGCATGATGGGAGTACCACTACGCAAGACCAAACTCGCTGCCTACGCAGTTGGTGCGTTCTCCGGTGGGCTTGGTGGTGCTGCCTTCGCCACTCAGGTCAACGGTGTCTTTGCTGAACGGTTCAACTTTTCAATCTCCATCATCTTGCTGGCGATGGTCGTGCTCGGCGGCATGGGGAATGTCTGGGGTGTCATCATTGGCGCTCTGGTGCTCGCGTGGATTAACTCCACAGGCTTGGTGCAATTCGGTCAGACGTTCAACAATGCCTTTGGCACCCAAATCAACTTCCCTTCCTACAACTTCCTGCTCTTTGGAATCATTCTTATTTTGATGATGCTCTTCCGGCGTGAGGGTCTGATTCCTGAGCGGCGCACAAAGTTGCTCTTGCGTGAACCCGAGCGAGGGCAGATGACAGCCCTAGGCGCGGAAGCTGAACTAGTGGCGGCCGAAGAGGCCATTCACACCCAGACGGACCCACCGAGTGAAGGCAAACTTGCAACTCAAACGGACGACGCCGGTATGGGTGTTGATGCACCGCAGTCGGGGGACTCGACGGAAGGCGGACGTTCATGACCGATGCCATCCGTGCTACCGACATCACTGTCTCATTCGGTGGTCTTGTTGCTGTGAATGCCGTGACTTTCACGGTTCCCGAGCGATCCGTTGTTTCGCTCATCGGGCCTAACGGTGCTGGTAAAACCACTTTCTTCAATGTGCTCACAGGCTTATACAAACCCGATTCCGGAGTTGTTGAGTTTCAAGACCGCGATGTCACTGGTCTGCCTCCGCACCGAATTGCTGAAGCTGGATTGGCGCGCACGTTCCAGAACATCCGCCTCTTCGGTTTGATGACCGCCGAAGAGAACGTGATGGTCGCCATGCATTCACAACTCAAGGCTGGAGTCATCGCCACGCTTTTGCGCACACGTGTGCAAAAGCGTGAAGAGGCGCAGGCACGCGACCGAGCACGGGAATTGCTCGATTTCGTGGGCATCAGCCACACTCGTGATGAATATGCGCGCAACCTTTCCTACGGTGATCAACGCCGCCTGGAGGTAGCCCGCGCACTTGCCCTGCAGCCGAAAGTTCTGCTACTCGATGAACCCACCGCTGGCATGAACCCCCAGGAATCCGCGAGATTTGTGGAGTTCATTTACCGCTTGCGTGAAGAACGTGACACTGCGGTGCTGCTAATTGAGCATGACATGTCCGTCGTCATGCGAGTCTCCGAGCGCATCACCGTTCTTGACCGTGGGGAGAAAATTGCTGAGGGCACTGCCGAGCAGGTGCGTTCAGATACTCGCGTGATTGAGGCCTACCTGGGCACAGGTGCAGCAGGAAGTGCAGGGCTCTGACATGACTCAAAACCAAGGCGTGGCGATGCTGAGTGTGCGCGATTTGCAGGTTGGCTACGGAGCAATTCTTGCAGTGAAAGGCATCTCACTCGATGTGCACGAGGGCGAAATTGTCACGTTGATTGGTAACAACGGCGCTGGAAAGTCAACAACACTTCGCACGATTTCTGGCTTGCTGCACCCACGAAGCGGCAGCATCACATTCCAGGGTGAGTCGATTTCAGGTGTGCCCGGTCATGAAATTGTTGCACTCGGCATCGCACACTCACCGGAAGGTCGCCGCATCTTTCCCCGGATGACCGTTGCTGAGAACCTTGACCTCGGCGCATTCCTGCGCAAGGACCACGGCGCAGTTGCTGCTGATCGTGAGCGCGTATTGGAGCTCTTTCCGCGATTGGCAGAGCGAATCGGGCAGCGCGCGGGAACCATGAGTGGTGGTGAGCAGCAGATGCTTGCGGTGGCGCGTGCACTCATGGCATCGCCGAAATTGCTCCTTCTCGATGAGCCGTCCATGGGTTTGGCACCTGTGTTGGTGGACGTGATTTTCGAAACCATCGGTCGCATCCGCGAGCAAGGAACCACGATTCTTTTGGTTGAGCAGAACGCGCGTGCTGCGCTCGCCGTGGCGGATCGGGCATATGTGTTGGAATCTGGCAGCATCAAACTCTCAGGTGCGGCAAGTGATTTGGCGCGCAACCCAGAAGTTGCGGCGGCGTACCTCGGCGGATAGCTGACTTCACATGTGGCAGGAGACCGGTGTCCGCAACTTGTGGTGCTGAGTGCGCATGGAGGCGCATTAAGTCCTTATTGAGTGCGGAGATTCTCGCCGCCAATCACAGCGGCTGAATGTGGGCCGCACTCGCGCCGTCTGACCGATGATTAGCCTTGTGTTTGTGTCCGCACGCTCCGTGGTCGTCGTTGCAGGGTTGGTCTTGCTTGCCTGTTATGTCATCGGGTCGGGGGCATGGGTGCAGACATCAGGCAGTTGGTACTCATCATTGGCGCGTCCTTCGTGGCAGCCCCCGGACTGGGTCTTCGGTGTCATCTGGCCCTACAACTTCACAATTCTTGGCATCGCGCTGTTTGTGGTGCCTGGTCGACTGCCGGCGAATCGGCTTTGGCTATGGGTCAGTTTCTTCGCGATGAGTGTTATCGCCGCGTTGGGTTGGTCTTACCTGTTCTATGTTCCACACGCACTCGCTGCTGCGTCCATCAGTCTTGCGGTGGCGGCGCTGGCCACATTGCCGCTGGTGTGGCTTGTGTGGTCGGTCAGTCGACCGATTGCGCTGGCGCTAGTGCCCTACCAAGTGTGGTTGTTTCTTGCGGCGTCGCTGTCAGCTGGTTATGCATCTCGCAACTGAAGTGCGCCGGTGTGTAGCGCGGCGCCGACAATGACGCCCACCACGCTCACACCCGAGTCAGCAAGAGTGCGCAGACGTTGAACATCCGCAGCATCTCGGACCCCACCACTAGCCACCACCTGAAAGCCGCGAGCTGCCACGCGATTGATCAATTCCAAAGATGGACCACGCAGTGCGCCATCCGCTTCCACATCCGTGACGACAATGCGCGGACTCATGGGTAACAGCACATCTAGGGCAGCATCAAGTGGCCCACAGTCAATTCCTGAGCCACGAGAAATCACCTGGTCATCGCGCACGTCAAGACAAAAGTTCACGTCACACGGCGGTGACATGAACGTGCTGGTCAGCCATTCCACATCCAGCAGGGCTTCGCATGCCACATTAACTCGATCTGGTGTGAGAGTCAGCGCTGAGTTGAGGCTTGCCGCATCGACAATGCCGCCACTGAGTTGAACTTTCATCCCGTGTTCATGTGCCTGCTGCACTGCCGCAGCGATGTGCCCATCGTTGGCACCAAGCCGCCGCGCACGGTCCAAATCCACGAGATGAATCCATGTCGCACCGGATAGCGCCAGCGCCGACAACACAGCAGAAACATCATCGCCGAGCACCGACGCACGTGCTGCGCCACTCGGTGCAGCCAACTGGCCACCAGCGATGTCAATTGCCGGGATGACAGTGAAGGTGCTACTACTCATTCACGCACCAGGCGATGAGCAAGCCACTCAAGGGCCAAGGGGTAGCGGTAGTCGATGCCCCCATGGCGGCCGTCAATGAGTTCAAAGAAGACCTTGTCATCGGGAACGCCGCAGGTTTCAAGTTCCGCTCGGAACGCAGAAGCGCCGAGATCAAGGAAGTACTCGTCAGATTTCCCGGCGTCTATCCAAATCCAATCCAAGGATGCGATGGCATCTCGGTGTTTGCTCACCATGCGCACGGGGTCCCAATCAAGCCAACGTTGCCACCGCTCATCGATGATGCGACCCGTCACTTGGTCGAACGGCAGCAAGGGGGTGCCGTCGGTGTCGGCTGAAAATGCGGCAGAGCAGCCAAGCGCCGTGATGAGGGCTTCATCGCCGGGTTTGGTCCACGCAACCCGAGAGTTGAAGTCTTGCCACCACACATTGATGTCGTGGTCGTAGTTGCGCAGCACCCGCACCGCTTGCGCAAACTCTGGGAGGTAGCAGGCTTCATAAAGTGTGTCACCTGCGTGAGTGGCGAGCGCTGCAAACAAGTCGGGCCGCAACATTGGCGTGATCATGGCGCCGAAACCACCGGAAGATTTACCCGTGATAGCTCGTGAGCGGCGGTCCGGAATTGTGCGGTAATTCGCATCCACCCACGGCACGATGTCATCGCAAAGGTACGAATGGTAGTTACCCGTGCCGGGGGAGTTGACGTATTGAGAACCGCCATAAGCCGTCCACGCGTCCACATAGACCATCACGCAACCGGGCACGTCTTCGCGAGCAAACAAGATGTCTGCGGTTTCGATGTAGGGCTGGCGAAATGGCCCGCGGTTTGCCCACGCGACGACATGGCCGGTGTAGCCCTGAATCACATAGACAGTGGGGAATCGCCGCTGTGAGTGCGTGTCGTATTCCGGGGGCAGATAAACCCAGATGGGTCGCACATGTGGGTCGCCGAGATGGTTACCGCGCAGGGCGGCGGAGTCAATCTCGCGCTGTTCAAGTCGGCCGTTGAACTCATGGCTCCAAGGAAGCATGGGCGTAAGCATGGCAGCGATGCGCGGCAAACGGCACCACCTGCGTCGGTACGCTGCGCCTATGAGTGAACACATCAGCATCACCGTGTCCGGCGAGCCTCAACAGGTGGCTGCCGGCACAACAGGTGCTGACCTGTTCAAGGGCGCAGCGTTCAAGGATGTGGTTGTGGCGCGCGTTGATGGTGCGCTGATTGACCTTGACCAGCCG
>Ga0214923_10009658_pt1 | contig 10015 bp, 10 predicted proteins | sample LL1510_MetaG_FD_177993 | JGI IMG/M metagenome (GOLD analysis project Ga0214923, IMG submission 177993) | Freshwater microbial communities from Lake Lanier, Atlanta, Georgia, United States - LL-1510 | ecosystem: Environmental > Aquatic > Freshwater > Lake | place: USA: Georgia | collected...
GAGATCAACTCCTTGGATGCCGCATCCTTTATATACTGGGATGCGGGACGAGTTATTATGCGGCCATGATCGGCGCCCGGTTCTTCAGGCGGGTCTGCCCATCGATCGACCTGGTTCTGGCCATGGACGCATCGGAGCTCGCCTTTGATGCGCTCCACCGCGGCATGGAGGATTCATCGTGCTGCATCGTCATTTCTCAGAGCGGCGAGACGTTTGACCTGTTCCAGGTCATCCGCCGTATGAGGAAGGACAGGCCAGGGATAACTCTTATTGGGATCATTAATGTAGTCGACTCGATGATTGCGAGGAGCGTCGATGCAGGTGTGTACATGAACTGTGGGAGAGAGATTGGCGTCGCATCCACCAAGTCGTTCACGGCATCCATCGTCATTTTGTTCCTGATTGCCCATCACATCAGGGAGCTCCACAGATCGGATGAAGGGGTTCCCATGATACTGTCGGCCATTGCAGAAATGTCCGATGGTGTGGGAGCATTCATCGAGTCCCATGATCAGACCATCCTCGACATTGCATCGCGCTTCCTCGCATTTGAAAACATTCTGATTGTCGGCAAGGGATCCGATTATCTGATCGGACTCGAGGGAGCCCTTAAGATCAAGGAGCTCGCCTACGTCCACTCCGAGGCCTGCTCTTCCAGCACACTCAAGCACGGCCCGCTCGCCCTCATCGGCGCCGATACACCCGTCATCTTCCTGATGACCGATCAGGAGCACCACGCCCTGGCCATGAACTCGATCCGAGAAATATCCGCCCGTCAGGGACGCATCCTCCTCATTTCATCATCCGATCTCACCGGCGGCTTGTCCACCGAAATGGGGACATTCATTGTACCAGATATGCCCAATCTGCCGGGCTTCCCAAATATCTACGCCATTGTATTTCTCCAGATGTTTGCCTACCACCTCGCCATCCTCAAGGGCCACAACCCCGACTTCCCCAGGAATCTGGCCAAGGTCGTTACGGTCGCATGAACAATCAGACACATCGCGATACCTTTCGAATAAAATCCGTGCAGGGGGTTTTTATCCCGTCATGATAAAAAATGCTGCAGGATCATGGATACAGGGTCATTCCGGGTGTTTTAAGACCTGAGGAGTGTGATGACATCAAGGATGAGCTCGTGCGATTCCTCTGCGACGCGCATGGTGGATGGGCTCCCCTCAAGACGTTTTCCAACAAGCACAATCGGGCGGGGATATGGGACGGCATCCAGAACCACCCGTCATTGTGGCGCCTGAGGCGATCGAGGCGTGTGCGCAACGCCTTCCTGGATGCCGCCTTCCCCGACCGCCCGAATAATCAGCGGTTCCAGGTATCGATCGATCGGATCGGCTACAGATCGGCCGATTTTCAACAACAATACCAGGAGTGGTGGCACTGGGACGAGGACCCTACCGACCCCCAAAAACGCTTCCAGGGCTTCCTCTGCCTGACCGATGATGATGTCCTGGCCGTCGTGCCTGCCAATCTGTCCCACCTCTACAAGAAGGGCGGCATCGTCGACGACCCACGCCACGCCCCCATGATACAGAAGCTCCACCATCGGATCATTGCACCCAAGGGATCCCTCGTCATTTGGAACTCCTCGTGCCTCCACTCGCCCCTAGCCACATCCCGCCTCAACGAAAGGATGGTCGCCTACATCAAATTCCTGCCATCCCGGATCTTCAAGATCACACCCAATGACCCCGTGCGCACAAAAACCACTTGCTCATGGTCCGGCTTCGATTACGCACCATCCCTTAAGAAGTATATGTCATCCAAATAATGAACAATGAGGAATCTCATGATTGTCATGTTGGTTGCCCTCGCACAGGCGTGCTGTCCGGAGATTGTCGACATTTCGAATGTCTACCGCAGGAAGCACGGTTCGCCCCCCTTGGTGTACGACAAGAACCTGAGCGCGTATGCACAGGCGTGGGCGGACAGGATGGCGTCGTCCGGGAGTTTCATGCACCGTCCTAACCTGATTTACGGAGAAAACCTGGCGTGGTCGTCGGGAAAGAGGTGGAATGCCAGCAAGGCGGTGGCGGTGTGGTACAACGAGGGGGCAGTCTATTCCTACTCACAAAACACCCCGCAGCCGGGAACGGGCCACTTTACACAGCTCATATGGAAGGCATCCAAAAAAATCGGGGTCGGGGTCGCAAGGAGCAATTCGGGCACATTTGTTGTCTGCAACTATGACCCCCCAGGCAACATCGCCGGCTTTTACAAGGGCAACGTCTCCCAACCATCGGCCTGACGGATCCTTCAAGCAGTCATCCCTATATTCGTCTTTCAACCCCCCACCTTAAGGATTAGAGGAATAGGGTTTGAGAAATTTTCTGGATTATGAATAAATAAATAAATGGATATACGGACGAGGCTCATGCTTTGTAATTGGATAGACTACGACAAGCTGGGCATCAGGAATGCACTCGCCAGGAATAATCACAGGAGGAGGGTCATGAGGCTGGCGTGGAAGGAGTTCAGGCGGCTGCCGTTCCGATTCGACAAGGACGGCGTGTCGATCGATGATGTCATCAGCGGCAAGGTCGATCCGACCGATGTGCCCGAACCCCCCATCCCGCCATTGATTATCAGGGGCGGGGATTTTTCACGATCCGATGAGCTTGTCGATTGTCTCCTCGAGATAACCGCCGGCATGGATCATCCCGTATAATCCGCTAAAGACGAATGATGATATAACAAAGGATGCATACCAAGGATTTTTTGGTGTTTGGTGCACGGGGATCTCTGGGATCGTTTGTTGCCACACGTCTGGAGGAAATGGGGCATCGTGTCATCAGGTCGTCGTCGTCTCGTGTGGATGGATCGTTCGTCATGGTGAGGCCCGAATCGGTCGAGTCCGATATCATGGAGAATATCCCCGGCACGATGCGTCTGGATGGGGTCGTCTGGGCGCACGGGGCGAATGAGAATGACAATCTCGATTGTTATTCGGGGTTCGATCATGTCTTTTCCACAAACGTCCGGTTCATACTTGACGGCGTTAGGGTCCTGGTATCATCCGGCAGGATGGCGGAGGGAGCCAGCATGGTCATCATCAGCTCGATTTATCAAGACAGGACGCGTCCCGGCAAGCTGTCCTACACCGTCTCCAAATCGGCGCTGGGCGGTCTGGTGCGATCCCTTGGGTGCGACGCCGCCCTGGCATCCCGAGGCATACTCGTCAACAGCGTGTGCCCCGGTCCGATCGATAATGCCATGACTCGCAGGACGCTCACCCATGATCAGATGGAAAAGTGCCGGGCGCTCACGCACCGCGGTCGGATGGTCGGGGAGGAGGATGTGTGGAACTGTGTCGCCTACCTGTTGCTGAGCAACACGGGCGTCAACGGTCAGTCGATCGTCGTCGATCTCGGCATGTCAGACTATCTGGCCCTGTAGCCGCTGTCTGAGCTGGTCCATCGGCAGCCATCTGAATGAGCATCTGCCCGGCTCGTCGAGGACGACAAAGCCCACCTGATCCCCCCTGTTCTTCTTGTCCTGTGAAAGATGCCGCATCAGCTCATCGATATCAAACGTCCGATTTTGGTAGGCCTCCGGTATCATCTGCATGATGATCGGGTGGACCCTGCTCGTCCATGGCACCTCGAAGAGTGCATTCACGTGGATGATCCCCAGCAGCACCGCGATCCCATGGGGGATCTCGAAGCCGGTGCACGCCTCGATGGCGTGGCCTATCGTATGGCCGTAATTGAGGGCCTTCCTCTCGTGTTTTTCAAACTCGTCCTTCTCAATGACCGCCTTTTTGATGAGCAACGACTGCCTCACAATGTCCATCAGGCGCCACTCCTTCAACAGCCAGCAGAACTCGTCCCATGCTCCCCACCCGCCGATCAGGGCGAGCTTCAATGACTCCCCGAGACCCGATCGGATCATTTCATCCGGAAGGGTCCCCAGCTCGCACCCCGACAAGACCACTCCGGTGGGCGGGTTGAACAGCCCCAGCCGGTTCTTGCTACCCAGGTTGAGGCACACCTTGGAGCCGATGCACGAGTCGGTCATGGCGAGCAGCGTTGTCGGGATCAGGATGTAGGGGATGCCGCGCTTGAAGATGGCGGCCAGGAATCCCCCGACATCCTGTGTTATGCCCCCGCCGATTATGAGGAGGCGGTTCGATTTTGAAAACGTGGTTGGGAGCATCGAAATCAGGTGGATGACGGTGTCCATCGTCTTGTTGTGCTCGTTCGCGGTCATGAAGATTACATGACGACCCTCCCATGCGGCATCGTTGTTGTGCTCAAAAAAATCATCGGCGATAATGACATCGCCCGAACGATAATGATTCTTGATAATCTCGGCAAGCCTCGTGTCGGGACAGAATTCCACCCAGTACTCGTCCTGGTATCCTCCCGTCCGCACCATGACCGTCTGGGATCCATCGTCCGTGGGAACCATGAGGTTCGTGTCCTCGATCGTGAATTCCACCATTTTTTTTATTCTGTAATGACAAGGAATAAAAATTATTTTTACAAGAACATGACCACCACCCACCAACAAATCGTTGCCGGATCCATCATTGCCGGTTCTTCTTCTTCAATCACATCTTCCTGTTGAACAATGTCGATGATCGGAGGATTTTTTTCCAGGAATGGCTCGATGACATCTGCCAACATATGTGTAATGTTCTCCCGTATCTCGAATTTCTTCTTGACCTCAACCTGTGAGACTACACGTTTCTCAGGGTGTATTAACCCATGCCAATAATGATCGACATCCTCCATAATGTCTACATCGTGTCGTATCTGTCCATGTGTCATTTTGCTCAGCAAGAGTTTCACAATGTCTGTATGACCACCCTCGGCAGCCCACATGAGCGCGCTCTTGTCGTGTATAGTCATCTGGTTGTACATCCAACTTGTTTTGACGACTGCTGCTCCTCTATCGATCAAAAATTGGACCATACCCACATCCCCATTCCGACACGCTCTGATGAGAGGCGTCATGTCTACATTCGTTCCGATGTTGACGTCTGCACCCAATTCAATCAGCAGGGGAACAATTCCATAATTTTTCTCCTCAATAGCATAATACAATGCAGTCTTCCCATAATCAGTCTTTTCATTCATGACGTCTTTAAGGTTGCGTATGAGATGGAGCCAATGATTGTCAACGGCTATCATCAATGGGGTCATGTGTGTCGTGCTGTCTTCCTCGACTTTATTATCAGAATTGTAAGGAAAGAGTATGGGATGGGTATCTGGTAATTCGGACTTGGCGAGTCTTGTCTTGAATTCATGCATGAATTCCTGTGCATGGTCGAGACCATAATCGAGGATGGATTCACAGATGCTGGGCAAAAGTATTGATATGGCGCCCTCATACTTGTGTTGTAATTCTGGGGTGTACTTGTTGATAATTTTGGTGTGGATCTCATGATAGATTTGACGTATGGGTGCTGCATACTCGTCATAATATTGTTGTCGCAATTCTTCTGGAATTTTACGTTCATCACAGGATCTCTCGATGAGTGTACGAATTTGTTGATCGAGTGTCTGTTCATTGTCTGCAATGCCTTCCATCTTATTTTATTCAGGTCCCAATATTTATTTTTGTCTGAACCCAATTTTTTTCTCTTCAACACAAATAAATGAATGTTAACACAATCATCCCTGGGATCCAGGCGATCGCCATGCTTGACGATAAGCGCATCGTCGTGCTCCATAATGGCAGGCACTACCGTCTCTTCAAGGACAAGATTATGCCGCTCCCTGAAGAATTGGACGAGTCGCGCATCCTGCGGGCGGTCGCATCGCAGGCACCAGAGGTGTGCGAGGCCGTTCCTCCCGGCAAGACACGCAAGGCGCGGTTGACGAGGTGTGATCTGATTGTCTTGTTGGGGATTGTGAGGCGCCCGGACAAGTGGGATCAGCCGTTCGATGGGTTGTGCAGGCGTTTGCGTCGGCGTCGTGCGATCGAGACGCTGACCACGGCCGTCAGGAGCACCTACCGTGCGCACCGCGACGAGTACCAGTACAAGCAGATCGAGCACCCGTTCACCGGCATAAGACCACGGCTGACCATGCAGAAGATCAATCATCTGTGCAAGGAGGCCATCAGCACCGATTATATACAAAACATCATGCTGGACCCCACGATGAAGATGCTGATTGCTGTGCGCAGGGTCCCGTCGTCCTTCCCACCCGAATGCCCCCCGCCCGCCTGCTACCGGTCGCATCGGATGAAGAGGTGCGCCATTCCCCGTCCTATCGATATTTATAGGAGCAAGGAGAGCGCCGTCGATGTATCGACCGTATCGTTTGCCCAATTCAAGCGCATGATCAATCAGAAACACCCCGATCCGACCGAAAGAGCCATGGAGCTGTGCAAGATGCCCCGGAAGCCCGTTATTGGCGGGTTTGCGCTGATCAAGGAAGCACCGGAGAGCATAACCGTGTTCATCCTCTGCTCCAACCGCTCCATCGGCAAGAACATGCTCGATCATCTCAAGAGTCGGCGCAAGATTGTCTACATCGATCACCCACTCCCCGATGTCATTTCCTTTTACCAAAAATCCGGCTTTGGTCTCGTCGATGAGCAGATGATGGCCTGGATCCCCTAAACTTATCTTGGTCCCTCCATTCGGAATGATTCAAATCAAGACATTTGAATACAGGCCGACAAAGTCGGTTGCGGTATGTCTGCCACACCGGAGCCTCTGCTGCCATATCCTACAAACCCCAGGATCGGAGCTTTGTATCATCAGGATTGCTTTGATCCTGGGGTGGATACGAGCTTGAATTTTTGGAAGGATTGGAAGCCGGGGTGCTTGGTGATGTGGGTTGTTATGATGACGGTGCAGTCCTTGGTGGCGTCTGTGATCCAGTCCATGATGCCGTCCTGCGTCTGCTGGTCGAGGCTGGCGAGGGGTTCATCGAACATGAACACGTGAGGCTTGGGCGCGCATAGGGCGCGTGCAATGACGATAATCTTTTGCTGGCCCTTGGACAGGGAGGCCCCATTATTGCCGCATTCCCTGTCGAGGGCATCGTCGCCTCCTAGTATGGACAAGAGGCCGTGCTTCCTGAGGGTTGCGGCGAGGTCGGATTTTGTCGGGGAGCTGCCAGAGGGGACAATGTTTCTGTAGATGGACGTGTCCGTGAGCGACGTGTCCTGGTTGACGAGCCTTATATTCTTGCGGAGGGTCCGGATGCTGAGTTCGTCCCACTTGACGCCACCGATGGTGATTACGCCCCCCGATATGGGGATGAGACGGATGATTGCTCTGAGCAGCGTCGTTTTGCCCGAACCGGAGGGGGCCTCAAGGACCCACTTGGAATTCTCGGGGATCTTCCAGCTAATGTCCTGGACAACGGGCTTGTCGTCATGACTGATCGAGACCTTGTCGAGCACGATATCCCAATTTTCGTTGGCAGCATCGACATCGTTGGGTGTGCCTGTCTTGCGGGCGTGGCGGCGCAGATTATCGAATGCATTATAATACACATTGACGGCCTGCATGGACATGATGAACGTGCAGAGGCGCTGGAAGAATGTGAGCAGGATGGCAAAGAAGAAGCCCATAATGAGGACGTATTGGTTGACGTCATGCGGGTCCTCCGCCTGGATGCAGAATCCCGCCCAGAAGATGATGAGCACCGTCCACCCCGAGAGGGTGAGGACGACCAGGTTGCCGACCTGTGTAGATGATTGGAAGCTGTCCTGCAGCGTCGCCTCTCTGGAGATATGCTCCTCGACCGCGGTCGAATCCTGATTGGTCATGTAGAGGTGATCCAACAAGAAAATGTCCTGTGCGATCCGCGTATTATTGTCCAGCATGTCGCTCGCCCTCTTTGACGATAGCCCGTTCAGATCGACCATCCTCGGCGATGTGCAGAGATAAGTGATGATGCCCACCGCACCTAGGACCAGGATCATGCCCGCCTTTTTGGACATGGTAGTAAACACATAGCCGGTTATCAGAATATACCCCATGATCGCCGGCATCAGATGGAGCGCATTCTCCGACAGATACCGGATCTCCCTGGGCAGGTAGTTTATAATGGTGATGAACTCTCCCAGCCTCACACTATGGGATGCCGTCGTCAATGCCTCGATCGTCTGCGTAAAGAGGTGTTCGCGTATCAGACGGAACAACCGGATCGGGAGGATCGCCTCGATCTGATTCTTTGCATAGCCAATCGCCAGAATGAAGGAGATCGACACCGCCACCCTCATGACCCGGAATCGCATAATGAGTCTCGGCAGGATGATGATCTGCAGCAGATACATGACCAAGGTCGCCAATATATACAACGATATCAATCCTTTGGATGACCGCACAAAGGGCATCATGATCTCATCCCTAACCGTCATTTCTCTCTGGGCCTTTTAATTTTTTTATATCAACCATTTCAAAAAAAATTTGTATTCCATAACCTGACAATTAATTTTATATCTTATTAAAAATGCCGAAGCTGTTGCTATTAACCGTCAATACGGGTGATTCAACGGTGTGGGACACGACGGCAGGGTTCAATGGGTTCGATAACAGAAGGATACTTGGTGCGGGTCAGCAGTGGGGTGGATGGGGCTGGAGGACGTCCTTGTACATCGACGGTATCATGGGTGCACCCGATGCCGATCTCGTCGTCCTGACGGATGGGGGCGATGTCTTTTTTGTGGGGCCGGAGGCCGAGCTGATCGACAAGTTTGTCCGTTTGAACCACAGTATCGTCCTGGGGGCAGAACTCGGGTGCTGCACGGGTCGTTTCCAGAATGGAACCGCTCACACCGAGGCCGTCCATTTCTTCACATCTCGCACCCCCGTCCACATCCACCGATTCCTCAATGGCGGGTTTGTAATGGGCCGCAGGGACGATGTGCTCCAGCTCCTGATGAATAATCGCGGTTATGACGATGACCAGGAGGGCTATATCGATCAGCTCATGAAGAACCCGGCCCTATTCATCCTCGATGAAACCCAGCAGTTGTGCGGCAACTTCACGTTTGATCCCGATATATGGATCTTCTCGGACGGACGATTCATCAATACGCTGACCGGAGAATCACCCGTTGTCATGCACTTCCCCGGAGGAAAGGCCAATGCCCGCCACTACCAAATGTTCAGCTCCGACATGATGCAGATGATCGATCAACGACGCCGCACGTGGCGACGCATGCTTGTCATTATCCTCGTTATAATAATCATCTTAATGTTCACTCTTCATCTCATCAATAAACGGCATCATGGGAAGAGCCCCAATGTTCGGGGACAACCTCATCGAACACCCTAACGGACCACGGATCCCCGACCTCCATGATATCTTTATGAGCATCACCCACCCCTTCCAGGATGCTGAGGACATTATCCGGTTGGAGGGGATCCCGGCCCCGACGGCCCTGTGCACCCGATGCAGCCGCACATCCGATCAGGACATGGGACTCATTCGAGCCGCCGGGACATTTCGCAGGATAATTACCGGTCCGATGATCGAACGCAGCTGTTCCGTGTATTACGGTGTGGAGGAACCCCTCCCCCTCATTGGCACGGTCTATCGGATCCAGGGAGCCGAACGCATCCTCTTTGACCGTGGATTCGAGTATGACGTCCTTTACGTCCGATCCCTCTCCCCCGACCGCTTCTGCACATGGTGTGTGCGGACCGACGGCATCGTCCTCAATGCCGAATCCCTGCAAGTCCGCGGCCAGTGCGCCTTTGAACGCGTCCACGGTATCTGAACGACTCTAAAAATTTTAACCATTATCATTCAAATAATGTCCGATTCGAGCGATGACCAAGATTGGGATCGACTCGTCAATGCAGCCGAGGAAGGTCATGCCGATACCGTCTCAAGGATCCTGGAATCATCCTCCCCCGAATTGATTAATGATCAGACTCAAGACTCGGGAATGACGGTCCTCATGTTTGCCGCCGCATACGGTCATGCCAATGTCGTCCAATTGATCCTGGATTCACCCAAGGTCTCCCCCGATATGGTGAATATGAAGGACCATTCGGGGATGACGGCCCTCATGTTTGCCG
>Ga0214923_10009659_pt1 | contig 10015 bp, 12 predicted proteins | sample LL1510_MetaG_FD_177993 | JGI IMG/M metagenome (GOLD analysis project Ga0214923, IMG submission 177993) | Freshwater microbial communities from Lake Lanier, Atlanta, Georgia, United States - LL-1510 | ecosystem: Environmental > Aquatic > Freshwater > Lake | place: USA: Georgia | collected...
ATTAAGGGAAAGGGAGTGGGAATTGAGGGAAAGGGAGTGGGAATTGAGGGAAAGGGAGTGGGAATTGAGGGAAAGGGAGTGGGAATTGAGGGAAAGGGAGTGGGAATCAAGGAGGAAAGGGAGGGGGAATCAAGGAGGAAAGGGAGTGGGAATTGAGGGAAAGGGAGTGGGAATTGAGGGAAAGGGAGTGGGAATTGAGGGAAAGGGAGTGGGAATCAAGGAGGAAAGGGAGTGGGAATCAAGGAGGAAAGGGAGTGGGAATCAGAGGAAAAACGGTTGGGAATCAGAGGGAAAGGGAGTGGGAAATATGGGAAATACAAACGAATGAAAAATCAAAATTTTTTAAAGACAATAAAAGCGAAAAAATTGACTTTTTTGAGGTCAGAAAAGAGTCTATTGTCTTATTTGACTTTACTTACAAGTTTTCTTTCAGTTTTCACGCACTCCGTTTTCCGTTTCGCAAACACACTCAAAAATGTCTTTCACTGCCTCTGAAGTTTCTGTCATCAAGTCCTTGGTTTCTTTTGCTGATGCCGAGAAGTTTGTTGATCTCAAGTTGAGTTTTCGTGATGGTGCTTTGTTGCACACCAAGGTTCCTTTTGACTTTGCCAAGAAGATCGCCAGCTCTGTCAAGCGTGTTTCCGACTTTGAAGAGACAGGTTACCCCATCATGATGTTCTTGAATGACGAGACCAAGTTAACTTTTCAATTCAACAAGAACTGCTTGTCTAATCAGCTCGTGGAACCTGACTTGCCTAAAATTCAGGCCTTATTTGTCCGCATCTTTGAGGAGAACCTGTTTCAGAATTTGAAAGATAAGGTTGACATGGCACAACTCCGTGAAGTTGCTAAGGACATTTCTGAGGAAGAGGAGGAACCTGAGCAAGAGGTCGAAGAATCTATCCAAGACACTGTGCTTGATGCAGAGGATGAGGTGATGAAGATGTTGGAGAGCGCTCTTGGTCCTATGGTGAACCTACTTGACAAGAAGTTTAAGCAGAAAATGTCTCAACACGCTCTTACAAAAATCATCAAGTCTGTTGTAGGCGTAACTCTTCGCACTGTTAATGCTGAAACTCCTGAGAACGAGAAGAAAGTGTTTGCCGCTATTGAGGAGTCTGGTATCTCTGGCAAGAAGGAGAAGCGTGCTGGCAAGTTGAGTGGTTACACATTGTTCACCAAGCAGATGCACCAAGATAAGAAGGAGGAGTTTAAGAACAAAGGATTGAAAGGCACTGAGGTCACTAAGGAAATTGGAGCAATGTGGAAGAAACTCAGCAAGGAAGAGCAACAAGAGTACAACGACAAAGCGAAGAAGGAGAACGACGAAAACCCCAGCGGATCCCGCAAGAGATCTACCAAGGGCTCTCGTAAGGGTTCTCGCAAAGGTTCTTCCAAGACTGACAAGGAGGCTCATAAGTGCTGCTTTGTGATTTCAAAGGGTGAGCGTAAGGGTGAGACTTGTGGAACCACTGTGAGAAGTGACGAACCTACTTTTGAAGGTCAGTGGTTGTGCTCCAAGCATACCACTGCTGAGAAGAAGAAGGCTGAGTCCAACAAGAAGGATAAGAAAGAAAAGAAGTCAAGTAAGAAGAAGGATGAGGATAAGCCCAAGAAGAAAAAGACTGAGAAGAAGGTAGAGGACGAGGAAGAGGAAGAAGAGAAGCCCAAGAAGAAGAAGACTGAGAAGAAGGTGGTGGAAGAGGAAGAGAGACCCAGCAAGAAGAGTGAGAAGACCAAGGAGAAAGATGATGAAGAAGATTTGCCTGAGTTAGAGCGTGATGGTGCTGAGTTTGATATTTTAAATGATATGTTCAAGGATTGGAGTGATGACAGAGACAACTGTATGATCAGTGGTGAGATGACTAAGGAGAACTTGCAGAAACTCACAGGCAAGAAGCACACCGAGAAGAAGTATGCTGTGACTCTGACTGCAACCAAGTCATCACTGATCGTCAAGTATGAAGAGGATGATGAGGAAGAGATGAAGTCAATCAAGATGGACAAGATGAGCAATGATTTAAAGCATGTGCACAGATATCTTGTTGAGATGGATGAGTAAGTATGTGTGTGTGTTGTGTGTGTGTGAATGTGTGTATGTATGTGTGATGTGTATCAATCTTTTTTTGTAAGGCGCGGTGGCGCCATTACAAAATTGACTTTTTAATTTGCTATACTGTTTATAGTGTGTATTTACTACATTGCATACAAAGATGAGTGTTTCAAAAGTGTTCGGTGTTACTGACTTGATGTTCCATCTGTCTGACTTTATCAACGACAGCACTGCTATTTCGTTATTTGGTGCGCAACGATCCTTTGTTGGTATGCTTCACAGGTACGATGGAAGGTACAAAGTGAAGAAGAATATGTTGCTTCAGCGTGTGCTGAATACCTTGGAGGACAAGTGGAATGCTTATCCTGTTCTGGTCAGAAAAGATATGATCATGATCGAGTTTCACTACCATGATTATATGGACGTCTGGTCTTACAGAATGGTGGATGGTGCATTGAAGTGCTCTGTAAATCAATGTCACCCCATCAAGACACCTCGTGCTTATGCTGATGATGAGGATTTGAACAAGAAGATTGAGATGTATCTTGAGTGTTAGATGTTTGTATGTGTATTGTTTGTTTGTATGTGTATCTCTTTTTGTAAGGTGCGGTGGCACCATTACAAAACTTGAATTGAATTTTTGTTTATATTTTTCTATATCATTGTCTTACATTTTGTTTCACACAAATGTCTATTGAAATCTCACCTGCAGAGTTCGTCGAAAAATACAAGTTGATTCCTCAGCAACTGCGCCATCAGTTCTTGCAATTGTTGGTGCAGATGCCGGACTTGTATGATGATGCCTGGAATATGGATATCTTCAGTGATATCATCACTGTGCTCTTGTGGTTTGATAAAGATACCGTGGAGGAAAGCTACACATTCTTAGCTGAAGTTCTTAGAGATGATGTTTATGCAGGTCCTTGCAATGTTTACCATGATGTGATTTCGTGTTTTCTTAGGTACTTAAATTGGAAAGTACCCATGATCACAAGCAGAGATGTGATAGAGTTTCATAAGAGACAGGTATTGAAACAGATCAAGAGTCAAGTGGCATACAGACCTGGTAATCCTGGCTATGAAGAGACAAAAGCACACTTTGAATGTCTGTGCTCTATATGATGTGAAGTATTTGGTATAAGGTAAGTATTTTTGAATATGATTGTGTATATCTCTTTTTGTAAGGTGCGGTGGTACCATTACAAAACTTGAACTGATTTTTTTCAGCATATTAAATGTATAGTGTCTTATTTGACTTTTCCTTCTTTTTACCAACACATTGACTATCATTTTGTCTATCCAGTTTCCAATCAACTTATCATCATGTCTTCTATTCGCGAGTTCCTTGAAGTCACCACAAAGTTGTATCAATACTACGAGCAAATTGCTGCCATGACTCTTGACACCTACGAGAGACAAGTGCTTATAAACGCACTTAAAATGGTTTATGATCTTGCTCCATTCTCAACTCATCAAAGAAGACAAGGTTTTGCTATCATGCTCAAAATCTTGTCTACTACTGCAGGCGTCTTTTTCCTAGGGTTTTACGAAGGCCTTTGTAAGGCTTTCTTAGAGAAAGCACGAGAATGTATGGAGATAGCTGATAGAGATGATGATTATGAACTTAGAGAGATTATTGCAAACTTTACTCAAGCAAACAACGAGGTCTTTTGCAAGCATGGTATTGATTACACCATTTATTTCAAAGATGGACAGAGAGATCAAATGGTGCAATCCTTGAATGATGATGAGGAAGAGTGCGAGGATGAAGATGAGGAACAAGACTACGAGGATGAAGAAGAATACGAGGATGAAGAAGAATACGAGGATGAAGAAGAATACGAGGAAGCTTACCACGAAGATGATTTTGAACCAGAATATGAGCACCATTACAGCGACGATGATGATGACGAACAGGAGTTGGAAATGATGGCACAAGAAGAAGAGGAGAGAAGAAAAGAAGAAGAGAAGATTTTACAGAGTTGGAAGAACAAGATGGTCATTGTTCATGATCACTTGCTCAGAAGAAATGATCCTTTCTACACTGCTACTATCAACTCTCAGATCAAAAAGAAAAATGCTTTGCAGAATCAAGAGTATGAGAGAAAAGTGACTGCCCTTACAACTATACTTGGAAATGCGCTCAGAGAATCAGATGATGAAGAAATTAAAGATCAATGTGTCTTACAAGTTGATAGTAAGTTGGTGGAGAACTTGCTGGATTGTAAAGTAGTCGATGAAATGAGCAAGAAGTTTGGATGCTCTGTTTCTGTCAATTACAAACCAGGTGGATGTGGAGGAAAATGCGAGGTCTTTGATGGTACTTACACTCATGAGCTTGACACATTTTGTAATGTGGCCGTGATGATCGCAAAGTTAAAAAAGCAGATGATTTCCGAGTGCTTGTATGATACAAAATTGGTGTGCAAAGATGTGTCTGGTCTCATCACGGCTTTCTTGTGAGTTTGCAAAGTGTGTTAGTGTGTATATCTCTTCTCTTAATACTTTTATCAGTAGTATATTTACTTTTTATAAAGGTGTGGTGACACCATTATAAAAAATTTTTTATTGATTGATTTTTTTTACAAGATATATTTTAATTTTGTTTTATAAAATGCTCAGCACACAAACACCTATTAGATCAGGAAAGGTTCAGCGTTGGTATGATGAGAATAATGATCTTCATAGAGAAGACGGTCCTGCTGTAATTTGTACTTATGGATCTCAGTTTTGGTATAAGCACGGAAAACAACACAGAGAAGATGGTCCTGCAGTTATTAGTCCTACATACGAAGAATGGTGGTGTAATGGTAAGTTACATAGAGAAGATGGTCCTGCTTTCAAATATCACAGTAATATTGTGGAGAAGTGGTATCTCAATGGCGAGTTGCATAGAGAAGGTGGACCTGCTGTCATTCAGCCAGGATTTAAAGCGTGGTATAGACATGGCTTGCAACACAGAGAGGATGGACCTGCGGTTGAAAACAGCGAGCAGTCTCACTATTACTTGTTTGGTGTTATGTACCAAAAAGACAAGTTCATTCGTTTAGTGAGAATTATTAAACGGTTTAACAACAATCTCAAGAAAAAGTATAGAGAGCGAGTCAGATTAGCCATATATACAAATACAAAAATGTGTCAAGATGTATCTGATTTGATTTCTCAATACTGTTTGTAAAGTTTTTTTGAATGTGAAAGGTGAGTATTTATTATTTTGCTATCTCATATATAAGGTAGCAAAATAAATTGATTTTACAAGGCTAATTAAAAGTATAATTGTCTTTTAGATTATACTTACAAACAAACATATTTCAACATGTCCATCATTTACAACTACTTTGATTTTGCTACTAACGAAATGGTGAAAGGAGAACTCAGCATGAGATCCTTGCTCAGATTTTTGCCCAAGGACCAATACTGCAAGATTAATACCAACATCCGTTCTCACTGTGGCGACAACCACGAGTTTATCATTTATGTATCTAATGGTAAAATCATGAATGAAGGCGTTATCAACAAGATAAATGCATACTTGGAAAAAAATAATTCAAGAAGTTACTTTTACGAGGGACTTGTTGCTGAAAAGAATGGATGTTATTCGCTTTACTGGGGTTCATAAAAAGTTTTTCTGATCAGGTAGGTATATGTATAAATTAATTAGATTTTTACTTTTGTTTTTTTAATCTTTTACGAGATTAAAAAAATGATTTCTTTAATGAAAAGAAATAATTATTGTTCATCATAAAAATGTCACAACACTTTTTTAACTATCTTATGCATTCGACTCAGCAATACAGCGATATTTACAATTTCACGTTTACTACACGAGATAGCATACAAGAACATGCTAAAGTAATAGAAATAGATTGTAGTAATACGTCTTATTTAGTTGATAACAAAATGTTAGATAAGATAAAAGTTGAGTTATTGAATATTTACACACAGGAAGCAGGATTTCCAAAAAATGAAATAAATGTCGGTTTAAATTATGGAAAAAAAATGATCACATTTCAATTTAAACAATTTAGTAAGTTTAATTGATTTTTTTAATATTAATATATATACTATTGCTTATATTGTGTTTATACTTTGTAAATATGCCTGTCAATTATCAACAAATGCACGCTTCAAATCAAGAGATTATCGATTTTTTCCAAAATGAGCAAGTTGTTGCTGATTTATTAGAACAGTTCAATCAAGTTGCAGATGATTCTGATAGTGACTCTGATGATAGCGATTACCAAGAAGAGAGTGACTACGAAGATAGTGAAATAAGCGAAAGCGATACTGAGTCAGATGAAGAAGATGAAAAAGAAAATGTGAATCCTATTTCTCAACCAACCACACCACCTACTCAAATAATTTCTATACCTCGATCTTTCCGAGGTCCTCCTCACCCACCACAATTGATAAGACAGAGAAATACAAATAATGATGGTATTACTTGGTATATACAGCCAATCATTAGAGATACGTATGAGATTCATACCCCACGACAAAATCAAGAGACAAACAACAGAGAGATACTTGGAGATCTATCCAATATAACTATCCGTTCACGTCGTCGTTTGCACTTTAATTAAATATTGTACATAAATTTATATTTTATAAAAAGGTAAGTAATAACGTTATTCTCAATTTATTTTTTTAGTAAAATAAATTGACATAAATTAACATAAAAAATTATTATATTAATAAAAATGATTTCATTACTTGTAGCGACAGATAAAGAAGAAATTTATCAGTTTAACCAACTACAAAACAATAAAAAATTTCAAAGATTTTACGAGCTGTTGTATTACGATTCAGATTTTCTCCAAGAGTTTGTTAATGAACCTGTTTGGACAGTGAATAAGCAATTCTATTTTACTTTGAATTGATTTTTTTTGTGATCTTAAAATAATTGTGTCTTATTTGACTTTATCAAATACTTTTTTTCCTCTTTCAAAGCTCTTTCAAACTTTCTCAAAAAATGTCTTCTCTCCGTAACCAACAATCTGCAGTCGCTGATGCTCCTCGTGTGCTGATCTATGACAACTATATCATGTATGATAGATGGATGACTTACAGACGCTTCAACTCCTACTTCAAAGATGATGATAATATTTGTGATACAGAAGAAGCAGAGAGAAAGTACTATAACAAGAACGTCTTTAATTTTCTCGTCTTGAAGTTTAAACGTCGTGCTGATGGAACTTTTGGTGATAATGATCTTGTGCTGTTTGATGCTAAATACAGCAACATCTACATCCTCGGAAATTGTTTTCATGATTACAAAACAGATGTAGTTGAAGAGTACAACGATTTCCACAACAGAGAAATTCGTTCGTTGAGAATAGAGAGTTCGAGTGATCCAGCATTATGTTTGCACTGTGATGACAATAGATGGTGCTCTTGTAATAGTAATGACAACGGGTATTGCAACGAACACGCAGAATTTGAGCACGAGTTTGATGACATTGATCTTGACAGACTTCTCACTGTTGGAGAACTATTGGGCATTGCAGGGTTTGAGAGTCTTAAAGATTACCCATTCATTTTTTATCGCTCTCCTCAAAATAATGAAGAAAATGAACAAGACAACGATGAGGATGATGACGACAATGAAGGTCGTCGTTATCATACATTTGATAGCGACACTGACTTTTCAGATAACGACGATGATTTTGATGACAGACGCCACGGGCCTGAGGACACAATAGAAGATACCGAGGAGGAAGAAGAACATGAGAAAACTGACAGCAAAAACGAAAGCAAAGAGGAAGTGGATGATACTTGTGTTGCTCATTGCTCATTGACACCACAGGATGACCTATTTGAAAACATTGACAAGAGTGAACTTGACGAGAAAGCAAATGACATCATTCAACAAGTCAAGGATTTTGTGCATTACAAAAATGGAAAGTCTGACGAAGATAGGAGCACCTTTGTCGGATTGTGTAGAAAAATGATTCTACTCATTAACCAACCCGAGTGTAAAGATGAAGTTTCTTTATGGTTTTTCAGTCTGCTAAACACAAAATGGGGACGGTATTATACTATGCTCGCAAAAAATCTCACTAAGATTGCTTATCACAAAGCACTTGAAATCAAAAACTCTCTACACACTTTTGAAAACGCAGACACACTTTTCTCAGAAGTTGATAAGTTCATCGCTAATGCTCTTTGAAGATTTCTCTTGACTCTGTAAGAGAAGAATTTCAGGTAAGTTTATTTAAGTTTATTTAAGTTCGTATATATATTATTTCTTTTTTTGTAATGGTGATTACACTTTTACAAAAACTTTTTACAACTGATTTTTTTTAAAAATATAAATATGGTTTTGTTATACCCTAAGTAGATTCAAAATGGATGTTGTTATCAATATATATCCTTCTCCTAGTCCAATTATCTCAGACTATTTTTCACCACTTATTTCTCACACTGTTCAAATCTCTACAACCATTAGCGAGTTAGATGAAATTGTGTTGACAGAGAAAGAGCATACAGTAGTAGACTTGTCTGATTACCTTGTTCAAGATGATAAACATTTAGACAGTAAAAGTCAAGCTACAGTTTTGTCATTTATGAAAGATCTTAATCAAAAAAGAAAAGAAAGTGACTTAGATATTGATATGATTGATTTTGAAGAGATAAAGAAAGAATTTGATGAGTTGCTCACACAGATGTCTATACAAGAAATAGATAATTTTGTAAACACATTAGAAACATTAGGAAAAATAGAAGAAACAATTTGAAAAAAAATAAGCAACTTTGACGCGTAAAAAGGTAAGTATTTTTTGTTTTTCATTTAAAATTGATTTTTTTAAATGAAATATTATCACTTTTGTTTTACAATAAAACTTTCTCTTTATCCTCAGTCTCCCTGAGCTTCCCATAAAAATGTTTCACCGTGTCTATGTCAGCGAATACAATGTATACCTCACTTTTAAAAATGGCAAACTTCATGATTACAAAAATCAACCAGCAGTGACTTATGTGATATCACCATATAAGTGGGAGTACGAGCATTGGTTTGAGGGACGTAGACATAGTTGCAAAAATGCTGCTCTTTTGTGTAAAGATGCGATTTTACTTATAAGGAACGGTAGAGTTGATATTATGGTAAAAAAATACAATCATCGCACAAATACTGTCGAATCAACTCCTATCGAGAATTACACAAACTTGATTCCTCACTTTGAAAAGACCTTTCATATTCTAAACAAGATTCCTTTAGAAAAACTTGGCATGAAACACAGAGAAATGGTAGACTCGTCTGAAAAAGGAACAATCAAGATTTACTATAATGGAATACAACACTCTGAAATCGGACCAGCAGAACTTAGAGAGAACGGCACAAGTGTCTACTACCAATTCGGATTGAAACATTGCGAATACGGTCCTGCTATCATTGACCAGTTAACAGAAAGCAAGTATTGGTATTACTATGGAATTCCTCATAATGTTGATGGACCTGCTTATATGAATCACAAACGAAATAGAGCAACCATGACTGGTTATATGCAGTATGGACTTATGCATCGCGTTGATGGCCCCGCTTATATTAAGACTGATGAACAATCAGAGTATACAGCGTGGTATCAGCACGGCAGATTTCACAGACAGAGCGGTCCTGCGATCATACATAAAAGCAATGAGTGGAATATGGAAGAAGAGATGTATTACACAGAGGGAAGATTGGAGAATTTACAAGGTCCTGCAATTGTTTCAAGACAAAATAATAATGAAAGAAGAGATTATTATATTGATGATTTAAAGTACTCCAAGAAAAAATACAACAAGATTATGAAGTATGTAAAGATGTTTACTCATAAGATGAAGGCACCTCTAAGAAAAAAACTCAACAAGGTGATTATGAAGCAGACGGTTAAGTATAGCAATATTTTTTGCAAAGATATAGTTTTAAAAATTTGTGAATATGTGTATTGAAAAAAAAAAAAAATAAAAAAATATTATATT
>Ga0214923_10009661_pt1 | contig 10013 bp, 11 predicted proteins | sample LL1510_MetaG_FD_177993 | JGI IMG/M metagenome (GOLD analysis project Ga0214923, IMG submission 177993) | Freshwater microbial communities from Lake Lanier, Atlanta, Georgia, United States - LL-1510 | ecosystem: Environmental > Aquatic > Freshwater > Lake | place: USA: Georgia | collected...
CCCAGTCCGCAAGGGAGGAGTCCGTCGGTTTTTCCCGCCTCCAAAACAGCATTCCAGATCACTGGACCGGCGGAAAGATCGGTAAAAATTTCAAACCCGTCTTCGCCGGTATAACCGGTAGCGGCGACCAGCACCTCATGGCCGGCCAGCCGGTATTTTGCGATGCGGTTCCTGGCTGGAGGAACTGGATTGGTGTGATCCGCCTTCAGCATCCGGGAGAGGATCTCGGGCGATTTGGGTCCCTGAAGAGCCATTCCGGCGGTGTGGCCGGGAGCGCCCTGGAAGAGAACATCCTTGCATCCCGAGGTTGTGAGGACCTGTAAATCCTCAAGATGGCGGGAGGCGTTCACCACAAGCAAATATTCCTCAGATCCCAGGCGGTAAAGGAAAAGGTCGTCGATGACCCCTCCATGCTGGTTCAACAGGAAGGTATATTGTCCCTCCCCATCGCGGAGTTTGGCGGGGTCGTTGGCGAGAAGGGACGCCAAGGCGGGGAGAGCCCCTTTCCCGAGGGCGCGGACTTGCCCCATATGCGAGATATCAAAGAGGCCGGCCGCCTGACGGGTGGCTTTGTGTTCGGCAAGAAGCCCGCTGTATTCCACGGGCAGATTCCAGCCGGCAAAGGGAATCATGCGTGCGCCCAAGGATTGGTGGCAAAGGGCGAGGGGGCTGGAGGCGATGGCGGACATGAAAAATTGAAAGTACGGTGCAAAATACCTTAGTCAACGGTCTCGCGGTTGATGATGCGAACAGCTAGAACCACGGGATGCCACCAGCCCCTCTTCGACTTCTGGATCTCATGCGGCAGACCGAGGATCCCCAGGTCACGAATCTGGCCGCGGGGATTCCCTCGCCGGATTTTCTGCCGTTGGATGCCCTCAAGTCGGCCCTGGAGGGGGAGGTGCAGTCCCGGGCGCGGGAGATGTTCAGTTACCACCGCCCGGAAGGGGCGGCGCCGTTGCGGGAGGCGATCCGGGATTATCTGAGGATACGGGGGGTAAGTGTCTCGGCGGATCAGGTTCTGGTAACCACCGGTTGCTCGGGAGCCCTGGCTTCCATTATCGGCACCGTGCTCAAGAAGGGCGATACGGTGGTTTGCGAGGCGCCGGCCTATTACGGGCAGTTGGAGCTATTGCGGGCCGTGGGGGTCAAGTTTCGCACCGTGACGACCGCAGTGGGTCAGGAGCCTGATCCGTCCAAATGGGAGAAGGCGTTGAAAGCCAAGCCCAAGCCCAAACTACTCGTGGTGACCTCCACGCTTTCGAACCCCAGTGGGGCCACCTTGAAAGAGGAAGGGCGGGCCAAATTGGTGGAAATCTGCCGTAAAGCGGGGGTTCCGATTCTGGAAGACGATATCTACGGGGATCTTTTGGGGAGGTCCCGGCCCAAGCCGCTCCGGGCTTTTGATGACGGGTCAACGGTTCTCTATGCCACCAGTTTTTCCAAAACGGTGGCCCCCGGATTACGGGTTGGATTCTGCCTGCCCGGCAAATGGATGGAGGCGGCGGCAGACCGGCAGTGTCGGCAATCGATCCACGGGGCGGTCCCGCCGGAGTATCTGACGGCCGCATTCCTGCGATCCGGTCGGATGGAGGGGCACCTGGAAATGCTGAAAACCGTATATGCCAAGCGCCGAGAGTTGGCTGGAGGAATCCTAGCCCGGGAATTGCCGGAAGGCTATCGGGCGGACGATCCGGGGGGTGGTTACATGCTTTGGGTTCGGGGTGGAAAACCAGGAATCATGGAAGAGGTGAGAAAGAAATGCCTGGAGCGAGGAGTGGCGGTGGTGGGAGGCGGGATTTTCTTTGCGGCACCGCCCAAGGAGGCCTGTTTCCGTCTGAACTGTGCCCGGGCGACCCCGGAGGATCTAGCACGGGGGGTGGGAATCTTTTGCGAGGTGCTTAAGACCGAGTCGGCCCGAAGCGGTGCACGTAAAAGCCGGACCTGAGTTTGGGTTCAAACCAAGTGCTCTTCGGGGGCATAATTTGGTCGGCATCCGCCACCGCGAGGATCTGGCCCATGGAAACCGCCGGCAGGCTAAAGGCGGCCGCGGCCTGACCCGAAATGACCTTTTCCTCGAGAACTTTGGTGCCATGTATCCCTCCGACGAAATCCAACCGGGGATCGGTGCGGGGATCCTTGACCTGCAGCGAGGGCCCCAATAACCGATCCTGAAGGGCTGAAGCATCCAGGCACGCGACGGGATCCGATTTTGGGTCCGCTTTCCAGGACAGCTGATACCACTGACCGCCAACGAAGAGACCGATTTTCCCGGTCTCGTCAGCCGGCGCGGCATGCGCGTGAGTGACGGTGAAGGATTGCCTGGCCGCGGCCAGCAGGGTCTCTTGGTTTAAGGGGTCCAGTTTGAGGACCAGACGATGGTAGGGAAGAATGCGAAGTTCCGATGCGGGAAAGTAAACGGTGAGAATTCCGTGGGGGCCGGGTTTTTCCCCGGCCAGTCGGGCGGCGGCCGCAGCCCGGTGGTGACCATCCGCAATGTAAGAGCGTGGGACTTGGGCGAAGAGTTTGACGATCGACGCAGGGTCCGGACAGCGCCAAACGGTGTGGATCACCCCGCGCTCATCCGTGACTTCCGCCAAGGGTTTCTCCTTGGCCTCCACCTCATTCATACGCTGGGTAAGAGCGGGAAGGTCGGGATAGGCGGCGAGAACGGGTCCGGTCAGGGCTCCCAGGTGCCGAATCAAGGCGACGCGGTCATCTTCCTTGTCGGGGCGGGTGAACTCGTGTTTGCGCAGTTGCCCCGACGCATAGTCTGAAAAATCCGCCATGGCTGCCAGACCCCGTTGGCGATGGGTTCCATCGATCATACGGACGAGATAGATCGCAGGGGTGGACTCAGGGCGCAGGGCTTGGTTTTCAACCAGGCGGTCAAAGTTCCTTGCGGCCCGGGCATAGACCTCCGGTGCGTTAAACTTCACCTCATCGGGAAATTCCAGATCAGCTCGATCCACGCGCAGCAGGGTGTCGGGATTGCCCTCTGCAAGTTGACGGGATTCTGAGCGAGAGACGATGTCGTAGGGCACGCAGGTGACCCGGTTCGCCCGTTTGGGATCAACCGTCAGAGCCTCGATGGGGTGGATCTTGACCATGCGAAACTATGGAGAGTCCGAGGGAGCGAGAAAAGGTGGAAGGATCGGATGTTAGGTTGAATTTGCGGAGAGAAAGGGGTTTAATTTCAAGACGTGAGGCATGATTTGATTCATCTGGCAGGACGGTTTTTTGCGCTGCTAAGCCTCGTCTCCTTTTTTCTGCCTTGGGTACGGGTTTCGCCCGATGCCCTTCGTCAAAACACGGTGGAAGTGGTCCGAAACCTTGCCAAGGGGAGCAAAGGTGTGGGACCGACCATGGTTTGGATGAGGGGGGAGGAGTGGGGTGAAATGTGGGCGGATCCGGTGGACGGATTTTCCGGTTTCCAACTTGCATTTGGGGCGCGTTCCGGAACGCCCAGGGTTAAGGCACAACAGGAGTTGGCCTCGGTGGCATTGGATGGGAAAGAAAACCGGCCGCTTTTGGGTTGGTTGATGTTGATTCCGGTTTTGACCTTCCTGGGTTGGGTAGCCTTGGTCATGAGAAGGGTACCCCTGCCACTTCTCGGTCTGACCTCCTTGGGTCTCTTGGGGATGTACGGGGTGTTACGCTGGAAGATGTCAGAAGCCTATACCGACCGCTTATTGGCCCAGCTTCAATTAGGTCCGGGTTGGTGGGGGACGGTCTACGGTATTCTGGGACTCGGGATCGTGTGTCTGATTCTGATGATCAAGGGACGTGGTGGACGCCACGCTACCGAGGTCAGGATGTTTTAGTCGAATTTTTTCCTGAATCCTTGCGGTCGGCATCCTCCACCGCGTTCTTCATCTCTTTTTCGAAATCCTGCTTGGCGCGGGAAAACTCACCGAGGCTGCGACCGATGGACCGTGCGAGTTCCGGGAGTTTCTTGGCGCCAAAAAGAAGAATGATGACGAGAACAATCCAGAACCATTCGGAGCCTTGAGGCAAGCCTAGGGCAAGGGGAAGAGGAAAGATCATGAATTTAGCTTAGGTCGTGGAAAGGAGCAGGCAAGTGCAGGGATTGGGAGGTTAAGATTCCACTGAAGTTAAAGACCGAGGGCTTTGCGGGCGGCATCCACGGTCGGGGTAATCGGTTCGGAGGGTTTGGCGGCCACGCTGAGCGCGGTGTCCGGATCTTTCAGTCCGTGTCCGGTCAGGGTCATGGTGACGAGGCTCCCCTTCGGGATCCACCCGGCAGCTATGGCCTTCTTTAGTCCAGCTACCGGAGCGGCGCAGGCCGGTTCCACAAAAATTCCCTCGGTTTTGGCAAGAAGCTGGTACGCCTCCAGAATCTCTTTGTCGGTCACCTTGTCGATTCTCCCGTTGGATTCCTTGGCGGCGGCGAGAGCGCCGGGCCCGCTGGCCGGATTGCCGATACGGATGGCGGTGGCCACGGTCTGAGGATCCTTGATGATGTGACCGTCGACCAAGGGGGCGGCCCCAGCCGCCTGCCAGCCAAACATCCGGGGTCTCGGTCCCTTGGGAATGGCCTCGCAAAAACCTTTCCAATATGCGGTGATGTTTCCGGCATTACCCACAGGCAGAAAATGGAAATCGGGAGTCTTCTCGAGCGCCTCGAGAATTTCGAATGAGGCCGTCTTCTGCCCTTCGATCCGGACGGGATTGATGGAGTTGACGACCTCGACTCCCGGCAGGTTGGACATCTGGCGGACAAGATTTAGTGCGTCATCAAAGTTGCCCAGAATGGGGAGGAGCTTCGCGCCATGGATCAGGGCTTGGGTTAGTTTCCCCAGTGCGATTTTTCCGGACGGAATGATGACGGCGGATGAGATTCCGGCACGGGCGGCATAGGCCGCAGCGGAGGCGGAGGTGTTGCCGGTGCTGGCGCAGATCACAACCTTGGCGCCCTTGGCCACCGCATGGGTGATGGCCATGGTCATGCCACGGTCCTTGAAGGAGGCGGTGGGGTTGAGGCCTTCATATTTGAGGCGAAGATCCAAATCACCCTTCAGCGCCGCAGCGAGGCGCGGTGCGGGCAAGAGGGGGGTGTTGCCCTCGAAAAGAGTGACGGGCTGGACGGCTGCGGGAAGGGGAAGCCGATCGCGATACGCGTGAATGATACCGCCCCAACTCATGGGAGATCCTCGACCCGTAAAATGCGGGCGGGCGAGCGGGAGTTGGAAAGTTTGGCAATGGCGGCCATGGCTTTTTGCAAGGAGGCCTCGGAAGCCTGCTCCAGGAGAAACACGAGTGGCACCGAGCCCGCTCCATGGCCTTCGGGTTGGAGCACGGAGGAAATCCCGATTTTTTCCGCGCCAAAGATGCCGGCTACCTGTGCCAAAACCCCGGGGCGATCCTCGACTTCCAGCCGGACGTAAAACCTTCCGACGGACTCCCCTGGGACAATGAGCTTCATCTTTCCATCGGGTTTGGGCAGGGCTGGTCCCGGGGCCTTCGGGTGGAGATTTCGGGCCGCTTCAGCCAGATCGGCCAGCAGAGCGCTGGAAGTGGCGTCCGGACCGGCCCCGCGACCCGTGAACTGCACGGGTCCGGCAAGGTTTCCGATCAGGCCCACGGCATTAAAAACTCCATGCACCGAAGCCATGGGGTGGCGGGCGGGAAGCAAGGTGGGCGCCACCCGAACCTCCACCTGGTCATTTCCCACAGGGCGAACCATGGCCAAAAGCTTGATGACATAGCCGAGTTGACGGGCGAAGGAGACATCCTGCGCGTTCACATGCCGGATTCCCTCCACCGGAATTTCCCGAAAGACGGGAAGGAATCCATAGGCAAGCAGGCAGAGAATGGCAGCCTTGTGGCAGCATCGATCCCATCCACGTCCAGGCGGTCATCCGCCTCGGCATAACCAAGTTCCTTGGCCTGTTGGAGAGCGCTTGAAAAGTCGGATCCATCCTCCGCCATCCGGGAGAGGATGTAATTGGAGGTGCCGTTGATGATGCCGTGCAGGCCCAGGAGTTGGTTGGCAACCAATCCCTCCCGGAGGGCTTTCAGCACAGGAATTCCCCCGGCCACGCTGGCTTCGAAATAAACCGGGGTGCCCGACTTTTGGGCCAAGGGCAGCAACTCGAGGCCCCGTTCGGCGAGCAGGGCCTTATTGGCCGTGACCAGGGGCTTTTTTGCCTTTAAGGCAGCTTCGGCGATTTGGAATGCGTCCTCGGTTCCTCCGACCAATTCCACCACGATCTGGACCGCCGGATCGGAGATCACCTGTTTCCAGTCATCGACCAGTTTCACGGGGAGGGGTTCGCGGGTCTTGGCGGGATGGCGAACCGCGATGCTTTTGATTTCGAGGCTCACCCCCAGGCGCTCGCCGATCAAGGTATTGGCCTTGGGCAGGTTCCGGATCAGGCCTGATCCGACCGTTCCGCAACCAATGAGACCGATACCGATCTTGTTCATCCTCTGATTCAACCCAAGGTCGCCCTCCGTCTCAAGCACGGGAAAGAGTGGCGTTGAATGAAATTGGTTTGGATTCAGGGAACAGGTCGTAAAGAATGAAGGCATGAAATTCCACAAGGTTCCGCCTTTTCTCTCCGACCTGCTGCATGCGCGCTCCCCCTCAGGCTATGAGGCCGAGGCCCAGGCGATCTTTGACCGTTATCTCAAGCCCCACGTCGATCAGCTGGAAAAGGATCCCTTGGGCAACCGGATTGCCACCCTGAATCCCAAGGGGAGTCCCACCGTCATGTTGGCGGGGCACATGGATGAACTGGGCTTGATGATCGTTTATATCAACAAGGAGGGTTTCCTTTATTTCGACACCATCGGGGGGCATGACCTTTCGGTGATTTCCGGGCGGCGCGTGGTGATTCAAACCGCGCACGGGCCGGTTTATGGGGTCACGGGCAAACGGGCGATTCATCTGATGGAAGAGGAGGACCGAAAGAAAGTCCCCAAGAAACACGAAATGTGGATTGATATTGGCGCGAAGAACAAGGCGGAAGCTTTGGCCCGGGTGGCGATCGGGGATGTGGCGACCTATGACCACGAGTTGCAGATGTTGGGGGGATCTTTGGCCACGGCCCGGGCCTTCGACAACAAGGTGGGGGCTTATGTGGTGGGAGAGACATTGATTCGCCTGGCCCAGTCCAAAAAGAAGATGGCCGCCAAAGTGGTGAGCGTAGCCACCGCCCAGGAAGAAATTGGCGTCCGCGGGGCGACGACTTCAGCCTATGCCGTGCATCCGCAATTGGCTGTTGCGGTGGACGTCGGTCATGCGACTGATCATCCGGACTGTGACAACCGCAAGTACGGGGAGACCAAGCTGGGTGGGGGGCCGATTCTTTGTCGCGGGGCGAATATCAACCCGGAGGTTTTTTCCCGGCTGAAACATGCGGCGGAACAGGCCGGAATCCCGTATCAGGTGGAAGCGGATCCCAGGCCCACCGGAACGGATGCACGAGCTATTCAGATGGTCCGGGGCGGAGTGGCCACCGGACTGGTGAGCATTCCGTTACGCTACATGCATACTCCCAGCGAGGTGGTGGATCTGGAGGATGTGGAGCGTTGTGTGTTGCTGCTGGTGGAATTCATTTCCGAGCTCAAGGCCGGCGACCACGGCCACTGGTAACGATTCTTGGAGGCCGGGCCTAGGCTCGGCTTCAAACCCTTAGGCCGGGCCTAAGCCCGGCTTGGATTGCGGTGGGATCTGGGGTTAGGATGCGCCATGGTTCGTGCCGGCATCGTTGGACTTCCAAATGTGGGGAAGAGCACACTCTTCAACGCGGTCACACGCACGCGCAAAGCCCAGGCCGCCAACTATCCCTTCTGCACCATTGAGCCCAACGTTGGCATCGTCACCGTGCCGGATACCCGTTTGGACTGGTTGGCCCAGATGTCCAAAAGTGAAAAGACCCTGCCCGCCACCATCGAGCTGGTCGACATCGCAGGTCTGGTCAAGGGAGCCAGCCAAGGGGAGGGGTTGGGTAATCAGTTTCTGACGCATATCCGGGAAGTGGATGCAATCGTTCAGGTGGTTCGCTGTTTTGAGGATGCCGATATCCACCACGTGGCCGGCAGTGTGGACCCCTTGCGTGACATTGAAACCATCATCACCGAGCTGGTGTTGGCTGATCTGGGTTCCGTGACCAAGAGGTTGGATAAACCGGGGAAGGCCGCCAAGCAGGGGGATGCCATCGCCAAGGCGGAGTTGGCACTGCTGGCGCGTCTCAAAGATCATTTGGATAAAGATTTACCGGCGTTAACCCTCGAGATGAGCCCGGACGAAGCCAAATTGGCCAAGGGTTTCTTTCTCCTGACCTCCAAGCCGACTCTTTTTGCCTGCAACGTGAAGGAGGAAGAGTTAGGGGCGCTCACCAGGGGGGAGCGTTCCGGAAAGACCGGCGAGCAGGTCAAGAAAGTGGAGGATTACTGCCGGACTCGTCTCTCCAGCAAATCAGTGATTGTCAGCGCCCAGATCGAGTCGGAGCTGGTGGACCTTCCGGAGGCGGAGGGCAAAGAATATTTGGCGGGATTGGGTGTGAAGGAGTCGGGGGTAGGTGCGTTGATCCGAGCCACTTACGAGCTTCTCGGGCTAAGGACCTACCTGACCACCGGTCCCAAGGAGACGCGGGCCTGGACGATTCATACCGGGGACAAGGCTCCGCAGGCCGCCGGGGTCATCCATACCGATTTCGAGCGGGGTTTTATTGCGGCCGAGACGGTTGCCTTTTCCGACCTGCAGGCGGCGGGAACCATGTTGAAGGTACGTGAAGCCGGCAAGTTGCGGGTCGAAGGCAAAGAGTATGTGGTGCAGGACGGGGATGTGATGGAATTCCGTTTCAACGTCTGACGAGGGCATGAGCCTCAACTTCCATCTGATCCGGCACCCCGTGGTGCAGCACAAACTGACCTTGATGCGGCAGAAGGGGACCAGTGTCACCGAGTTTCGTGCTTTGGCCAGAGAGGTGGCGATGTTGATGTCCTATGAAGTGACGAGGAATTTACCACTGACACGCAAAAAGATCATGACCCCCATGGAGTCGATGTCGGCTCCGGTCCTCAAAGGGGAAAAAATGGTGTTGGTTCCGATTTTACGGGCTGGGATGGGGCTTTTGGATGGGATGCTGAGCATTTTTCCGTCCGCCCGCGTGGCCCATATCGGGATTTACCGGGATCATCGGACTTTGGAGCCGGTGGAGTACTATTTTAAGGCCTCCAAGACCCTGAAAGGCCGGGATCTGATTCTGATGGATCCGATGTTAGCCACGGGAAATTCCGCGGTGGCGGCAACCGATCGTTTAAAAGGAGCGAAACCCAGATCGATACGCTTCATGTGCCTGGTGGCGGCTCCCGAGGGGGTGCGCTGTTTCCAGCGTCATCATCCCGACATCCCGGTCTACGCCGCCGCCCTGGACCGCAAGCTGAACTCCCATGGCTATATTTTGCCGGGACTGGGCGATGCCGGTGACAGGATCTTCGGGACGATCTGATCGCAGGTGATTCGCCGGGGAAGCGGCGTCAGCCCGTTTCAAACTTGGGGGAGATAGAGGCTGGCCAAGAAACGGGCCAGTTTGGTTTTAGGAGGAAGCTTGGTGGAGCAGAAACACGCCGGCGATCACCAGGGAGAGACCGAGGATCTTCAGCCACGTGAAGTTTTCCCCAAAATACAGAATTCCAATCATGGCGACCAAGGCGGTTCCGGCTCCGGACCAGACAGCGTACACGGTGCCCACCTCAAGATGTTTCAGGCAAACCGACATCAGGGTGAAGGTGGAGAGATAGAATCCCACCACTCCCACCACGGGCAGGGGACGGGTCATGCCGTGGGATAGCTTCAGGCAGACGGTGCCGCAGACCTCCAGCCCAATGGCCAAAGACAGAATGATCCAGGGGTTCATAGCGCTAGATTAGGATCAAGATTCAGGGAAAGAACATCCCTGAAATGGAAAGTTGACCCGGACCGACCCCCAAGAAGAAGGGTTGGTTTGAGGGGCGGTTAAGGCTAAAAATATCCGGATGAG
>Ga0214923_10009663_pt1 | contig 10012 bp, 8 predicted proteins | sample LL1510_MetaG_FD_177993 | JGI IMG/M metagenome (GOLD analysis project Ga0214923, IMG submission 177993) | Freshwater microbial communities from Lake Lanier, Atlanta, Georgia, United States - LL-1510 | ecosystem: Environmental > Aquatic > Freshwater > Lake | place: USA: Georgia | collected 2015-10-15
ATTCGGCGCCTGCTCGGGCAATTAAACCAGCGCCACCTCGAAGCGCACCCCGGTGACGAAAAACTCGCCGCCCGAATCGCCAGCTATGAGTTGGCGGCGCGAATGCAGCTCAGCGTTCCGGAGATCAGCGATTTGTCGACCGAGCCGGCCCACATCCTGAGGGCCTACGGAGCCGATGACACCGGCAATCCCATCAAGGCAGGTTTCGCCCGCAACTGCATCCTGGCACGGCGGCTCGTGGAGCGGGGCGTGCGGTTTGTGCAACTCTTCAATGGGGCCTACGCCAGCGGCGGCGAACTCAACTGGGACGGTCACAACAAGCTCAAGGAACAGTACGACCGCCACGCAGCCATCCTCGATCAACCCGCGGCGGCCCTCATCCGCGACCTCCGGCAGCGGGGTCTTCTGGAGAACACCCTCGTGGTCTGGTGCACCGAGTTCGGACGCATGCCGTTTTTCCAGAAGGGCGCTCAAGGAAGGGATCACAACCCGGACGGGTTCACCTGTTGGATGACCGGTGCCGGAATTCGCAAAGGAGTCAGCCATGGCGTGACCGATGAACTCGGACGGGCGGCTGTGAGGGACATCCATCCCCTGTACGACTTCAATGCCACCCTCCTGCACTTGCTCGGACTGGACCACGAACGACTGACCTTCGAGCACAACGGAGTGCAGCGACGCCTGACCAATGTCGAAGGCCACGTGATTCGCGAGATACTCGCCTGACGGCGGGCCTGACCCGCGACCACTGGGTCCATCCTTGCCTTACGGCCACTTCGGGCCTACCGATTCCACCGACAAACCCCTGGGCGGTCCGATCATCCGCTCCCGGATCGGTCCCCATCCACCAGCATGTCCCAATTCATCGATACCCCAGTCCCGTGGTGGCAGGTGATGGCCATTGGCCGCAATCCTCGGACCACACTGGTGCGACTCGCCATCACGCTGGTGCTCGTCTTCGTGGGTTTCCGGATGTCCATCCAACCCATCCGAGTGCAGGGCATCAGCATGCAGCCCACCTACCGGGACGGTCAGCGGCGCTTTCTCAACAAATTGGCCTACCGATTCGCAACACCCCAGCGCAGAGACGTGATTGGCATTCAGGAGGCAGGCAAACAAGTTCTCCTCCTCAAACGAGTGATTGCCCTTCCCGGGGAGCGATTGCGCATCGTGCAAGGCACAGTGCTCATCAACGGTGAACCGCTGGAGGAGCCATACCTCCTACCTCCGACCAACGGGGTCCAGAACCCTGCTCGATGGAATGTCGAGGAAGTGCAACTTCAAGACGGCGATCACTACGTCATCGGCGACAACCGTTCCATGCGCCAGAACGACCATTACTTCGGGATCGTAAGTCAGAACCGGATCGTCGGCCGTCTGATGAACCCATGATTCCCGTGCCTCGAAAGATCTTGCTCGGAGTGCTGGTCGCCCTGGCGATCGGAGCGATCTGGTGGCTCATCCCCTCCGAGGAGGAGCGCATCCGGCGGGTGCTGGAGCAGGCCAGGGCTTCCATCTCCTCCGAGGGCAAACCCGCCGATGGCTTGGCTTTGCTGGCCCGCGTGGGTCAATTGACCCAGTGCCTGACCCGGGATGTGGAAATCCAGGTGGATGTCTTTGGTGGGCTCTCTGGAAATCTCACCGGGGTGGACGAGGTTCGGGCGGCCGCGGCGGGTATGGCTCAACAATTCCCCGGATTGAAGGTCCGACTCAGCGAGATCCAAATCAGCGAACTCATGCCGACCTCGGCGAGGGCCACATTGGTGGCTGCCATCGACACGGGTTCCCGAAATGGCCAGGCCGCCCAGGAATTCGAACTGCGGTTCCGAAAATGGGAAGGCCGATGGTACATCTCCAAGGTCGCCACCGTTCAAGCGCTGCGAGCCCGTTGAAACCTACCCTGCGGGCATAAACCCTTGCTGACAAACCGGGGAGTGGCGGTAGTTTGCCTCCGTATGAAGACGCTGCTCATCTTCGCCTGCCTAGGATTGTCCATCGCCGGTGGCCACATCTGGGCCATCGCAATCAACTTCCACCTGCCGGTCTTCCTTTCTGTGATCGGAGCCATCGCCACCGTGAGCGGAGGGCTCCTCGCCGGCCTCATCGGGGCTGCCGACGAGATCGAAGGTTGAAATCACCCAATCGCTCGCTCAGCGACCGTCCTTGAGCATCTGCCGCAGAGCCGCTTGCGGATCGGCAACCAATTCGGGAGTCACCTCGAAACGCCGGATCTTGCTGGACGGCAAGGCGAACTTGAGATCGCGGAACACACGCTCGCATACGGTCATCAGGCCACGGGCCCCGGTGTTTTCCTGACCGGCCAATCGGGCCAGACTTCTCAGGCCGGCATCGTTGAAACTCACCTCGATGCCATAGGCGGCAAAGGCCCGCTCATACTGACGAATGAGGCTGCTCTCGCTCCGGCGGAGCACGTTGAAGAGGTCATCGGCATCCAGCCCATGGCACGCCACGCGAACCGGTAGACGACCCACAAACTCGGGCTCCAAGCCATACTGGATGAAGTCGCCGGTCATGGCCTCGGCGAAGAGTTCATCGGAGCTGAGCCGGGACACCTTGGATGCCGACCATTGAGAATCCGGTGACCCGCTGGTTGCTGCGGTCAGCAACCGGGAGCGGATGCGCTGGTCCAAGCCGGCGAATGCTCCGCTGACGATGAAGAGGATGTGCCGGGTGTTGATGGTCTCGGGTTGGCCGGACCCATTGCCCCGCATCGCCGTCATGGCGTTCTGGATCTGGGCATTCATGTCATTGGGCGAGACGACCGGAACGTCGCCATCTTCCATGAGCTTGAGCAAATTGGTTTGCACACCCCGACCGGAGACATCCCGGCCGCCGCTCTCACCGCGGGTCGCCAGCTTGTCCACTTCATCGAGATAGATGATGCCGTGCTCGGCTTGCTTCACATTGCCTCCGGCCCGGCGGAGGAGATCACGGACCAGGTCGTCCACATCACCACCGACGTAACCCGTCTCGCTGAACTTGGTGGCGTCGGCCTTCACGAAAGGCACGCCGATGAGTTCGGCCGCCGAACGGATCAGGTGGGTCTTGCCCACGCCGGTGGGGCCCAGCAGCATAACATTCTGCTTCTGGTAGAAGGGGGCATCGACACCCTCCTGAGTCATGCGCACATGCTGGAAATGGTCGCACAACGCCACGCCGAGAACCTTCTTGGCTTCGCTCTGCCCAATGACGAAGCGGTCCAAATGCCGCGCGATCTCACGGGGCTTGAGTTTGAAGGTGAAGCTCTCGGATGGGGCCGCCACCGAGGCGACACCCGGCTTGGTCCAGGACTCCTTCTCGGTCCGGGCAGGACGACGACGGGTGGTGGCAGGACCCTGAGCAACAGGGCCGAGGGCATCGGGATGACCGGAAGGAATTTTGGACATGACGGGTGACAGTAGGGCTGCTTAAGCCACTCTTGGGGTCCACGATGGATGCATTCCGCGGAAATCCCAACCGGGATCTTGCAAGTCGCGGGAGGCGGTCATTGACCCGCGGGGTTTTCACGGAAGACTCGGGACATGCCCCGTGAGTCTGCGACGGCCCGGCGACAGCGAGTCGGTGCCCTGATGGAGATCCTTCGAGCAACCTATCCGGAGGCACACTGTGAACTCCAGTTCTCCAATCCCTTGGAGCTGCTGGTGGCCACAATCCTTTCGGCCCAGTGCACCGACAAACAGGTGAACATCGTCACCGAGTCCCTGTTCCAAAAGTACCGATCGGCCCAAGACTACGCCGAGTCCGATCTTGAGACCCTGACCCTCGACATCCGGCGCATCGGCCTTTTCCGGAACAAGGCCCGCAATATCCAGTCCTGCTGCCGTGTGCTGATGGAACAACACGGGGGACAGGTGCCTCCGTCCATGGATGCCTTGCTCGCCCTGGATGGCGTGGGACGCAAGACCGCCAACGTGGTGTTGGGGAATGCCTTTGGGATCGAATCCGGAATCGTAGTCGATACCCATGTGTCCCGCCTTTCCCAGCGGTTGCGACTCAGTGCCAACACGCAGCCCGAAAAGATCGAACAGGACCTGATGCAGTGGGTCGCCCCCTGCGACTGGACCCTTTTCAGTCACTGGCTCATTTGGCATGGCCGGCGGCGCTGCGGGGCCCGGTCTCCGGATTGCAGCGGCTGCGAAATCCGCAGCCTGTGCCCTTCGGCTTCCAAATGACGGCCGCCGGTGGGCTGGTCTCATCAGGCCTCGGTGCCTGCTGAACCCGGCCGCAATATACCGGTGGGGAACGGCCATTCGACCACAGATTTCCGCTCGTTCCGGGCCGATCACCGGGTCATTCTCACGGCCGATGACCAACGAGGAAGCTCTCTCCCTGTTCCGGCAAACCGGAGCCCTGCTCGACGGGCACTTCATCTTGCGCAGTGGCCTCCATAGCCGGCAGTTCTTTCAGTGTGCGCTGGCTCTGCAGGAAATGCCGTTGGTGGAACGTTTCGGAGCCGCCCTCGCTGAAAAGGTGCGCGCACTCGGGGTTGAGACCGTCATTGCTCCGGCCATGGGCGGGCTCGTCATTGGTCAAGAAGTGGCGCGCCAACTGGGCTGCCGCTTCATCTTCGCCGAGAAGGAGAATGGCGCGTTGGTCCTGAGGCGCGGGTTCAAGATCCGGACGGGAGAACGGTGCTTGGTGGTCGAGGATGTGGTGACCAAGGGCGGACGGGCCCTCGAGACGGTTCAGATCGTCCAGGCCCTTCAGGGCTCCGTGGTCGGCGTGGCCATGGTGGTGGACCGTTCGGATGGGACTTTGGATCTGGGCGTTCCCTTGATCCCTCTGATCCGGCTGGATGTGGAAACCTTCGATCCCCTCCACCTACCTCCGGACTTGGCGGCGATTCCCGCAACCAAGCCCGGCAGCAAGTAGGGTCCCGATCAGAACCAAGGATCCCACTCCTGCCGATTTGGCCGCCTCGGTTCAAGACGGCCGCCGGTATCCCACCCTCTGCAGCACCGCATCCATTTGTTGGTGGAGGACCTCGCGTTGGCCTTCGCTCCAGAGGCAATAGTCGGCCCGCTGCAATTTTTCCGACATGGGCCATTGGGCCGCCAAACGTTGGTCAATCACCCGGTCCGACCATTGGCGTTGTTGCAGACGCTGGCGCTGGGTTTGTGGAGTGCAGCCCAAGGCCAGGATGACCTGAAAGTGGGAGCCGTAATCTTTCTCGTAAAGCAAGGGGATCACCACGGCGCCCAAGCGATGTTCTTGAATGGCTTGTTCCCGGAGCCAAGCGGTCCAAACAGCGTAGATCCGAGGATGCAAAATGGCTTCCAGTTGCTGACGGGCTGCGCTGTCGTCAAACACTCTCCTTGCCAACTCGGCACGATCCAACTGGCCGAGTGAATCAAGGATCCCAGAACCGAAGGCAGCGGTGATCTCCACCAAGGCTGGCTGTCCCGATGCCACCAGTTCCCGGGCCACAAGATCGGTGTCCAAGACAGGAATCCCCAGACGCCTCAATTGATCCGACGCCTCGGATTTGCCCGCTCCGATCCCTCCAGTGATGCCTACGGTGATCATTTTTAAAAAAAGCGCTGGAGAACCTTCATTCTCCAGCGCCCAAAACAATCGGAATCGAGTCCGAGGGAAGTGTGCCAATTAAGGCTTTTGCCAATTAGGGCTTGTAGAGAATGCGATAGGCCTTGGCCCCGGTCCCCTGATCCAGAGGATCGTAGAACTTCAGCACCTTCGAAGTGCTGGAGGTGTTGGACATGCGACTCAAGCCAGTCCAAGTCGACCCAACCGCAGGCTCCTGCGCCAAGATTTGGTAGTCGGTATTGGCGGCAGCGTCCCAGGAAATTTCCAAGTACGGCTTGCCCTGAAGCTCAATGGCCCTGGTGGTGACCACCGCCCCGGAAAACGGAGTGGTATCCAAGGCGTTGACGAGACCGTCGCCATCGGAGTCGAGCGAGACCGAGTAACGAACCGCCCACGAAGCCTCCACGACATAGCCATCGCCCACGGTCATCGAAATCGGTCCGCCATTGGCACCACCAATACGCACCAGACGCAAACGGCCACCCAGTGCACCATCGAGAACCGGTCCGGAAAGCTCAATGCCGTTGACCGAGACGATGCTGTAGTAAAGGCGCGTGTTGCTGTCGATGCTCAGTACCGATGCCAAGCCATCGGCATCAAACGTCTTGTTGGTGATGTTGATGTACTGGCTGAACTCTCCGTTCAACTCCAAGCGCCGGGTGTACAAAGCTCGATCACCCGATCCCGAGGCACGGACCTCGGCGCGGCCGTATTCACCGACAGTCAAGACCAATGCACTGATGGCCGAGTTGTTCACGAAGCCCGCAGCCTCGGTCCCACGATTAAGACCCGGCCAGTCCACAAAGGCAGTCTCGAAGCGACCAGCATTGACAGAAACGCTCACGCCACTGAGGTCGTTGGAACTCGCATTCGCTCCCAATTTCACTCCTGCGGCCGATAGGACGAGTACCTTGCCAGCGGGTGCCACAAATTTGTCGCTCACGTTCAAGGTGATCAGGTTCGGAGTAGAGATCACACCACCGGCGCTGGCGTCCAGAGTCTTGGCGGTGATCGTCAATCCACCACCGGCCGAGATGCTGTTGGTTCCGGCCAACACCAGCGACTCCGCAGCCAGATCCGCAACGTTGCCCGCCTCAAACTGTCCGGCATGGTGTAGCGTCGATGCGCCCAGGCCCAGATAACCGGAAGAGATGATCGAACCGGTGTTGGTGATGTAACTCAGAGGCGATTTCTGTCCCACACCCAAAGCCACCCGATCACCGATGATGTCGGATGTATTGGAAAGGGTTTTCAGCATCGGGAAGGTGCGGGAAGAAACCCCGACGGAACCGGACAATTGGAAGACTCCCTGGTTGATCCAGTTTTCGGTCACCGGAGCCACCTGCTCAGTACCGGAGATCGAGGACGCTCCTGAGAATCCATCCGGATAGGAGGTCGGCACCGCGTCATCGCTGGGCACTTGGTACAGCACCGGATCCACAGTGGTCAGATTGGTGGCCCGGAGCTTCAAACCGACGAGCTCACCCGTGGTTCTCAAGGGATCGATGTCTGCATCGATGATCATCACACGGAAGTGGGTGTCGGCTGAGAGATTCGCAGGAGTCGTCGTACCGGTTCCCGCGGTGGGATCCGTGGTTGCTGCGGCCGCAGCAGGATCCGGGAACTCTGCAGTATTGGTCCATGAGGTGACAAAGACCTTGATGATGCCCGTCAGATTCGGTTGTCCCACCGGGTTGAACCCACGGTAAATCAAGGTTCCGTTGGTGGAACCCAGGTCATAGTGAGCGTAAGGCGCGGCGATACTCGTGGAGGCCGAGGACGTCACATGCTTGGCCTGCAAGTTCACGATGCCATGCGCCCGAATCCGGGTGTCATCGAGCTTGAGATTGTCGGCTTTAACACGGACACGTCCGGCCAAGTTCGTGGAGGAGGCAAACTGTGTCTGGGACTGAAAGAACGAAAACCGGCCCCCATTGAAGCCTAGGGTGCCGCCAAATGAACCATTGTTGGGATTGGGGATTTGGGACGGCAGAGATGTGATGGCGAAAGCGTACGCCAAGTAATTTGTGTTAAAGACCGTATTGGTGTAGGCCACCCCATTGGTCAAGAGTCCAAAGTATCCGGTCGTGAACAAATCCCTGATGAAGGTGCTGTTGGCTCCGGATCGAGAATCGTTGAGGTATCTAGACAGCAAATTGGACCTGGAGAGCGGATTCAATGGGTCCAACTCATTCCCAATGTGGGATCGGTCGGCCCGATTGATGGGGATCGAAACTCCGACGTTTCGGGTGAGCCGGATATTGTAAGGAACGGCGGTCGAAGGCGCCCGCTGATCCCATCCATAAATATTGGTGGGCGCTGTCGTGAAACTCTCTACAATGTTGAGGCTCTCAAATTCCACTGAGCCCTCGGTATTGTTGGTGTTCAGATAACCCAAGGTCACCGACAGACTGCGGGTACCGTCCACCCGGGCCGACGCCAAAATGTTCGGGTTCCGGTTGATGATGAAGACAGCGTTGATCCGATTGTTGGTCGACGTCAGTTGATTGGTCTGGATGTACGCTAACGCGGGAGTCGGCGGAACACCCGCCGTCGTGATGCTATCACCCCTCCAATTGCCGGGATTGGCAGTGGGATCACCGGGAACCCGGTCGATGGAGGCCAGATAGCTGATATCGATGTCCGCCAAAATATTGGTAACCACGATGGCATTCGTCGCCGTGGGGTAGGTGGTCCTCACTACCCTGGGGGTGGCAAACGACCCAAAATTCAAGTCGGTATTCCAATAACCCCAATAAAGATTTTGAACGCCACCGGGCGTGTAGGCAGCGTTGATGTTGTTGTCGAGAAAAGAGAACCGACCGCCCTCAGGTGTTTCCCGATTCAAGGTCGTCAACGTGGAGCGGGTCAAATCGACCTGTTGACCAGCGGCTAAAAGGTCGCCCCAAAAAGAAACCGAGATGCGACCACGACTAATAATGTTCGTCGCGTTGAGAAACAAATAGCCGCCATCACCGAAGGTGTAATTTTGCCCCTCGGGATAACCAAAGAGGAGTGATGAAGTACCAAGACCCTCGATCACCGCTCGATCGCCATTCAAGATGGTGGCGCTGGGTTGGCGTACCCCATTGGAATCCACGGTGAGGAAATCCATGCCATACGAGGCCTGGATGGTGCCAAAGTTCGTGTAGGTCAACGTGTTCCGCGTGGCAAAGATATCAAAGGTATCGGCCGAGAACCTACCGGCATTGACGAACGACACAGCGTCAATCGGGCGGTCAACGGAGTAATTGCCACCGTTATAAAAGTTGCCGGCCGACGCAACCCAGGCGCAAGCAAAGGCGACGCAGAGAGATCTCACCATGGTGGTAAGGCTTTTGAAGAGGTTGAAGGTATTCATCGGACGGTTCAGTTGCCCCTCAGGTAAAGAGCGGCAGCCTCGAGGTCCGCCAGTTTACTGCCAATAGGATAAATCACTGGGGCATTGGTGCTTCCGTCGAAAGAACCCCAGAGGCTTCCGGGTTGCCCGTCTTGTTCGTCCGTGTTGCCGATGTTCAAGGAGTAGACACCCACCTTGCTGAAGGTGAAGCCCGATTGCGGCTCAATGTTCCCGGGTCCCTCGGCAGCGGGATCCAACGTAGCCCCGGTGTTGACGAAGGTCGGTTGATCCAAGGCTCCGATGATCGGCACATAGTTGGCGACGCCCAAGTCACGAGCGCTGATCAGGATGTCAGGCCGAGCCAGAATTCGGCTCACCACTTGACGAATGACAATACCGTTGGAACTGACCACCTCCGGATAGGTTACGGCGGCCTGTCGGGCGTTCTGTCGGAGCACAGGATCCGTGTTCACCTTGATAAAGCGAACCCGATCGACGCCTGCTCGGACCGCGAGATTGACCAACTGCAACGTGTTTGTCGCGGTTGTGGTGGCTCCGACTGCAGTGGTTCCTACTTGACCAGTTGAGCCAGCCACCGTCCAAGGAGATTCGAGCGCTGCTGAAGCACCACCGCCACCGGTGGCAGCACTCCCCCGGAAAGATCCGTCGGGGGCCCCCTCGTAATTTCGGTTGGCAGGGTGATACAAATAACGAAGGCCGCCGGCATCGTCTCGAGTCAAACCCGTGAAAAAGCGACCCACCGTACTGGTTGCCCGGCTGACCCGCTCATCGCTGGTGAGAAAGGGGTTGCCGCTAATCGTGGAAGCCAGCGTCACGGTCGGGTTCCCGGAATCAACCGGGATTTCTCGCGCATCATAAAACCGCACAGTTCCGTCAGCATAGAAGATCTCGCGGATGACGTAAGAATAGAGGGTACCGTTGACATAGCGGGAGGGACGCCCTGAAACGGGATCGTAGTTGAAATTGACCACCGAGTAAAACGGAGTGGTTGCCGGCACGTAACGAGCTCGGAGAGACCAAGTCCAACGCTCCGGCGACGTCAGTCCGAGCGTCGCTAGAATCTGAGACATCATTTGGGTCTTGAGA
>Ga0214923_10009665_pt1 | contig 10011 bp, 11 predicted proteins | sample LL1510_MetaG_FD_177993 | JGI IMG/M metagenome (GOLD analysis project Ga0214923, IMG submission 177993) | Freshwater microbial communities from Lake Lanier, Atlanta, Georgia, United States - LL-1510 | ecosystem: Environmental > Aquatic > Freshwater > Lake | place: USA: Georgia | collected...
GATGACTTTTCTTGAGATGTGTAGAATAGTAAAACCGGGTGGATATATATATATAAATGCGCCTTCCCAGGGTCCTTATCATGGATACCCTGGTGATTGCTGGAGATTTTATAAAGACTCGTGGGAGTCTTTGAGAAAGTGGGCAAAAGAACATAACTATGATATGACACTCGTACAGACTTATATTGATCCTCGCCCCGAACATGTATGGTTAGACTCTGTTGGTATTTATAAGAAGCAGTAATCACCCCATAGAAGCTGAGCCCCCTCTTATTTTATATATAACATCGCTCAAATACTCTACACCACTCACTTTATCTTGTAACCCATTAAAATAATCAAAATCTCCCCCGTGACGGTGCCCCCACTGTGATTTACCCACTACATCAAATGGTACTATCCCACATGGAGTTCCTATACTGCCATGCGCAATCTCTAGACTATTATTTCTAGGAAGATATTGTGACCTATTCATATAGTTCTCTGACTGCGTCATTCTTGCCACATATAGCTTATTCGGATCAGTACACTTTTTTCTAAGTATGTCAAATACATTTTCAATATATTTATCATCATCATCTGCGTGCATGACAAATGTCGTTTTAGGTTCAAGTTGACCCTGATACTTATTTCTCGCCTCATGACCCCAGAAACCTAAGGCCGGTTCCTGTTCAATCTTCTTTACAGGGCATTTAAAGCCAGCTGTCCAATCATCTGTCATAGTAGATTTTTCTAAACTACCGGGTCCATCAAATACTATAGTAATGGCATCCTTTTCTGATAACTGCCCTTTGAGACTTTCTATCATTCTTTTTAGTTCTGGGCGCCCCCCTGTAGCTATGAGTATATGAAATGTAGGCGGTGTAGATATATCACCCCCCACTTTTTTACTATTACGATACCCTCTTCTCTTTTTTGAATTTCCCTTCCTGTTTTTTCTTGTCCTCGCCATCTCTATTATAGCGCTTATATTTATTTAATCATACATGCTATGTTCTTTATTCTCGTACCATGAAATACCGAAGTTAGGTACAGTGTAGCTAACTTCGGTATTTATTTTATGTACATATATTAATGAAGTATAGCAAGCGCAGAAATACGCGTAAACGGCGCCAAACAAAACGAAGAAGACAACGAGGCGGCCAAGAGATACAACACCCTCCCGATTCTATAAAGGACTATATCAAACACGTAGTTTATATCAATCTAGATTCGCGCACAGACAGAAAAGAACAAATAGAAAAACATCTCAAAGTATTTAATCCAGAACAAGTTACACGTGTACCAGGGGTAGAAGATAAAGAGCATCCCTATCTCGGATGTATGAAAGGACATCTGGCTGCCCTAGAACTCGCGAAGGAAAAGGGCTGGGAAAATGTTCTCATCTTAGAAGATGATGCCGTGTGGTCAACATTTGTCAAAGGTGCGTACCCCATCTTTGAAAAACTCGTAAAACGACCTGAAGGATACGATGTTATTATGCTAGGCGGCACATACGCAGATTATGACAAAAATACATTTCGCGTAAAAAAATCACAAGCCGGCTCATCCTATCTCGTAAATAAGTCATATTATGATAAGATTGTGAAATGTGCCCAAGATGTTGTAAAAAACTTCGTACCTGGTGTAACAAAAGATGAAGATGTTACACCCGATATAGCTGTATTCAAACCCCTCCAAGCCACGGATAACTGGTTCATAGTAGTACCACCCCTCATGGTACAGGGAAAAAGTTATAGTAACATACTCAAGAAAAATGTAGACTATAAGGGAGAGTTTACTCACTCGTAGATTATTTAGTACTATACTATAGGGGATGGTGAAGGCTAGAAGCAGATATACTAGGCGGCGTAAAACACGCCGTAAAGGCCTCAGAAAACAAAAGGGGGGTTCTGCGATTCCTAAAGTCTGTATACAGACATCCAAAGAGGCGATTCCTGAGTATGTGACAAAACAGTTGAAAGATAAAATGACTGGGTGGGATTATAGGCACTTTTTGGATGCAGATATACTAGATTTCTTCGCAAAAAATCCTATAGCGGAGTTCAAAGACGTCGCCGACAAGTTCGCCAGTTTCTCTTCTGGAGAACATAAGGCCGACCTATTTCGCTATTATTATCTATATCTGAATGGGGGTGTATTTGTAGATAGTGACCTCACTCTACAAGTACAACTTGACAATATTATAGGCACTAATACATTCGTATCAGTAAGGGCATTACAGCCTCCCGGTTCCATCTTTAACGGCTTCTTAGCAGTCATGCCGAAACATCCTATTATATACGACGCTCTAAAGGGGCTCTATTCTATGAGCAATGATGAACTACAAAAGGATTATGCGGCAGTCTGTAAACGTCTGGGAGAAATCGTGACGGCGTACAAAGGGGATAGAGTGAAACTGCTCTATGAAACGGAGAATCTACACACACATTGTACTATAAATGACCCAGATACAAAGGCCCTCGCCATGATTCACTATCAAAATAGTGAAATACCGTGAAATACCGAACGGTATTTCAAGTTACGTATCTTAAATACTAAAGTTAGGTACAGTGTACCTAACTTTAGTATTTAACGGTACCCAGACTATGAGGCAATCTCTATCATCTCCCATCTTTCAGGCAACATACACTCCTTAGAGGATTTACCCGTCATCCATATACTCGGAATAAATATGGCCGACTTCGGATTCTCATCCGCCCCAAACTCTGTCGCCCACACAGAAAATGTGGAGCGAGATAATATAGCTCCAGCCCTACATAGACACATGGTGTAAAATGCACGGAGTTCATCAGGAGTATCAACCCACTCTATTTTCTTTTCTGTCTTGAATCCCTGCTCAATACACCACTGTTTTCCAGATGGTTCGCATACTATGTACACCGTTTTAATGGCATCTATACCCTTTATCTTATCTAGCGCAGCTTGATAATATGAGGTAGGTAATACCGCGCTATCTATATTTACATAATCTCCCCTACGCACATGTAAGAAACAGGAAGAATCAGAATCCACCTTTACATCCGTGTATTTCTTAGATAATACATCCATTAAAGGGGCACGAATATCAGAAATAACCGGTACAATACAGGAATGATTCTGGAGATATTTATCGCGAATAACTATGTCTTTATCTGTAGCGGGTGGAATAGACCACTTCGTAAATAAGTCCGTATCTTTAAAGGGGTTCTCAGCCGCGTTGATACGCGCCTCTACTTCTGAGTTATTCTCAATCGCTATACATTCTTTAAATAGCATTTTATAATAGTCTGGAGTTTGACGTATAGTGGTATAGGGTAATGTATATATGGGAATATTAAAGTTTCGTTTCAGAACTAAGGCAACTGCGTATAGATACAACTGATTTCCAAGACCCCCGTTTGTTAGGGCAATAATAAATATACACTGTTTGACGCCAGAAAGAGGGTTTCCCCCTTTCTGTCTTCTATGACGCCTTGACCCTTTTCTACGTCGTCTAGTGCCTTTATAGGGGGTTTTCCTACCCATTCCTATATAGATACTATATTTATCTGTGACGGTATATCACTGACGCTCCTGCGCGGCATTCAACTGATTTATCTTAGAGTTGTGGCGTGTACCCTCATTCAGTGTAATCAAACTCGGCACCGTCAAATAAATATTCAACTTGTCTGCGAACTTGTGTAACTGTATATCAACCGGGTCTAACATAAACTCCAAATACGGTAATATCTTCGGTAAACTGCTATTACGCACAATATACGCCCAGTTTCCCCAGTTATTACTAGATGTCATCTGCTTATTGAACTTGTGAATATGCTCTGTCACCTTTGTAGAGTTCGGATTCACTTTGTCTAAATATAACATATCCCAGTTCGCAGGCAACTCGGGAACAAGTTTCTGTAGACGTTCTTGAAAATCTTTAGGGACATTCACATCATCCTCTAAAATAAGCGTACCTTCCCCCTTATGCGAATGTTCTGCGATATGACGCATCACACCACGATGCGCCAAGAAACACCCTATGGCCCCCCTGTAACGCATCGTAGCGCCCTTAAATATAATACTACCTACTCCTTGCTCCATAAGAGAATCGCGCATGGAATCATCTATTGTCACTCCATCCCACTTCTTTACAGCAAGTCCAGCCTCTTTCGCCGACTTTTCCGCCTGCTTGTAGCGCTCGGATTCCGTATTTAAACTTATCATATACACGTCCTTAAAAGGCATAGCATTCTTTTTGGCCTTTCTCGTCGCCTTTTTCGTACTACGCTTAGAACGCTTTCCCGCTCCAAACATTTGCTATTATACATTTAGATATTATAAATTTATTATAGCAATGGAGAGTCTATATTTTTCCAGCAAATCCAGAATCGCCGTAATCCATCGTAGGCATTTTTGGAGTTACTTATATCCCAATCATAACGATGAAAACTGCTATTTAAAATGGGGTCTTTTATAACTTTAAATTTAAACCCATTTTTTTCCAAGAGATGTTCTACATATGCTGGTGAGGGGCGAATACCTTTATTGTTAAACGCCTGGTCGTAGCCACTTTCATTCTTTGATATATAAAATCCTCTATCATCTGAATCAGACACCTCCGTTTCTAACAATAAAACATCACACTTCTGTGATACATTTTCTAAATGTATTTCTATTTCCTTCAAATGATACAGTAATCCCCAATGAAGAATAATATCATATTTTTCTTGAATAATATCTTTGTCCCCGTCACACAGTAAAGTTTTAATATGCGGATACTTTTTATTTACATTCTCTAAATGTTCTTTTCTAACATCACTACTTGTAACAATCGCACCTAGTTCGTAAAACATATTTCCAGCATCGGCATGCCCACAACCTAACTCCAAGAGAGTTTTAGATTTGAAATACTCGGGAGAAATATACTTTTTAACACCACTCATCCTTGAACTTCTCCAACCATTGTAATGACCCGTAAACATTTGCTATTATAGTAGCATATATTTATTTACCGGATTTATCTAAAGCCTCTACCTGGTCAGCTAGCAATGTCTCACGAACTTTATTATTATCATATCTGTTGAAATAGGCGTCATCGCGCACATTTTCATGTAATGCCTTAAAGACATCGCCCCGTGTCTTTTTCACCTTGTCAAAATACTCCTTTGACATAATAGAGTAATGATTCAGTTGTAATCCTGTAGGGCAGGCGTCCCGTCGCCCATTTATTCTCGGCATATGCTGACATGTCAATCCATCCTCTGGTATATCAGACAACATCGTAATAGATTTCGCAGTTAAACCATCCGCAGGTTCCGTTTTATCTGACCAACGCATAGTAAAGCCCTTTCGCACACTTTCTGGCTGCGTTTTATGACCGTTTGAGCCAAACATCGTCCAGCCACATATGACAGTAGAAGGGCGGTCGTCGCGATTAAATACTTCTTGAATATAGTCTTTCAGAAGACGCCCATCTCGTCCGAAAAAATACTCGTCAAAATCCACCGTTACAAGTACGTCCATTCCCTTCTCCTTCAAAAATGGAATGCCCACAGTATTATAATATTTCATCTGCGCATACTTTTCTGGTGCGTCCTTCACCGTAACAAAGCCCTCATAGTCTTTCACGATACTCTGCCAATCGTCGTCGGAGTTATTATTTAAGAGGAGTATATGGTCTACACCCTGCCATTTATAATGCTCTATCCATTCACGCATCACCATAGACTCATTCTTAAATATGGCCATGAGTCCAATCTTTAAAGGGGGCCTGGTCCCTCCACTTTGAGCGCCATTTAGTTCACGCAGTTTATTGTATCCGCGGCAAACAGGTTCCATATCCTTCTCTGGATTAAAATACCACGTTTTATGAATCCCTACAGGTGCCTTATCAGTATACATGGTTTCTACTGCGAACTCTTTTGCCTCTTCTACTGTGGGCTTTTTCACCGGCACTTCGTCACAACCGCCACTGAAAAAGCCATCTTCATTGTGCGGTACACCCTCCTTCGTTATTCTGGGACACTTGTCCACCACACGCTTCATCACACTCTTTCTTCTTAAAGAGAATCCACCATTCCCTACCGCATTTGTATCCTTCCACGGGGCACCCACATAATCATATTTCATAAACTTATCCAGATTCTTTACGCCACCCCCACACAACATACTATCCGTCTGAATAATCAAAAACATCTCTGTAGGAATCTTGTCCAAAAACTCGTGACTCATCATCATGTCATTATATTCCGCCGTATTCATGCTATTCTTATGTATATTATCCAATGTAATACGTTTCCTCTGGGCTTCAGATAAACCGTCCACATATGCCCGTACTTTCTCTCGGTTCTCTTCCCCATGAAATATCATCAAGTTCCAGCTATTGCCCAGGTTCTCCATAACATTGTTAATAACAAACTCTAAGGAACCCTGCCTAGAGGCTCGGGGTTCTATTATAATCGCAGTATGGGTTTCAGTAGTACCACCCCGCTGCCTTCGTGTTCTCTTTCGCCTCATATTTTTACGTTTCCGAGTACCCATTCTACTAGTTCCTATTATATTATTCTAACCCATATATAGGAGGTATGACACGTAAAAATTCGGTCATAGAAATAGGAGAAGGTAGGTCAAAATCAATATATATAGAACCCACTGTCACAGATACCGCGATACTTCTCGCCTTCTTTAATCCTGCCAAGTTCAAGAGAATCCTGCGCAATATAATGTATATTATACAGATTCTGAAAGAAAAGAATATACCGTATTTTGTCGTAGAATGCGTATTCAATAATGAACCCCAAGAAATACCCGATGCGAATCTTGTACTTCACTCTAACTCATATATGTTCTACAAGGAACAACTCTTAGGAAAACTGGAAAAAGTAGTCCCGGAACAATATACGAAGATAGTATGTTTAGACGGAGATATCATGTTTGATATGCCTGATTGGGTAGACCAAACATCCAAGCTATTGGATAAATACGATGTTATACAACCATACGACCAGGGATGCTGGCTCACACCTGATAACACACGCATAAAGTCAAAAAAACTATCTTATGCGTATGGTATTGTACACAGAAAGGCCACGGAGTATTTGCCCCCAAACCAACTACACGCGTATCATCCTGGATTCGTATGGGCGTTCAAACGTGATATATTTCGTAAACTAGGAGGCTTTTATGATCGTGCTATTATCGGGAATGGTGATATGATGTTTACACTCAACTTCTTTAAAGATACCTTGCCACATGATTGGATAAATCGTTTAGAGGCAAACTTTGGAACAGATAAATGGGATGAATATCATGCCAACTTTAAAAAAGTAAATCCCTCTATAGGCTATTTGCGAACTAGAGCGCTACACCTTTTTCACGGTATAAAACAAAATCGGCAATATAGTACTCGCTACAAATCTGTCTCCCATATGCTTACTAAGAGCTGGGATGAAACCATTAGTGTAAATAAAGATGGGCTTTATGAATTTAAAGACCCTGCTATCAATCCCCTCTTATTAGATTACTTTAAAGGGCGTAATGAAGATATTCCTCTTCAAACGGCGAATGCCATCGCAGAACTAGAGATGCGGCAGACTAGAAAGAGATTTCGTCGTCGTCGCGGCAGTCATCATAGAAAGTTAGGCCAATGAAATCTGCTTTAAAAAGGTAGTTTTTGCACAAAACATATAATGTAGGATTTCTCCCAATATAAACCAGCCGACCACTGAAATAAATATATTTATACGGAAGAAATATGTGGTCATGAAGGCTAATAAAAATGTGCCTATGATATCATATAGGGCATAACCCCCTATTCTCGTAGAATGTACACCTTCTCCAGGGCGTCCAAATACATCGGCGTGTTTACAGAACATCTATAGTAGTTGTTGAGAAGTAATCTGGGCTATGCATACTGGACAGGTGGAGTGTGTAAGTAGCCATTTCTCTAAAGAGGGTTTATTGAACAGATGATAGCAGTTTGTCAGTATTATAGGGGTTTCACGCTTGAAATCGTCTAATGATATAGGGCATGTGGAACCTTTTGTAATGGCGTCATTCTTTATGGCATCACCTATAAAGGATGGTACTATACCAGGCGCAGGCGGGGCCGAGGGAGGCGGGGCAATAGGCGCAGGCGGGGCCATAGGCGCAGGCGGGGCCGAGGCTCGCGGGGCTATAGCCACAGGAATAGAACTCGGGGAATACATCATCATACTATTCCGCAAGGCATATTGCTTATTTACACGCTTTGTAAATTTATCTATTGTATCCCCCTTTATACCGTATATATATGTACCTGGAATAAGTTCTGGGTCGCTCACATCTATTATAGGAATCCACTCGCTTTTTGGTCGGTAATATACACTCCAAGGAGTTCTCCAAATAATGAGACTTTCCTGTAGGCCTCCACTCTGTATATTAAAACATGTAGGCAACGGCGCATCATCTTCATCCCTGTAACAACGCAACTCCCTATCAGCCATCGCCTCGGCAACTTCCAATACGCACCTACCAAAGCCTTCGTCGCCTATAATATGTATAATCTTATACCGGTTATTTATACGATTCAAATATGGCACCGCCGCCACCAATGAATCGCACACTGCCACTGTATGAATCATGGTGATGTTAATCGTATCATGAGGGCGACCAAAAATAAATTTTACAGCCAATGCGGGGCATGCCGAGCCGTATACGTGAGCAGGTGTTTCTTCCCATCCCTATAGTATCGCCGATAACATAAGATGGCATTCTCAACATACTTGTGCTCGTCTGGCATGGCCCTCGGCGGCTCCTTCCACCCCACTGACCGTAGGCTCGGCGGCAAGTTCTCATACAACCAATGAATGTGTACCTCACACGAATGCCGCTTCTTCGTGCCAAAACGGTGATTATACTCCCAACACAAGGCGATTCCCAGCTGACACAGCCACACATAATGGTCCAAACTCTCACGCACCCAAATCGCAGAAGGATGCTTCACATTCTTAATAGACATATACCCCCTCTCCTCCGTATTCTTCCTATACGGGGCAGTCATGAAATCAGGCTTTCCACCCGATAAGACCCAATGCGCCGTGTACAGAAGTTGCGCGGTCTCCAGAATCATTTTCACTACATGTTTATCACAATGCCAACGCGCACAGCGTGATGGCTTCTGCGATAGATAAAAGATATTCATGGGTGGTTTGCCACCCAGTTTTTACCGCGCATCAATTTTTCTCGTATTTCGGATATATTTCGCTGACATTACGCTGTTGCCTATCGGGCTCTCTCGTGCCAGGAAAATGAACAAATCCTGGACCTTGTACCCCGTCCTCATCAGGCAGCTTCTCCTTATTTTTCGGCTTATTACGTATGAGTTTCTCCTCTACGTCCAAATCAACCATGTCCATATGATTCATCATATAGTTTATCACTGCCACTTGGTCGTCCTTATCACCCGACTGTGACATGAACTTGAACATTTCTAATAAATCTTTCGCCGGGCCCATTATGAATCCAGAGTTCACAAATACCGATTTCGGCGCTTCATAATAGGCAAGCCCTTTATCTGGCTCCGTCAGTGTCTTCTTTATCGCCTCGCTTCCTCCCTCCACAGAATATTTGTCATACCACTCCAACGCCTCCATACGACAGTTATCTTTATAAAAACAATAAATCTCTGTACCGACCACTATAGGCATTTTACGAGGCCTCGTCATATAGGACTCCAGGAGTTTATCAGAATCCTTAATACATAATACATCAAAGGCGTCCACGAAAATGGCCATCGCATCTTGACCTTTCTCGTTGATATATTTCTCTATACCCGCCAAGTAGTTCTCCATTTTCGTCTTAAATCCCTCCCATTTCTTGCCCATCCCCAATACTTCATAGCCGTAGTTGTGCGTTTTCAACGACTTTAGTAAATAGTCCAGAGTCGGCTCCATACGGTCCGCGCTCGTAAATACGGTTATTTTCGCGCTAGGACAGGCATAAGATAGTTCTACTGAACCACCTCTCTGACGCCTTCTGCGTGTCCTACGCGTTTTACGCTTATTACGT
>Ga0214923_10009666_pt1 | contig 10011 bp, 7 predicted proteins | sample LL1510_MetaG_FD_177993 | JGI IMG/M metagenome (GOLD analysis project Ga0214923, IMG submission 177993) | Freshwater microbial communities from Lake Lanier, Atlanta, Georgia, United States - LL-1510 | ecosystem: Environmental > Aquatic > Freshwater > Lake | place: USA: Georgia | collected 2015-10-15
AGATACCACAGCAATTTTTCTTAAAGCTTGATAAATGGCAATTCTTAGTTCCTCAGGCACGAGCATTAACGCGTTGTCTATTTCTTTAGAGTGTAAACTATGTGCCCTATCACCTCTTATTTCAAATTGCAGTTGAGCAATTACTGGAATGGAGTTTCTAATCCCTGTAACTAATTTAATAAAATCATCTCCAGTTTGTGACTGAAGTTCCTTGCAAAAATCAGTTAATAAACTTTGAATTTCTGATACTGAAGATGCGCTTGCGATTTTATTTTTACAAGAAGAATATAACTCGGCATAAATCAGATTTGGATCTATTGTACCTCCTGTAACCGAAGCAGGAATTCCACGCATAAAAACCTTTCAAATATATATAATATCTATTTAATATTAATCTATGTCAAGTCTTTTTTGAAGTGCTAATTTTTTACAAGATTTGAATATTGACTTTTCCATAAAGATGAATTATAAAAAATTAATCTGAATTAAAAGGAGATGTAATATGACCCATTCAAATGAATCTATCTGCAAACTTTGCAACGGGTTGGGCCGTCTTATATGCCAACTTTGTAACGGTCGTGGGTGTTATAGTTGTCATTTAGGTTATTTTGAATGCCCAAATTGCAGTGATTCAAAGGATAATTCTCCTCCAAAAAATACGGAGAGTTTTAATAACTCTTAATTCTTTATTTTTCTATATTTTTCTTTTTCCCGCCTGTGTAATTTCAGGCGGGACTTTCAATTTAAATATTCAAAATAAGAAATAATCACTAAAATTTAGTGTCTTTTTTTTAAAAATTTAATTTATAGATTCTTTTATTGATGAAAGAATATTAAAATATTTAGATTGTTTGTTTTGATACAGATCCTTCTTAGTCCCAATCTCTACTATCTCGCCATTTTCTAACATCAAAATTTTGTTTGCCACAGTGTTTAACCTTAAAACATCGTGACTTACAATAACTAAAATCTCATTATTTCTAAATTTAGAAAAATTGTTAAATATTTTATTTGAAGCAGATGGATCTATATTAGAAGTCGGTTCGTCTAAAATTATAAATGGAGATTCAGAATAGAATATCTTTGCTAAGTTTAACCTTCTCTCCTGTCCTGGAGAAACCGATTTATATTTCAAATCACTATACTTATTTAGTAGAAACAGGTTTCGGTTTGAAATCAGCTCATCATATTGGTTATCAAATTGCAAAATAAATTCTTCTGATTCCGAAAGTTTAGAAGCTCTTATTATTTTATCCATGTCAATATCCTTAGAAGAATTTCCAAGATGGATTATTTCTTTAACAGATAAAACATTTTCTATTGTATGCTCCTGAGAAAGACATTTTAATATTGAAAAGTACTCTTCATCTTTAATGTCTAATATATTTTGACCATTTAAAAGTATCTCACCTGATGTAGGGGTATATACTCGATGAATAAGTTTTATAAGAGTAGATTTTCCAGATCCATTTTCACCGAGGATACCTAAAATATCTCCTTTTGTAATTTTAAATGAAATCTTTTTTAAGACTTCTTTATCAGTTTCGGGGTATGTAAAAGAAACATCTTTAAACTCTAGTTCAAGTTTTTCTTTTTCCAGTACTGGTAAATATTTTTTATCTTTGACTTCATATTTAAAAAATTCATCAGCACTTTTTACTTCGATAAAACTACTGTAAAGTCTTGTAGAATAAAATACTAACATATTTAAATTTCCAGTTAAATTTTTGAAATTAGAAACCAAAACTGTTAATGTTCCGATTTCCAACAAACCGTTTACGCCTTGTAGATAAATTAGAACAAAAATAACTGCCGAAGAGGCATCCATAATATACTGAGAAATATTTTCTAAATTCTCAACTTTTTTATAATAATATACTAAATATTTTCTTAAACCTTCAACCTTATTCTTGTATTGTTCATATAAAAAAGAATAATTTTGATTAATAGCATAGTTATTATCCAATTTTGAAATATTATCTATCTTAAAGTTCTCTTTACTTCCATCTACAAGATATTTGTTATACCTTTTTATATCTCTTGTCTCAAAAAACATAATCTTATTTTTTAGCTTAAAAAAGAATGAAAAGAAGGCGACAATTATTGCTATCCAGAATAAATTTAAGTCTATAAAAGTAATTGCTATAAATATTAAAAAAACCTGATAAAAAGTAAAGAAAATATCCATAAAAGTATCTATAAATTCCATTATTCCCTTTACATTTAGGTTTCTTTCAATCTCGACAAATTCCTTGTCATTTCGATACTTAACTGGTATGCTTTTATATTTTTCTAATACAATTTCAAAAATGTTAAAATCTACAAAATTTCTATAAAAATAAGATTTGGTATATAAGTATATGTTCGAAAATTCAGAAAATATATCTAACAAGCCATAGGATAAGACATAAAATATAAGAATATTTTTATCCTCACCAGAAACAATGCCATTGAGGATTATGCCTAAAAGTAGAGTATGAACAAAAGTTACAGTGCTAGAAATAAATTGAGCCAAAAACTCATACATTAAATAATTTTTTGAAGTCTTACTGGAGATTTGAAATCCAAGTCTAGTTAAATTAAACCCTATAATAATAAAAGATAAAATCTTAGAAAGGAAAGTTTTAGACCCTTTTAAAGATCGTGTGAATTTTTCATTAAAAATTAAAAAAGGTTTTCTGGTAAACAAACTTCAATTAAATTATCACTTTTTTTTAAAATGTCAATACTTTTTAATAGGTTTACAATACTAAACATAAAATCTGATAAAATGTATTTTATGACAAACATTGAAAATTACAGTGCAGATTTAGAAAGTTGCAAAGAAGAAATCCTAAAAAATAATTTAAAAGTTTGTTTAGATTCAAGACTTATTAATAAAGGAGAATATTTTGTTGCTGTTAAGGGTGAAAATCATGATGGCCACAAATTTATAAAAGATGTTATGGAAAAAGGTGCCAAAGGAGTTTTGGAGGTTTCTGAACTATATGAGTTAGTTAAATTTAAGATGGATTGTGTAAAACCTATGATTGTTGGAATCACTGGGTCAACTGGAAAAACTTCTGTTACAAATTATATAACTCAGATTCTTGCAACCAAATACGATATATGTAGAGGATCTCTAAATACAAAACTTGGATTAAGCGTTGATGTTATAAATAACATGAGTCTTACTTGTCAGGTTTTTGTTGCAGAAATGGGAATGGACGCTCCTTTGCAAATAAAAGATATGGTTTCAATGTTTCCTCCTCACATTTCAGTAATTACAACAATAAATGAAACTCATATCGAGAAACTTGGATCAATTGAAAACATTGCAAAAGCAAAATCAGAAATTTTGAGTAATTCGACTGTAAATGATATAGCTGTTCTTAATTTTAACAATTTATATACTAAAAAAATTGGAAACGAGTTTATCGGAAAGGTAGTTTGGTTTGGTGACAGTGAAACAGCTGATTTTAATTTTTCAAATACAAACTTAGAAAATTCTAAATTATTAGGACAACATAGTAGGTTTAATTTACTTGCAGTTGTTGCGGTATGTGAAAATGTTGGAATGACAAAAGATGAAATTTACTCTGTATTACCACAACTTTCAAATCCAAAAGGAAGATTAAATGTGATAGAAGGTATTAACGACTCAGTTTTAATTGACGACACCTATAATTCTAGCCCAGAATCAACAAAAGCAGCAATTGATGTTTTGTCAGATTATCTGAAAGAAAATAAGATAGCAATTCTTGGAGATATGCTAGAACTTGGAGAAATTGCTAACTCTTCCCATTTTAATATTGGAAAATACTTAAAAGATAAAAAAATAAACACAATAGTCTGTGTTGGAAATTTGTCTAAAGAAATTGCAAAAGGAGCTAAAGATTTAGTTACAGATATCTATGAGATAAATAGCTGGACCGATTTTGAAAATATCAAAGATAATCTTAATATTGATAATAACACTGTTATTTTGATAAAAGCTTCTCAAGGTGTTAGACTTGAAAAAATTACAAAAATGTTAATGAAACATCCTGAAAACTCTAAATATCTCTTAGTGAGACAGGATGAAAGATGGAGTTAAAATCAAAGTAAACTTTATAAATTTTACGAAAATGAATTTTTTAAAAGAGCCTATCTTTCTTGAACTACAGTTAAGATAACTGATGGAATTCTTGGTCTTGTAGGATTTGTGAATGGTCCACTTGTGTATAGTGATAAACTTGTATCGGCCGAGGACCATTTCAATTCATACTCATCTCCAGCATTAGCACTTACTACGTAATTCCAAGCAGAAATAGTATAATGGTCGACATTGAATAATGTGACCCTAGTATTTGTATCAGAAACACTATTATTATTCTTAGATAACCAAAAATCCACTGTATCGGCACCGCCATCAGTTTTATAAACCTGAATTGAAAATTGAATATTGTATATCCCAGTATTTGTAACTTTTATTTTTGTACCATCAACAATTGAGACACCGTTACTTATATCTGTTGAGTTATACCTAACCGTTCTTATAACATCTGCAACTGGGTTTGATTGAAAAGAAGTGTCATAAAAGGACCCGTAACCTAAAGATAAAGTTCCAGAAGGGCCCGAGGGCCCAACAGGACCTGTTAAACCGGTATTTCCAGTGCTACCCTTTTCACCGGTATCACCTTTTGGTCCTTGAGGCCCTGTTGCACCAGTTATACCAATCGGTCCTTGAGGACCTGTTTCACCCTTTTCTCCTATATCGCCTTTTGGTCCTTGAGGTCCAATCGCACCCGTTAAACCAGTCAAACCCATTATCCCTGGAATACCTGGTATACCCGGTATTCCCATCAATCCCTGAATCCCTGGTATTCCTTGTAATCCAACCGGTCCTAATAAGCCGGTATCTCCAGTACCGCCTTTTTCGCCCTCCTCACCCTTATCTCCAGTTGCTCCCTTTTCACCAGTATCGCCTTTTGGTCCTTGGATACCAACTATTCCTGAAGTACCAATTTCCCCTTCAGTACCTGCCTGACCCGCCTCACCAGTTTCACCTTTAGGTCCTTGAGGTCCGGTCTCACCAGTTTCACCTCTCGGACCTCTTTCCCCTCTCTCGCCTTGCTTTCCTGGATCGCCTTGAACGCATGGAAAAATTTGTTGTGTAATTATAGTTTGAGAAGGCGATGTTGATGGTTCTGGAATACACTCTGGTAAGGTTTTAATTGAATTTCCCAATTCCCTAATTTTTTGTTGCGAGTTGTTGATTAGTGTATAAAAATAAAAATTTGTACCGATTAAAAAAATTAAAACAAAAATTAAGACAACAATCTTAATCTTGTTTTGGAAGAAGTACATGATTTAGTGTATCAGATTATAGAAACAAAAAAGGAAAGTTTATTTTTAAAAGAATTAGAACTTTATAATAGTGAAGCTAAAATCCCTTTGTCTCCACACCATAATATAAATATAATAGGTTATTAAGCCGAACGAAATCCGAATTTTTAGCGAAAATCCTAATGCTGAACTTTATAATATTTAGGCTAAGGTAGGTATAAAAGAAGGGGTTGTAATTTTTTGCAAGGTCTTTTTTTTCACCACAGCCAAATTTCGTCACAGTTGAAAAATGTGGCCCCAACTCAATTTATTACTCTCTCTATAATTTCATCAATCTTGTTTCTTTCACTTTGAATTTTGTTTTTGATATCTTCTTGTTTGTCTAATTCTACTTTAATTTCATCAACGATTTTTTGTTGTCCTTTTAAAGAAATGTTGGGGATTTGGAAATTTGATATTTCGTCAGCGTAAAGTTCAATTTGATTTGTTGCACCTGTAAAATCTCTTTCAATTTGGAAATACCCTAAAATACTTCTAAAAAAATAAGTAAAAAACTTAGGAGAATATTTTTCATCATCAATTCTTAAAATAGAAATATGACTATCTGCAATTAAATTTTGTTCTTCTTCCAATAAATCAACCTTCCCAAGAGAAACTTTTCCAGTAGAGGCGATTAAAATATCACCGTACTTTACTTGTGATCTTGTTGATTTATTATAAAAATCTGTATCTACAAACTCTTCTTGTGAGATTTCAATGTATCCATTCTTCAAATGTCCAGTTTTGACAACAGGTATTTCCCCATTTGAATTGTAGCTTGGGCTTGCTCCACGATGAATTGGTTCTAATAAAATATCTTTAACTTGTATAGTTTCAATACTATCCAAAAAGTTCATTAACTTTTTTGTTGAGGGGTTATGAAATCTTGTAGAAAATCTCACTATTCCACTTCTTGATAATTCTTCAAAATCAGTTTCAAAAACTCTTAAAGTTCTGATTTGTGCAATTTGTGTACCCGCTGTCATTCCTTTGCCAAATTCATTAAACAAATTTTCATCAAAGCCAAACTCTCTGGCAAAAACTTTATTGATTACTTCTTGCGTTGGAGTGATTTGCGCTCTTAATTCTTTGATTTTCTTTTCAATCGGTTCTATTTGAGCAACGATTTGATCTTGTTTTGTAATAAACTTGTCAATAATGCTTTTATCAAACTTTAAATACAGAAAATCATCTTCCTTCAATATTGGATAGCCTTTCCCTTGTCTTGAAATGGCAATCAAATTATCATAGAAAACTGTTCTCAGAGAATAATAAAGAATTTTATTTAATTTCTTTGGCTTTAAATGAATAAAAGCAGAAGTATAAAAATATTTTTCATTTTCATTATCAACTAAAATATATTTCTTCAAATTTGGTCTAACTTTTGAAAGTAAAATATCATTTTCTACAACTTGAATAATGTCTCCTTTTTCAATTTTTTTGTAATAATTTTCTTCTTCATCCTTTCTTTCCGTAAAGTTTAATTTGACAGGATCAACTTCACCCTCTTTGGAAACATTGCCAATTTCAGAATACAAAAAATCATCATCTAAATTTTCAATATCAACTTTGTTATTTTTTTGAAATTCAAACAAATCATTAAACGAGTAATATTGCTGGATTAAAAAATCATTTTGAAAGTCAGCAAAATCAACATCATATCTAAATGTTTTTTCTTTGCCGATATTCTGAAAATCAGTTGTAAAAGTTTTTAATCCCATAGTACATCTCTTAAATAATCTAAAGCAGTTTCTTTCACACCATCATCGATCAAGACTTCGCCCTTTTCGTTTACACGATAAAGTTCGTTTGGCATTGGTTTTTCACCTCTTTTAGTTCTCTTGTAGCCGATATTTTCAACTTCCGCCATAAAGATTTTATAATTTAGTTCTTTAGCAACTTCGCCAAATACCCACCAAGTATTTACAAAACCAAAAACATCTTTTGTGTCATTGTCATATTTACAAAGCTCTTTTAGTTCGTCTTGATATTTTTCTATAATTTCTTTTGATGAAAGTTTTTGATCATCTTCTTCAAAATACTCTTTTAGCATTTTTGCTAAGATTTCTTTTTCTTCTTTTTCAGTTAAATCTTTAATTGATGGCATTTGTTTACGATCTTTATCATAAATATAAACAGCTGACAAGTTTTCACATCTAGTTTTGAGATAATTCCACTCGTTCAAGTATTTACTCCAAAGATTATTCCAATCTTCGATTTCTGATTTAGTTTTCTTTTGAGCAAAAAGCAAACTTGTCTTTGTGCTGGTAAATGGCTCAAAGGTAAGCTGTGGCAGAGAAACAACAGCTTTGACTTTAAAATATTTGTAAATAAAAAGCCTGATATATTTATTTTCTGTAGTATCAAAAACACTTTCAGGCAAGACAATACCAATTCGTCCGTTTTCTCTTAAAAGTTGATAGTATCTTTCAATAAATAAGTTTTCAGAGTTCTTTTTATCTCCAAAGATAAAAGATGATTTTAATGTTCTTTTTGTGTCATTATCAAGATCAACGCTAAAAGGTGGGTTAGTTATTATTACATCAAATGATTCATTTACATCTTTTGAATAAACTAGACTTTCTTTTGATTCGTCTAAAATATTTTCACCGGATATTTTTTGATATTTTGAAAAATTTGAAAGTCCATCTCCTTTGCTACTTCCTACAAAAATGTTAGCAGAACCATCTCCATGCAAAATCATGTTTACTTTGACAGATGTCCCTAAATTAGGATTTATTTCACTTCCATAGATAAATTTTTCTGCCCACATATTTTCTAATTCATCAGGATAGAAATTTCTTTGTAAAAAGTTTTGTGTATTATTTGAATCGTCTATTTTATCTTTAAATCTATATTTCACAACATTAGTAATAAATTTCATATATTCAATAAGAAAAGTCCCACTCCCAGCACTTGGATCAATTAAATAGGGAATTTCCAAATCGTTGTTTACTCTATCAATAGCTAATTTATCAAGCTGCAAGCCCCAAAGTAAAAACTTAACAACATTGATGTGAGTAAAAAATTGTCCTTTTGACTGTTTAAAACCTGTAGAAATAATATTTTCAAAAAATTCTCCTAAGATATCTTTTCCATTTGGTGATTTATTTCCTAATGTAAAGGAGTATTTCTCTAATTCAGACACTGCAAATTTTAATTTTGCCAAAGAGAATTTTTTTCTATCTACTATAAAACTTTCTTTTAATTCATTTTCATCAACAATATTCAATCTTTGTTTTAATGCTCTTCTGTAAAGCTCGTTTATTCTTTCAAATAATTGTTCGTTAGATTCAAAACTTTCTCCGTCTTTGAATGAAAAAATTTGAAAGTCGTATTTTTCGTCTCTTTTCTTCTCTGATTCATCTTGAATTTTGGCTAAAATTATATTTACCAAAGAAGAAAAGACATCATTATCATCTGTTCCGCCACCACCCCAAAGAACATTGTGTAAATTTTTTCTAAGTCCGTCTAATTGCTCATGAGTAAAACTTATTTCTAAATCTTTTTTGCCATTTTTAATGTATGGTTCTTTTTGTGCTTTTCCGTACATTTCAGGTAGTTCATTGGCAAAATCTCTGACTTCTTTCCATGAATCAAAAGAAGTAAACTTTTCATAATCAATCAAAATACATTTGTCTTTAATTTCAATTTCGTTAAGTTCATAAGTATAAAGAACAAGATATTTTACATTATTTCCTTGTCCTTTTTCTTGTGAGGCGAGATTGAAAAGTTGTTTTTCAATTACTTCGTCTTTGTCTTTTTCATAATCTTGGGGACTTTTTAATTCAATATAAAGAAAGGCATCGCCTTTATCGTCTCTGACAATAATATCTATTCTTGGCTTGTTTACTTTTGGTCTTCCAATATCGTATTGCTTTTCGAGTTCAATATTTTCAGATTTATAGCCCAATTCATTGACAAGTTTGGCAAGAACAAAAGCTCTGACAATTTCTTCATCGCCTCTAAATTTATCAATCTTCCAGCCTTTGATCTTTTCAGAATACTTTACCTTCTTATTCTCAAAATCATAGGTTTCAACAACTTTGATCTTTTGCTTTTCTAAATATTGCTTAATTTGCTTAATCGTATTATTCATAATTCTATTTATTTAAATCATAACTTTGTTTAATAAGTGCAAAAGCATAATCTAGATCGTCTTCAATTTCAAGTTTGACCTCGTAATCTCCGTTACCCCAATGACCAATGGGTTTTGGTTTCGTCAGATCTCGTGCTATTGAGCGAGGATCATTCAATTCACCACTTTTCAAATTAAGATATATTTTTAACCCCACAGATTTATTATTGATTTTGTATAATGCCATATTTTTATTTCATTAATTCTACTAGCTAAACTTAGAGATTAATTAGGTAATTCTTCAAAGTGTCGCCAAATTTGGATTTTTCTTTTAACATAGTAATATATTTTTAAATATACAGAGTAATCTCAAAAAATATTTTAACAAATTCTTTGAAAGTATCAAAGATATTTTTGGGTTGTTTATCTACTTATTCGCTATGTTCAAATCCCTTTGTCTCCACACCAAAATATATAAATATTATGGCTGGGAGCCAGGGATTCGAACCCCGATAACTGGGACCAAAACCCAGAGTCCTGCCGTTAGACGAGCTCCCAAAACTATCAAATTATACCTAAAAATATGA
>Ga0214923_10009667_pt1 | contig 10010 bp, 5 predicted proteins | sample LL1510_MetaG_FD_177993 | JGI IMG/M metagenome (GOLD analysis project Ga0214923, IMG submission 177993) | Freshwater microbial communities from Lake Lanier, Atlanta, Georgia, United States - LL-1510 | ecosystem: Environmental > Aquatic > Freshwater > Lake | place: USA: Georgia | collected 2015-10-15
GGCTGTTGGTGGCGGTGATCGTGAAGGTGCCCGCTGCAAAGGTGCCCGAGATCAGCCCGGTGCTGGGGTTGAGGGAAAGCCCCGCCGGCAGCCCGGAGGCGGAAAAGGAGCTGGCCCCAAAATTGTTCAGGATCACCTCGCTGAAGGCCGAGCCCACCGCCGAGGTCTTGTTCTCATTAAAAATCTGTCCAATCCCGCCGAATAGACCTCCCAAGGCAAAACTGTTATTCAAGGTATTATACTGGCCAATGATCACGTTAAGAAAGGACCCGGGGCTCAAGACCTTATCTGGATCTGTGAAATTGAAGCCGGATTCGCGGCCTCCCGTTGCGTTGGCCCCCGTCGGAAAAATACCGGTGGATCCGTCTGGGTTGTCTTCCCGATTCGCCATCCGTAAGATTCCCAGCTCGCTCGCCGCACTTGCGGTCGCGTTGTTGTAAAAGAGAAGATAGACGTCCTTGCCAAGGAAGTTGGCGTTGTTCATCGATCCGGAAAGCGTAACGATGGCTTGGGCGGGGTCACTTAAGTATGCATCTGACATGGAGAACGAGCCGTACTCACGGAAAGAGGAGTTAATCGTGTTCAAAATATCGGTGCCGGAGGTTTTCCCTGCCAGGTTGCCGATGAGTTGACCTGCAGTGCCACTCAAGGCGCCGGCACGGACGACGAAGCCATCGAGAGATCCACCGCCCGAAGTTGTGAGTCCGGTGGAGGAATCCAATGCCGGAGGAAAATAGATCGAAAGGGTGTCAGCGCGGGCTGGATTCGTGCTTGCTGTCCAAAGGAGACTTAACGACAAAGCAACCCGTGCGTACATCGACCCCCTCCTTAATCTCTGTAGACGGTGTCGCAATGAATACCCCATCCATACGAAGTAAGCACTGGTCAAGCCAGATTGCTAGGAGTTAGAAAGTTTGTCATGAAATCGTCACATGCCGTTTTCCCCGGCACCTTGCGGATCATGAAAATAAAATCCGAACCACTCGCGGGAATTGAAAATCAATCGTTTTTTTGCCGCAACTCTTGTGTCAAAATTGCGTCAGGGAGCCATGAAATCCTCTAAATCATTGGTAATCAAACCAAGCAACCAGACTCTGTCACACAAACGTAACAATAAATCGGTTGAAAAAACACGATGGGCTAGCAGGATCCTCCTATGTGCATGAAATTCAATTTCGACACAACTGAATCAAAAAGTAAAACCATCAAGGAGGAAACATCGACTATGAAAAGCAAGTTCAGCATCTCACGCACCCTACTGGCGACAGGACTCATTCCTGTCCTCGCACTCACACTATCTTCGGATTGTCGCGCCGACCTGGCAGACCCCGTTGGAATCAGTCAAGTGACCGTTCCGGCTGGCACCACTTCCGTTCTAGGCACTCCCTACGCCCGTCCCGTAGTGGCCTCGGGCACGGTGGCATCTGCCGCCACGAGCGGTAGCAACACAGTTCTGACTGTGACCAAGGACGCGTCGTCTGCGGCTCTGCCGGCCTTCACCAATAACGATGAAAACGCCGATGCTTGGTACGTTGTCGAAATCCAGGACGGACCGGCAATCGGGCTGATCATGGAAGCAGTTGGGGGATCAGGGGACACCTCCATCACGGTCAAAGGTGTTTTGCCCTCTTCAATCGGCATTGCCAACGGGTCAAAGTTTGTTGTTCGTAAAGCTTGGACGCTGTCTTCCTTGTTTGGTGCAGCCAGCTCGACCAACCCCTTCGGCAGCGGACTGACATCCACCTCGTCAGGCGTCAACGCCCAAGTTCAGATCCTGAACTCGGCAACCGGCGCATTGACCACCTACTACATCAACGCCACAGGCGGTTCGTACAACTGGCGGGCGAGCACAGGCACAGCAAACAAAAACAACGCTTCGCTGGGATTTGGCAAAGGCTTCGTCGTCGTGAACAGGAAACCGACCCAGTTTGCGTTCAACGTATCGGGTGACTTCCGGGCCGCACGCACGCGCCTTGTGGTCCCCGCCAATGGTGCCAAGACACTCCTGGCCAACCCAAGCGTATTTGACACCACCTTTACGGCGTCCACGATTCCTGCCACCTCTCCGACTCGCGGCACCGGAGTGCCGTCCACTGCTGATCAGTACGGGGTTTGGAACAACGCTACACGCGCATTCACCACATACAAAATCGGTGGCACTGCCAACGCTGCAGGACCAAGCGCATACAGTGGTGGCACTAGGGTTAACCCCGCGATCGGGAAATTCACCTCCGTCTTGGTGACGCCCGCTGGTTCCCCCGACGCGGTGGTGACCATCGCACCTGCATTTAACCCTTAATCCACACTAAACCAAAGTAACCCCCAGGAAAGAATCAAAGACATGAAAAAGATTATAATGATGGCACTGATGACCGTAGCAGCATGGTCTCCTGCGAGGGCGGCAACCATTCAGTTGACCGTAGGAGGTTATTTCGGGGGAAACAAACTGCAGGATCTCACAACAATTCTTCCTGATAACACGCTGGTGGATCTGGGAATCTTCTACAGATCATCAGCGTTTACATCCACAGCGGCAATCCAATCGGCTCTCGCTGCTGTGACTACTGACAGCCAAATGCAGTCCTTCCTGTCGAACAACGGGTGGGTCAGCTTCGGAACCGGAGTGGTGTCGGGAGGAGCGGGTGATTTTACCCTCAGTTGGCAGCCGAATGATGCAGCGACAGGCCCAGGATTTGGCACTCCCTTCAACATCGATCCATCCATCGGGTCGCTGGTAGGTAAAAACGGTTACGTTTGGGTCAAAACTCCTTCTGGCACGCCTGTCGCTACCGAGTACGGCTTGTTCCAATCCAATACCCCGTTTCAGGCTGCAGGGTTTGGGGTTGATATGTCGATCGATATGGTCGACACCGGAGACTCAACGACAGGTGTAACAGCTCTTTTTGGGTCTGTGACGGACCTCGGTATTGCTACAAAAGCAATTCCTGAGCCCACGAGCACAAGCCTGATTCTGGTCGCACTTTCCCTGGTTCCGCTGACAAGAAGGAAAATTTAACCACAACAAACTAGATCATTTGGTAAAAACAGAAATTAACGAAAAGGAGCAAAACAAAATGAAAAACAAAGCAAACTACATCCCACTCGTCATTGCTTTCGCAATGACATTATCATCCGCATTCGCTGAAAATACGGATCTGTCCTACAACCTCTTGTCCAAGATTGCACGCCCCGGGGGCAGCAACGGAGACACCTTCAACATTTCATTCGGATCGCTGAACGGAGGCCTTCTCTCCCTGACGACTAAAGCTTCCGATGCCAACGGTGCTGCCGGTTTTGCCGCCTGGTATGGCGCCAATTCCCGCTCCTTGGTGAACTGGAACGATGTCAACGGGAGTTTGATCACCCCTGAGTCCGATGATTACTACAGAAGCGGATCCTTCGCGAGCATCTGGAGCGCGTCTCAGGATAACCAAGCACTGGCGTTTGTAACCCACTCGGACGTTTCCGGGGTGGACTCGATCGCCCTTTATGACCTTGGTTTCCGGTGGGCCAACCCGGCGGATACCGGCTCTTACCCGTTTGGAGCCTATGATTTCGCGAATCTGTATGCAGGTGAAGTATCGGCTGTTTATGGTGTTGCGGATGCATCCGCCGGTACCTACGGAACCCTGACGACATCCTCGGTTCCCGAGCCCTCTTCTGCCTCGTTACTTTTGATCGGCAGTGTGGCTCTTGCCGCCCTGCGCCGTTTTCGCAAAAACGTCTAAACCAAGGAATCACCACACCCATAACAAGGAAACCAATACTATGAAAAACAAAATCCTCCTCAGCATGCTCGCCGCCTTCGGGTTGGCAGCGGCTCAAAACGCAAAGGCCACCACCTTTGCCAACGTCAGCTTCCTGGGCGGCAGTGCCCAGAACACCGTGAATGGCCGTTCCTACACGACCATCACCACCGATCAGCGCTGGACCCGTGACAAGGTCTACGTGCTCGATCGCATTACCTTTGTCGCCAGCGGTTGCACCGTGACGATTGAGCCGGGTACCCTCGTCCGCGGTGAAGTGTACACTGTCGTTGGTGACACATCTGACCCCACCAAGCCCTCCGATCCCGGCACGTTGGTTATCAGCAATGGTGCCAAGCTGATCGCCAACGGCACGGCCGATGCCCCAATCATCTTCACATCGATTGATGATTACAATGTTCCCGGCGGTGTGGAAACTGTTCCACCGTATGAAAACTATGGCATTACAATCGGCTCACAGGTGATCAACGGCACAACGGTTACCGTTGTGAACGGACAGCGTACCCTCCGCTCGGGTGGAGCGCTGGTGGGCTTGCCCACCGCCGCCGAGTACAGCTACTCGGGTGGAACGTACGTCTCCAGCAGGAGCTACGATGGCAACACTCGTTTTGACAAGGACAGCCTTTGGGGCGGGATCATGATGTGTGGACGTGGACGTTGTGCCTACGGGACCTACACAGGCGTTCTGAACGCAGGCCAACTGGTTGATCCTAGCGGCTCTGCCTCCTTGACCAACAACGGCGGCCAAGGTCGCCAATACTTGGAAGGTCTCCAGGCAGTGGGTGTGGGTGCAATGTACGGTGGCGTGGATGACACAGACAACTCCGGTTGTCTCCGTTTCGTGCAGAACAACTACGGTGGCTATCTCCTCGCAGTGGGCAAAGAAATTAACGGCTACTCCCTGGGTGCAGTTGGCAGCGGCACAACGATCGAGTTCTGCGAATCCTTCAACAACGCGGACGACGATATCGAGTGCTGGGGTGGTAAGGTCTCACCTCACCACTGTATCGGTGCCTTCGGTGGTGACGACGGTTATGACACCGATCAGGGCTACCGCGGCAACGTGCAGTACTGGGTTCAGATCCAGAACGATATGGATTCTGAGACGCTCAATCAGACCACCGGCCGCGTTGTGGCCAACATTGGCGATAATATGTGCGAGATCGACGGCCCAGAGCCCTCGACATCAGATACCGGGGTCACTGATATGTTGCCGATCACGTTCCAGACGATTGCGAACGCAACTCTCATCGGACGTGGATACGGCGCGCAAGGTGTTACTACCGGCGCTGCTAACTGCGGTCCTCTTTGCAAAAACACTGGTGCGCTTCGCCTCTACAACTCTGTGATCATGGATGCAGTGGGTGGTGGCGTGGCAGTTGCCAAATCTTATAACACGGGCAACTACTTCCTGAATGACAACAACGGGCTGTACGGTGACGAAGGTATCTCAACTCTTGGCACGCCTACAACTGGCAATGAGAAGTACAGCTCATTCAAGGGTAACATATGGTATCGTTGCGCCCTCCTTGAAAATACAAGCAACACGGCAGCTAACATCCGTCTCGGCACTTGGACAGATCCTGTTGCCGGTGGCGGTGCTGACAACGCGGGCTATCTGTTCGGCTACAATGGCAAGTACAGTAGCTCCTCAAACGGCACCGATGTGTCGGGAGTTTTGACCGCCACTGCAGCTGGGCAAAGTGGTGAAGGGAACCAGTTCAACGTCAATCCTGGTTTGACGGTTCCGTTGACTCACCGTTTGAGCGGCCTGGACCTCCGTAGCACGGCTTCTGCTGCGAAAAACGGAGGAATTACCCTCCCGAATCGTGGTGGCCTGGTTCGTGCCGACAAGGACGGAAACCCCGTCAAGTTCGTAGGCGCGATGCGGGACAGCAACTGGGCTGCCGGTTGGAGCAAACTTGCCACTCTTGGCATGTTCACCTCAGCCTCAACAGCTGTCGTTCCGACCGTCACCATTGAAGCCTCGGGCACAAACCCGAAGGTTAAGTTCAATACTCTCAATGGTGTTCTTTATAGCGTGGAGAAGTCGACCGATAACCTCCAGTACACATCGATCGATGTGGTCACTGGAAACGGTAGCGCGACTCCTGCGGAAGTGATCGATGGCACGGCCACGATTGGAGCTCCTGTCTTCTATCGTGTCATTGCTCTCTAATTTAAAACCGATTATTTGATAATAAGGGGGGAGGTTTTACCTCCCCCCTTATTTTTTTATGAATCTACTCTCCCTGACGCTGATTGCCGTGCTTGCTCTTACGGGTTGCACCCGCCTCACCGTTTCCTCCCCCAAGACCTGGTGTCTACTGGAGGCAAAGGAGTGGTTGCCGCTTGTGCGGAACGAGCGTGACACGGAGTCGAAGATGCAATCAGCAGTGGCTATTGCGATGCAGCAGGCTGGCATGTGGGAAGAGGCAATGACTGTTGCTGAGATGATAGAGGATTATCGGCGAGCGATCGTATTGGGTCAGATTGGTCAAGAGGCAGTCGTTCACAATCAAAGGGGTGTGGCGGACAAGGCTCTGGAGCTTGGGGAGAACTCGCTAAGTCGTGGTGTGGGTGAGTTTCGCGAGCTGGGTCTGATTGAGCTCATGGACTTGGCGAATCGGTTGGGCCGTAAGGACCTGGTGGAAAAGTGGTTTAAGCAGGTCCAAACGAACGAAAACAAGACAAGGGCCAACGCACGCGTTTCGTTTACGCACGCCTCGGGTGGAGACATATCCGCCATGGCCCAGCGTTCCTCCGAGGCCGAGAAGGACGTTCATGCCGGGATTCAGGATCGTCATGGCACGACGGCTGACAAAGCTTCTCCCAATATCACGGTGGAGGAAATATTCGAGGCCTTGGACAACGCATGGACGCGTGGAGATAAGGAAAGCGCTGCCAGTTGGCTGCAGGAGGCGAGGCGCAGGGTACCGAACGTGCCCTCGGTAGATCGGGTGGGTTACTGGGTTTCCCTTTGCCACTGGGAGGTGGTGACTGGAAAGACGGATTGGGCGGCTGTGGATCTTTCCAAAGCGGAATCTGAGCTGCGTGCGATCCCTGCGGGGTTCGACTTCAAGTACGAATGGGTCGTCCAGCTCGCGGGAGTGAACAAAAGTTTGGGAAATGAAAAACGGTCGCGGGAATTACTGGAACAGGAGACCCTAGCGGTTGTGAAAAATGTGATTCCCTACTATCAGATGGATGTCCTGGGAAAAATGGCTGCGGCTGCGGCGGACTCCGGCCTGATGGAGCAGGCCAACACCTGGTGGGGGATGGCTTTTGCCGAGGCGGAGAAGAACCCCAATCCGCGCTCCAAGGCAGTGGGAATGATCCAATATCTCCTGAGCCATGCCCGTGCAGGGTTGAAGCCGGACGAGGAAACCCTGGCCAAAATGGCAAAAATCAAAGCGGAACTGCCCGAAGTATACTCAAAAATCGGTTATTAAGATCGAATCGACCGGGGTTTTGTTGCAAAGAGAGCTTAGAAACCGTAGGATACGTTCATGCTCATGTCCCACCCTTTGGTGTAGGTTGAATAGTCGTATTCTGCCCCATTATAGGTGATGGTGCGGCGGTAAATGGGATTGAGCAGATTTTTGGCCCGGAACGTGAGCTTCCAGTTTTCAGTGAGACCTTGCGTGAGGTTGAAGTCCAGGCTGGGGGCGGGCTGCTCGTATATGCTGGGCAGATCCGCGCCGACGGCGTAAAGCATCGGGCCGGTGACATTGAAAAAGAGGCCGGCGTAGAAATTGTAGGCCACATTGTTGTAATCCAGTCCGGCGTTGGTGATGTACGTTGGTTGGCCCTGGAGGGGGCGCGTGGTGTTAAAAATGCCGATCGCCGCCTGCTGCGCTTGTTGATAGGGGGTGAGGTCCACCTGGCTTTGAATCTGCGTAAAATTGAAATTCACGGAAAAGTCTTTCAACCAAGAGGCAACCTGATCGAGACGTTTTCTGATTTCAAACTCCGCTCCCCATACGATGGCCTGCGTGTTGTTGATATACTGGTAGTATTGGATGCCGTTTTGCACAAAGATGCTTTGCTCGATGGGGTTGGATAAATCCTTGTAAAAAAGGCTGAAAGCCAAAACCTCACCCGCTCGGGGAAACCACTCCGCGCGGAAATCGTAGTTATTGGCGTGACTGAGCTGGAGATTTGGGTTTCCGATGAAGAGGGTGCTGGAGGAGAAGTCCTGGGTGATGACGGGGCCCAGCTCCTTGAACGAGGGTCGGGCCAGGGTTTGGGACCACGCGAAGCGAAGGTTGATGTCCTTGGCGAGTTCAAAGGTGGCTGCGGCGGCTGGCAAAAGGTCGAGCTGTTTGATCACGCCGCTGGAGGATGGGAAAAGGCCTGAATTGTTGCCGGGGATGCCTGAGGTCTCGAGGTAGGTGTTCTCAAAGCGAGCACCCCCGGTCAATTTTAGCTGTTTGAACAGCCGAAAATCGGTCATTACATAGCTGGCGGTAATGTTTTGTTCGCCTTGGTAGTAGGACCCTGAGGTTCCTGTGGAGTCATACAGCGACCAGGAGAGGGGTTTGTCGTTACCCGGGGGTGGGGTTCCTGCTGGATTCACCAAACCCGAGCGATTGTCATCCAGAAAGACGTCCGCCCATGTTTTCCCCCCCGTCGGATCGGTCGGGCCTCCGTACGTCAAATATTCCGGATCGTTGGCTTGTCCGTAGTAGTAGGAACCCGCCCACTGGTTATAGGTGCGGCCAGCGTAATCGTAGTAAAAACCTGTTTTGAAGTCGCTGTCGTTGTTCTCGGCTTCCTCGAAGTAGGGCAGGGTGAAATCCACGATCGCGTAGTAGGAATTGTCCGTCAGCTGCCTCTGATAGCGCTGAAGGGGGTCGGCGGACAAGGTTCCCAAGGTTTCTTGCTGGGGAAGTTGCGAGTAAACACCCGTATTGGAATTGTACTGACTTTGAAAAACGCGGTTGTCCGGCTCCGTCAGGCTCGACTGCCCCAGTCCACCGTTCCACTCGACCTTGAGGTTGCGGGCCTCTTTGATCAGGTGGTCACCGCGGGCCTGAAAGTAGAGGAGATCCCTTTCCCCGTATGAAATATTTTGCTGTTGGTAGTTGATATCTTTGATGGTGGGGTCGACATTGAAAGTGGTGATATCGGATGCGGCCTTGCTGTACATGATGTTGGCTCCCAAGTGGTGATCTTTGGAGGGTTGGCCGGCCAGATTAAGGAGCCCGCCCCACAGGACTTCTTCTTTCCCCTGGGTCTGTTCAAATTCAAATTGGGGGATCAGACTCCCCTGCTTGCTGATCGGATTATAAGTGGCATCATAATTGTTACGGACCGCGTTGGTGAAGTAGCTGAACTTGTGGCGGTAACTGAAGGCACCCAAAACACCCGCTTTCTGGTCGGGGCCGAAGTCCACGCTGTCCCCCCCCTGCAAATTGATGGTGGTGTTGGGACCGACGGTCTTGTTGGTGACAGCGACGGTGGGATTCATCTGGCGCATGGCATTGTTGATGGCATCGGCTTTTTCCAGGTCGCCGGGAACGGTTACATTGAGGGACTTGCCGGCCGCCGGGTCCAGCAGGACACTCTGCCCCAGTGAGGTTACGCTTTCGGGGATTAAGCGTTGGTTGGCACGAAATCCAAAAGGTCCCGTCCCGCCACCATTGTAAGTCAGGAAGTTAGGGTTGAAACTGGCCTGGGAGTTGTACTCCATGGTGTATCCGGCGCCGAAGGATGGTTTATCAGGGAAGTCCTTGGTTCGGATGTCGACGCTGCCTCCAGTAAAGTCACCCGGCATATCTGGAGTGAATGTTTTTTTCGTTAGAATGCTTTCGAGAACGGAACCGGGGAATAGGTCGACGTTTACGGCTCTTTTATCCGGATCGGAGGAGGGGAGGCGTCCGCCGTTGAGGAAGGTGTTCACATATCGATCGGATAGTCCGCGGACGACAACGTATCGGTCGTCAACGACTGAAGTTCCGACCATGCGTCTCATGGCAGCTCCGGCGGTGGCGGCACCCACCTTGGCGATCAGGTCGGCTCCAATTGCATCGGCCACCGAGGTGATTTCCTGTCGTTCGGCGAGGAGTCCGGTTTCCGATGTTTTTTCAATTTCCCCGGGAACCACCAGCTCCTCCATCTCCTCGATTTCGGCCACAGCCTCGATTCGCCTGTCCGTGAAAGCCCCTGGGGAAATCGAAACTTCCGGAATAATTTTAGGAAGATAACCCGAGCCACGAACCTGGAGCGAGTAGATGCCGG
>Ga0214923_10009668_pt1 | contig 10010 bp, 9 predicted proteins | sample LL1510_MetaG_FD_177993 | JGI IMG/M metagenome (GOLD analysis project Ga0214923, IMG submission 177993) | Freshwater microbial communities from Lake Lanier, Atlanta, Georgia, United States - LL-1510 | ecosystem: Environmental > Aquatic > Freshwater > Lake | place: USA: Georgia | collected 2015-10-15
TTTACAAACGTGTATTTAAAGATGATAGAGATATTATTTTGGATGATAGACTCGAATTTACAACTGACGTACTTAGTTAGTAAATATGGGTTTCAATGTTCTTGGTTTGTGTTAAAATGGTTCGTGAAACGTGCGTATAAACGGAGAAGTAAAGCACAACCGCGATGTGAACCCCATTCACAAATTATTTTATTACAATCTGAATCACAACTACAACATGAATCCAATGTTCAACAAGAAGAAATGGTTCTGTTAGATACGTTCAAGAACACGTGTCAACAAGAGACAGAGAAGGAAGAGACAGAACAAGAACACGAAGAAGAGAACGAACAAGAGGAAGAATTTGAGGTTGTGACGTTTGTTGGTAATCGACTGTAATACGTTAGTTTATTTTTGAACTCAAATGTTATGAATAAACAAAAAAAGAGTTTTATTCGTTTTTACAACTTACATTTTACTTTATTTTTTACAACATTTGTTTTCATCTAAACGTTTCTACAAAGTTATTTGTACAAATGATCAACGTAGACCAATCTCAATACATATTTATTGGAGCTTCATTAGTTGGTGCTGTCATAGGATATAAATGTCCGATCTTTCAACACAAAGTTGAACGTAGAGTTGTAAGCACAGGAGAGCTCGTAAGTAAAGATGTCAAATTTTGTTGGCTCACTCCTAGATTTTCCGTGATGAGCTACAATGCATCCTATAAGTCAACAACAGATGAAGTTGCTCATGAAACCAACAAGACCAACACGTATAAACTGTTTTCTTCCTTTGCATTCGCTGTTATGGCGTATGTTGCAGCAAGCAAATGGCTTAAATTTTAAACTTATTTATCGTCTCATTGATCGTTGTTGCATTTTTTGGCTAATTGTCATTTTTTAAATTGAGTATTTTTCAACTTGATTTATTAGTTAGATTATGTCTTTTTTGATTATTCATTTTGTTTTCACAACTTTATAATTAAAGAATTCAAGAGCAAGTAAAGTTCAAAAAGCAGTTACAACGTACATAAAATTTTTGTTTTGCAATGAATTGTGCAGTATATATTGATGCTTGTACTGATGTTGGTAAAGTAGCTCTACTTCCTACCATTAAAGATTGGATAATGATTGAAGAATTACCGCTCACATACAATTGGGACAATTCATCAGGACAATGTAACAATTTTTTTCAGAAACTCAAAGGAGCTTTTTCTGCATTAATACAATTCTCAACCAATTCAGTTGATACTGATCCTGTTTGGGTCTTTTCAAAGGATGCAACACAACAAACAGTTTACTATTATCATTCATTACATTTTGATTCGTCTGTAGAAATTCCAGCTTGTTTGCAAGATCGATTATTAACAGTTAACACGATTGTTCACAGTGGCGCGTTTGAAGACATTCGTTTGCTTTCTTTATGTCCACGCACAAAATTTTATGTAACCAATGGCGATGGTTGTGATTGTTGTCGTGGTCAAGATTGTGATAATTGGATTCAAAAAACGTTGAATTGTAAAGCACAACAAGGACAAGTGCAACTGTTCTATTTACCTGATAATGATTGTGCAGAGTTATTGTTTTGGAATGTTTTGTACAATAAACCTGTAGAACAATATCAACTGAAATTTCAATTGTTTATTTCTGAGTTATGTGACAAGTTACAACCTATCTCATGCTTGGATTCGTTTTTTTTTGGAAGTAGTGGCCCCAGGATATCAAAACAAGATGGACGCACTCATCAAAACTGCGGAAGAGTTTAGAAATAATTAGATGTTTGTTCTTACTATCGTTGAACTTTTTTGAGTAGAGCATATCGTGTTTCGTTCATTTTATTTGTAAATTAAAGGCCAACAAACATCAACAAATTATATCCAATAAAACTATATAAAATCATTTTGTGTTGATAATGAACATTTTGAATATTACCAAGAGCAACAATAAAGTACAGTTAACACCCGTTCAATTTTCCTTTCTAGCAAGTTCAACGTTACAACCTGAAGATGAACAAGGTTGTTTAGCATATATTTCTCCTTTAGCGATTGGTGTAACAACCTGTGGTACAAAAATTGTCGGTGACAATGTCTTTCCTCAACAAGATAAAACCAAGACAAAGATCTTGGAGTATTCCAATCAACCTATGGTGGAAGTTCATGCACAAATCAACCAACAACCTGTGATTGCTCTTGCCAATAAACACTTAATGAATGAGTTACGTATGTTTGATTTTTGTGAAACAAAAACAGTTCATCATCAAGTTCCAAAAGCAGGTGTACCAACACATACTATCAATATTGACAATATTACATCTTATACCGAATACACTAATTGTAGCCATATCAAATTATTACTCAATAATCAAGACATATATATTGCACATACTCGTAAATAAAGTAGAACATTAAGTTAAAACAATTAAGTACAAAATTAAAAACATTTGTTTAATTTTACAGTTATCATTTTGAACTCACTCTTCAACCTAAGGTGTACAATGAATAACGTTGAAATTCGTGAGTCATTCTCGCAACCACTACTATTAGGATCACAACATGAAGTTCATTACATTCAAATTGAAAACGAGGAGTCACGAGAAGTTGAACAACAAGATGAATACGAAGTTGAACAACAAGATGAATACGAAGTTGAACAACAACAACACAACCACGATGAACAAGAAGAAAATCAGCAGGACGAACAAGATCAACAACAAGACCAAGACGCGCAACCTGTGCAAGTACAAGAAGACCTATCGACTCCATTTCGTATACATAGAGCTAATTCGTCAGTTGTACTTATATATGCGATTACTCTTCAAATAGCTAACTTGGTATTGTTCATCTGTAGTAAGTTATTGTCTGCTACAAGTGATATTAGTTTTTATTTCTTCGTTGGTTTCAAATGTTTGATACTTATTTTTTATGCTTACATGGCGTTGAAAGGATTTCGAAAGAATATGGCTTTTGATATTGTATTGTTCGAAAGTATGAGTTGTATTTTTTGGCTTATGTTTTGCAATAATATGGCAGTGTTATTTATTCTCGCAACGGGTCTTCTTCAGGGTATGTGCCTGACAATTGATTTGTTGATCTCACATTATGGTTGTTCAATCCAATCCAACAATCAAGTTCAAGAAGATCCATTGTTGTTGTATGAGTATATACCTTTTGTTTGGACAAGTGATACTAATAACAATCAGCCAGTTTGTTCTGTATGTTTAGAAAGTATACAAAATGGTGTGAGACTCAAATGCTTGCACACGTATCATAAAATATGCATAGATACCTGGTTGGCAAAATCCGATGCTTGTCCTATGTGTCGAACCACAGTGTAGCTGTCGCTTTAGGTGTTGTTATCAGCTTTGCATTTGTGTTTGTACGATCTGACTTTTTCAAGTAATTTCAACTTAATAAATAAGTTCTAATTTTTTCTCTTTACTTTTTACCTTTATTTTTTATTTCATTCAACCTCTAAGTTAAGTTGGTTTCTTGTATGTAGAATAGACACATTTTGATTTTATTCGATTCTATTTCGTTTTATTCATGGTTGTTGTTTCAGCTTGGTGTTCCTATGTAGAGACGTCTTTTCACGTTGTTACAATCCTAACGAATCTTGCCAACATCGCTTGGTGTATTATGTTGTACTTGCAAGCTACCCTCGACCCTATGTTGTTCTTTATCTATACACCGTTCAAGTGTTTTGTTGGATTTATTTGGTGGAAACATCTTCTTCATCAATTACATTTTGCACCTACAACATTAGCGTTCATGGTCGACTTTTTCAACCTGACATTGTTGTTCATTATTGCAAATAGGTATTCGTCGGATGCAGATGTTTCTCAGCGAGAAATGCGTTGGCTCGTGTTGACGTTTGTTTTTCACATCGTGTCTATATTGCTGATGTTCATGTACGAATGCTGTTGGAAGCCTTATATTCGTCAACACCATCCTTATCTTGTTCATATCTATGCTTACAAAGTAAATGTAGTTGAATCAATTCAAGATGATAATGAGACGTGCTCTATCTGCTTAGATACCCTGGGAGTGATTTTATCTGCAAATGAGAGAGACGTGGGTGAGCAACAACAGGATGATCAACAAGTAGTTGAACAAGTACATCGTGATGATGTTTACGCTCTTGAGTGCCGACACAAATTTCATCAACGGTGTATTAGTACGTGGTTTCAAGTACAAACGACATGTCCTGTGTGCAGAGACAGCGTACGTATATGATTTATTTATTTGTTACACCTTTGTTGATGGTTGATAGTTGATACTTGAATAAATTACATTGATTTTTATTCGTATGCATATTTTTTGGTTTTGTTTTTCTTGTTTTTAACCCGTAAGGTCAAGATGCTTTTGTTCTTCAATCTTCAATAATTGTCGCTCCTAGTTTTTGCATCACCGATTTCATTAATGTTTGTAACTCCGTGTACTCAAATGGTACCAACAATTTAGTGCTTTTATCACGTACAAACATACGATGCTGTTTAAATGATGGATTGTGTTTTGTTCTTACATTCATGGTGTATTCAGAGAGGCGAGACTCTCCGTTTTCCCCGTCGTCTACATACCATCTGTCAAAAAATAGATTATGGTCATACAACAAGTCATCTTGGCTATCTTTATATCGTGTAGACGTGAGTTGTCTTGCCTCATACCAAAACATATACGGATCATCAAATACGTCTAGTTCGTCTTTGGTAAGTTCATTGGGTGTTAACTTGATGTTTTCGATCAAGAGATATATGCATCCTTCTTCATCTCGTGCATACGGATATGGAACATCACTGTTTCCAACAGGAGAACAATAAGCAACAATTCGTGATGTTGTACAGAATGTGAAAATACGATCGCCGATGAATGTGTACTTAAAAGATGAGCAGGTTTGTTTTTCAACATTTTCAACGTTTTTATCATTTTCAGTTTTCACAAGAATCAACACCGTGTTTCCATCATATTGTGAACCATACGACTTGTATCGTTGTGTTGTGATACATTTCATCGACACACCTATAAAGTACTCTTGAAAAGGCAATGTATGAAGTAAGATATGTTCCCGATCCTCACCCACCGATTCATTTGTGTCGTACACATTTATAATTTGTGCATTAGTATCAAGTTCAACCTTAAAGGGACGACCTCCATTATTGTGTGTATAATAGGTTAACATCAAGGTTGAAATAATGGGACAAAAACACGACAAAACAAAGTATTACAAACATATCAGGCAGGTGCTTTAAATTGTAAATTTTATTTTTTTTATCTATCAACGTAAGATAAACTATCACTCAACTATTTTTTTCTTTATAAGATAGATGGCAAGATCAAAGAAATCCAGCGCAAAACGTACTCATAAAGTTGTTGTTAAAAGCAAACGTTCAGTTGCAAAAAAGCATTCAACAAAGAAACACTCTGCAAAGAAAGTTCGTAAAACATCGAGAAAAGTATCCCGTAAGAACTCATATGGTTGTGGTATGAACATGAAAATGTGCATGGGTAAATAAGCACAAAAGAAATACTACAAATACTACGTCGGTAATAAAACTCAACTGTTTTTATTAACTATTCGTTCACTTCTTCGATTGATGCACTTTGACAAGATGTTGATTCTTCTTCTGTAGGTTGTGCCTTATCTTTTGGTTGCAATTGTTCTTGTACATCTTTCATAATTTGTGTATTCATTTGTTCGACTCTGTCGTAGGTATTGAACAACATACAAACACACTGATGCATAACAGCAGGTACATGTTGCTTTTGATCATCCGCTATTTCAAATAAAAAGATACAAGGAGAACCAATTGTACATGTATCGTTCATGTCTTTCAACTTGGTTTTTAATGGTTCTACATCGGTCGGTGTTAATTTTCTTGTGATTGTTTCTAGATGCTTGTCTGCTTCGTCTTGACTACCACATTTCACCAAAGAAGAAAGTGTATGTAACGTAAAAATACAATTTGGTTTCAGGTTGAATTTGATGATGTTTTGAACTTGCGTATTGTTTTCGTTATTTCCTTCATTTTCTTTCTTTCCTACATTATTTGCTTTTACTTGAAACATAGGTTGAACACCGTTGGTTGCTGCGTGTTTGCCAAATTTTTCTTCTACCATACTTTCAACTGATTGTTTCAATTCAGGTAGTGAAGTTTGTAATTGAAATTGTAAACGTACTTTTTGTTCTTGGCACATAACTATATCTTCTATCATACTAACAAAAGAGACTTGAAACATAACAGAGTCAATTTCATCTTGAATATCGTAAGAAAAAACGAAAGTTGTCATTTTATTGATGTGTTGAATTTTATTGTTACACACGGAATTTATTTAAATGTGCAAAATCCAAAAAAAATAATACACGTTTAGAGCTCTTACACATTGGTTTGAATCGATGTTGTAAAAGAACATTTGTCCTTGTTCATGAGTTCAAACGTTGTAGTTGTCATTCCACGTTCGGTTTGTGGTTGTACAGCAACAGATTGTTCAACTGTACGTCCATCTCGTGTCTTGTATGTTGCGTCTACAAAGATACTACCATCTTTAGCACAAACATACGTACTGTACATAAATTGTTGTAATGTCTGTTCAGATGAGATCGTACAGAACCAATCTGTACATTGAGTACAACGGGTGTCTATATGGTTCATATCCATTTGCACAGCTGTAAACGTGAAGGATGATTGTTCCGTTTGATTACTGGTTGTACGATTGCCAACAGTTGAACATACAACAGAAAATGTACTTTGTACAATAGGTCCATTCACGTGTATATCTATGGATGAACTACGTTCAGAATTGTAGGATAAACCACCTGCAAACAAACTGACAGAACCTAACGAATTTGCACCAACACCGACTAAATATGCACGAGGTGTGCTTAGACCATAAGGTTTCACACTCCATCGTTCGGTTTTATAATTGTAAAAATCCATGGTTCTGAAATACGTCACCATCTTATTTCCTGAAGAATATCCACCTGCGAAAATTACATATGAACCAGCAACTGCACCTGCTAAATCTGATCTGGCTTGTGATAAACCATTTGTATAACTGGTCCAACTATTGGTTTCTCCATTGTAAAGATCAACAACTGTTGAATATATTGTAGAATTAGGTGAAGAATACACACCACCTGCAAACAACACCAAATGGCCAACAGATGCAGATGCCATACTACAACGACTGGTGCTTAAACCTGTTGGATCAACACTCCAGGTTTTTGTTTGGGTGTCAAATACGTCAACTACAGATGTGCAAGAATAAAAAGACAACAAGGAACCTTTGGTACTTCCACCTGCAAACAATAATTTAGTAGGTGTGGAACCACTTGCCATCAAGTACCTTGGTTGAGATAATGCCGTTGAAGATGAAGACCAACTGTTGGTTGGAAGATGATACATGTCAACCCTGGATACGGTTTGTAATGAAAATACACCTGCAAGTGTAATTCCTCCTGCAAATACAGCATATCCATTTGTACATGAAGCAGACATATATGCACGTGAACCTGATAATTGTGAACGATTGGATGTCCAACGTTTCGTTTGCACGTCGTAGATATCAACAGCGGATGAGACAGTACTACGTGAACCGCCATTCGTTAAACCTCCTGCAAAAAAGATTTTTGAGGAACATGATGTAGATGCAAGATACGCTCTTGGTTCACATAATGCCATTTGATCCGAGGTAATTTGATTGGTTGTAAAATCATAGATATCAGCAACAGATGAATAGGTTGCAGGATATAGACTGTTGACAGATCCACCTGCAAGTACAGCTACATTGTCTATGGAGGAACCAGCAAAGTCAGAACGTCGTTGAAACAAATACGATGAACTTTTGTACGTATATGCTTGTACATTAGGTTGTAAAAAAAGAGTTAAACAAAATGTAGAAACAAGACACCATTTGAGTATGGTACTGGTCAACATTGTTATTTTATGTTTATTATTTGAACTTGAATTTTTGTTAAAAATAGTAAAAATAATAATTTAATTCATCGTCTAGTTGCACATTTGATAATCGACTCATATAACTTGACTTTATTGGATGTTTTGTGCATACTGTTCCAGCTAACTTCAATGCATAATCCAAAGAAATACCCGTATTTTGAGCTTGATATCGTTGAACCAAAACGATCTTTTTGGAGTCATGATGTACGTTTGAAATAAAAATGAGTTTATTTTATTTATTAAGAGGAACTTACAGTTGGAGTTAAAGTTGTAAAAAAAGCTAAGAATATTGAAAAATATTTAACAACTATACTCTGTTATTGCATCATCGCATCACAAGCTTGCATTTGCTTTTGTGCTTGATTGTTCTCAATCACTTTGTTTTTAAACAATTGAAGATTATCACGAGCAAAATGAGATGCTCGTTTTAGGTTGTCATCCGTAAAAAAAGAAAGCATCTGTGGTTGTTCACTCAAAATAAGCAATAACCATCTCATGTCTTGAAGACAAAACAACCATCCAAAGATAGTTTCAAGTGTAGGTGAGTCAAGGGTCTTGTTTTGAAGGATAATCTTGAGTGCATATGTCAAGTAGTGCTTGGTATGATTGGCAATCTTGGATACGTTGGAAACAAAAAGTTTGCGTACTTGTTCATTCCAACAAGATACTAACAGTATACCAACTTCAGCACTTGGTTGATGCTTCAAAAGTATTTCCATGTCTTGTTCATAGGTATGATCTTTCGTCTTGAGCATTAATGCGTCTTTAACAGGTATATCACCCCCGTTAAAATAAGCAGTGTGAAGGTTACTATAATTAGTGTAAGCTTTAAAACCACGGTTGATATACTTTTTAACACGTTCAGCCAGTTGTTTATCGGTACTAATATTGGTTTGTTTGCACACCAACATAAAGTTGTTCAAGGTAAGGTGATGGTAAATACTACGGATGTAAAAGTCGATACCATCAAAAAATACTTGACAACAGCTTAGGTCGAATTGTCTAATAAAGGATCTAATCGAGGTGTTTTCATCGTTATCGTGCTTTTTTAATTTGATCAATTGTATTCGACGTTTGGTTCGAAACGACAAGGTGCAACATGTTTGAATGTCTAAGTTGATCTTGTATGTGCACAATTCATCGTTTGTGTCTTTGTCGTTGTTGAACTGTTCATGAGACCATGTTGAGACATGAAAACCAGGATGAAGATGAAGTAATGATTGCATGTCTTCATACCCTTTTGTTCCTCTCTCACAACCAGAAAAAAAGATGTCAATATCGTTTGGAACAAATGGACCATGATTTGGTTGTAAGCAAAACAAAGCTGCACTACCTGCTATTTTAGCACCTGCTTTTTGAAGTATATCGAATATCTTGTTGATTGTATTTGGGTCGGATATACCTAATGTGTCAAACAAGAGTTTTTGCATCGTACTAACATAAACAACATCGGTAACACGATCCCATTGTTTACATAAAGGAACACAAGCATCTGGTATAATCTCTCGTTCATACGGCTTGATACGAAGTTCAATGAATTGTTTGTCTTCGTCTTGATTGCAGGAGGAGGATAGACATAGTGACGATAATAAGTCTTGCACTTGTTGAGCTTCTTGATTAAGCTGAGCAGCGTGTTTACTAAAGTTCATAAGCTGGTTGTATTGAGCTTGAGAGATTGTATACATCTGTATGTGTACGAAACGGAATACCTTTTTAGTCTAGACGAAACAGGTGTTTAGTTTAGGGCAACTAGACGTTTAAAACACAATTTTGTAAAAAAAGAGAATGTTTATTAATGAAAGATTTGTATGTGTAAACAAGAGATACAAGCACAAATAAAACTTAAAAGTAACAACAATTACAACTTAAATGGTTGTTGTTTCTTCACTCTTTTTTACATTACACATTGCAAGAAACATTACAAGAAACATTGCAAGAAACATTATGACAACCTAGCACTACATTGAACAAAGAAAACACATTGTTCCAATTAAATCGGATCCTATCATATCCATCTGATGTTTCTAAAAATCTATTAATCAACTCGACTGCTTTATTGCCACCGTCTTCTGGTT
>Ga0214923_10009669_pt1 | contig 10010 bp, 6 predicted proteins | sample LL1510_MetaG_FD_177993 | JGI IMG/M metagenome (GOLD analysis project Ga0214923, IMG submission 177993) | Freshwater microbial communities from Lake Lanier, Atlanta, Georgia, United States - LL-1510 | ecosystem: Environmental > Aquatic > Freshwater > Lake | place: USA: Georgia | collected 2015-10-15
AAAAGCATAAATTATGCTCCTAGGCGAAGTATAAGAACCAGATGTTAAAAACCCAATTGCCCTATCTGTTGATGAAGCAGTTACTCCATTTGCAAAATTGTAGAATCCACCTGGGTCATTCGAACCGTTTAAAGCTCCTGATCCTGAAGTACCTGCGGCTTGGGTCGTTTGTGTTGATGCTCCTGAGTTCCAATCCGTTCCCATTCTAAATCCAGTTGGAAGAGTTGCAGTACCTGATGTTCCAATACTATTGAAGTCTTGAGTAAAAATGGCACCATTTGAAGTAATAGAAACTTGACTAAATAATGTAGTGCTTATTGAAAGTAGGAAAAAAATAATTAGTTTAAGGCCTAAATTTAATTGCTTGAATATCATGTCTGAAAAATTTGCACAAAATTACTTTGATTAAAAGAGGTTAATTTTTATTTATCATTAAATGATTGTTAATTCAAGTAAAAAACACAAAAATCTGATAATCAGTTTTTTATGTTTCTTTTTTTCATACAACACAAAATCCAAATAAAAAAGCAACAGATTTTTCTCAAAATTTTCACTAAAAATAAATTAAAAAAATTTCAGTTAGAAAAATGAAATCTGAACGATTTCATTAACTCTGAAAATACATAAATGAGTGTTTAATCTATTTTTTACAAATCAAACATTATTTTTATAAACTGTTGACAATCTGTTAATATTGGGCGTTTTAATAAAAATTAGTTTTGCTCAAAAAATTTATATGAAAAATAGTTTACTTATTTTATTACTTGTTGTATCATCTGTTACTTTTTCTCAAAACAATATAGGACCTGGGAATTGTGTCGATTTTTCTGCAAATATTACCAATGCAAACCACATTAATTTAGGTGGAATTCCATGGATTAATCAAAATGACTTCACTATTGAATGTTGGATGAAAGTAAATGCAGTAATGGACGATGAAGCATTTTTTAGCAATAAAGATTGGTCCAGTGGTAGTAATACTGGAATTGTCTTTGATGTGCAGGACAATGGAAACAATATGAAATTCAATTTTAAAGATAACACGAATCCAAGAAAAGACTTAACCGTGCCTGTTCAAGTATTAAATAGAGACTGGTTTCATTTTGCTGGTACTTACAAAAGAGGAGGATACTTTGTGGTTTATATTAACGGACAAGCCAAAGATAGCTTAAATGTCTCTTCTATTACTTCTTCTTTTGCTAGTCAATATACTTATAAATTAGGTCAAGATGGCACTGGGAACTATACATGGAATGGAAGTAACCCTAGATTTAATGGTAAAATAGATGAGTTCAGAGTTTGGTCTGAAGTTCGTACTCCACAACAAATTCGCGATAACATGTGTCATTCTTTAGTTGGAAATGAAAGTGCATTGTATGCTTATTATAATTTTAATGAATCAACTGGAATCATTTTTTCAGATTTGACTTCCAATGCAGCTGATGCAAACTTAGTGAATGGTGTTTCCTCAAACAGAGTTACTTCTGGTGCACCCCTTGGAAATGTTTCATTAAATAAATATGGGTCTTCCTTGACAAGTGAATCATTAGAATTAACCTTGGCCAACTCAGGCGCTTTCAAAATAAATAGCTTTAATGCCATAACAGGAGTTCATTTATATCAAGTAAACGGACTTCCAACGCTTACAAATGGATTACAAGTCGTCCAAGGAAATGCAGGTTATTTCGGTGTTTTTATTTGTGATACTAGTGACAATTCTTCATACAATGCAAGATATGATTACTCCAATTTTTCTAATGCAATTGCTGATGAAAACAATTTGATTCTTTTTAACCGTTTAAAAAACGATTACACTCCATGGACGAACAGCGTTGCGGTTCAAAATAATACAAATAATACATTTATCAAAATTAATAATCCAACAAGGAGGGAATGGATTTTGGGAACTACAACGGGATTAGCGTGCCAAAGCACTGATTCTATTTTTGTTAGTAGTGGCACGCCTACAAGTGCAACGATAGGTTGGAATAGCAATGCTTCCCATTGGAATATTGTTTGGGGAGTTCAAGGATTTGATTTCAATCAAGGACAAGAAATAATTAACACAACATCTAATCCACATACTTTTTCAAATCTTTCATCAAACGTTGTTTATGAAATGTATGTGCAAGATACATGTTTGGGCTCAGGTTCGGGTATTTGGGTTGGCCCCTTTTCGTTTACTGGTCAAGTTTGTGCTAGTCCGTCCCAATTAAACGCTATTGAAATCGGATCTACTTCTGCAAAATTAACTTGGACAAACAACGTTCCTGGGGTTACTTTATTTGCTATTGAATGGGGATTACAAGGATTCCCTCAGGGTGTTGGTATTCCTGTAAACAATGTTCAGCTTCCGTATGTATTGTCTGGATTATCACCTGGTACAACTTATGATTATTATGTAAAAACAATTTGTGGAACAAATAATTCAAGTGCTTGGTCAGGACCTTATACATTTACGACATCAAACAGTAATGTAGGTTTAGAAGAAAATCAAATGGATGCATCGATTTTTCCAAATCCTTTCCACGATGAGTTTACATTAAGTTTTCCAAACATTAATTCTACAAATGTTCAATTATATGATGTTTTGGGAAGAAGTGTTTCTTTTTCAGCGACTTCGTTAAATGAAAATCAGCTAAAAATTAAAGTAGAAAATAGTAAAAATCAACTTTTGTTTTTGACTCTTGGTGATAATACTAATGCTAAGACATATAAAATTATTTCCAAATAATGAATTACATACAAAACTTGTATTCAGTCTATTTAAACGCTTACGTTTTGAATATAAATTAGAAAGCCACAAAATTTTTTAAATCAAAAAAGGATTATTTCAATGAAATGGTCCTTTTTTTTTGCAAAAGTTAATGATTTATTAATCAAACATTAGAATCACGGCTGTTAATATTCAATTAATTTGTAGACATTATTAAATTCAACATTTGAACAATGGCTAAACAAACCAAAACGTTCGTTCTAGACACATCAGTGCTACTTCACGATCATCAATCGCTATCAAATTTTAAAGAAAATAACGTTGCCATACCTATAACCGTTTTAGAAGAACTTGATAAATTCAAAATTGGCAATGACACAAAAAATTTCTCTGCTAGAGAAGTCATTCGCTTCATAGATAAATTGTCTATTTCCAGTTCATTGCAAAATTGGGTTACCTTAGGGAAAGGAATGGGGAAATTGAAAATCATCATGGAAACGAATCCTAAAAATCTGAACGCAGAAAATGTGTATTCTTCCAGTAAAAACGACCATAAAATAATCAATGCTGCCTTACATCTAAAAGAAACGGAGAAAAACAATGTTATTCTAGTAACAAAGGACATTAACCTTCGGATTAAGGCAAAAGCGCTTGGTTTAATCTCAGAGGATTATGAGACAGGTAAAGTAAATGCAAAAGAATTAGATGCAGGAAATACTTACACAATTAATGCTGTGGACAGCGAAATAATACGAGAAGTATTTAGTAAGGGAGAAATTGATGAAAATGGATTGCTAGGTGATAAGAAAGTAACCAATGGATATTATATATTAAAAAATGGCAAAAATTCTTCCCTAGCATTTTATGATCACCTTGATGGAAAAATTGAACGTATTGAAAAAGAATATGTTTACGGAATTAAACCTAAAAATGCGGAACAAACATTTGCAATACATGCCTTATTGAACAGCAATGTAAAATTAGTTGCTCTTCAAGGAGTTGCAGGTACAGGAAAAACACTTTTAGCGCTAGCTGCGGCACTAGAACAGCACAAAGATTATAACCAAATTATACTTGCAAGGCCCATTGTGCCATTATCCAATAAAGAAATTGGGTTTCTACCAGGAGATGCAAATGATAAAATTGGCCCTTACATGGAACCATTGTGGGACAATTTGAAATTCATTAAATCTCAATTCGGAGAAAATGAAAAAAAATTCAAAGCTATAAATGAAATGCAGCAAAGTGGTAAAATTATTATTACACCATTAGCATTCATTAGAGGAAGGAGTTTATCAAACATCTTATTTATTGTTGATGAATCTCAAAATTTGACACCACACGAAGTCAAGACAATCATTACACGTGCTGGAGAAAACACGAAAATAATTTTTACAGGTGATGTTCATCAAATTGATAGCCCTTATTTGGACGAAAACAGTAACGGACTTGCGTATTTAATCGATCGATTAAAAGGACAGCCTCTTTTTGCTCATGTTAGATTAGAAAAAGGTGAACGTTCGGAATTGGCTAATTTGGCAAATGAATTACTTTAAAAAGAGCCGAATGTATGCCTAAAAATATTCTTAATTGAGGATGTTTTAAGGTTTTCACTTGATGAATTTTTCTCTTCGAAGAAAACATTAGATTTATTAAGAACAAATTGAATATCCTCCCTGGTCGTTTCAGGGTATTGTATTGCAATAGGTTTAGCGTATTGTATCCAATTATTTATCGATCGATGTGCTGCTAAATCTAATTTTGGCAAAAATGGAATCCCTAGTTCTCTTAATGCGTAAGCATTGCACCATTGTTCGTATTGACCTTCCATTGGAATAACCATCAATTTCTTTTTTAGGTGTAAAACCTCAGCAGGTAATTCAAATCCAGCGCCACAAAGAACGCCAGATGCATTGGCTAATTTTTGAATAAAGTTGTCATTTTCTATGGGATGAAACTCGATATTTTTGTTTGAATAATGTGCTTTTGCATATTTCGAAAATACAATCCAATTAGCATTAAAATGCGACAAAACCTCAATGATTTTTTTGTCATGATAAGCCGGTAAATACACTAAATAATACGATTCATCATTAACTGCTAATTCTCTCACTTCATCACGGATGATGGGCAGGAATACATCCTCTGTATATTTTTGAAAATGGAACCCAAATTTTAAATGCGAAGGGCAATAATGATTTAAAACATATTGTCCAATCTTATCTTTATAAGGCGGCTTAGGTGAACTTTTTAAAGCAACAGCAACATTGTGGCTTAATTCGATACAAGGTACATTTCGCAATAAAGCAGACCATGAAGAGATCGGCTCAAAATCGCTAATAACTAAATCGTAATCTTTGATGGGAAATTTTCTAATATCACGAATTAAGTCGTACGGATGAGATTTTAATATGCTTCCAACATAATCAATTCCTCCTCTTTTTGAGGCTATGAAAGGTAAACCACTAAATTGATAATCAATTGTAAAATTCGCATCTAATTGGGATTGTGTACCGCTTAAAATAACTTCTACTTCTGCAAATTCTTTAAGAATAGGAACAATTTTTCTTGCTCTACTTAAATGTCCGTTACCTGTTCCTTGAATACCATATAAAATTCTCATACATCAATTTTTTGATAATTCAGGTAGTAATTCTTCTAGAATAAAATCATAATTTAAAGACTTTTCAATTTCATCCCATACAAATTCTTCAATTAATTGAGTGTCTTTTTCAAAATAATACAGCTTCCATTCATTTTCATTGTATTCTAAAGCACTAGAGTTTTCAACCCAGTCACCTGAGTTTAAATACGTTATCTTCTTGTCTCCGACATTTATATCTCTTATTTCAGGTTGGTGAATGTGTCCACAAATCACATAATCAACTTTATTTTCAACGGCCAATTGAGCAGCTGCCATTTCAAATTTGTTCACATGATTTACAACTCCTTTTACAGAGTTTTTAACCTTTTTAGAAAGCGATATTTTGCCTCTACCTGCAAGCTGGCTTAACCAATTAATAAACGTATTCAAAAGTATTAACCAATTATATCCTTCACCAGCAATCTTGGCTAACCATTTTGAATACTTCATTGTATAATCGAAAATATCTCCGTGGAAAAACCATGCTGTCCCAGTTGGTAAATTGATTTTTAAATGATTTTGAAGCGAAAAGTTGCCGATAGTAAATCCTTTAAATTTCCTCAAAGCCTCATCATGATTACCTACGATGTAATGAACATGCGTCCCTTTTGAAAGAAGACTTGTAATTTCTTTTATAACAAGTAAATGAGTTTTTGGAAAATAGTTTTTCTTGAAATACCAAATATCAATTATATCACCGTTTAAAATAAGTGTTTTTGGTTGAATAGATCTTAAATATTTTGCCAATTCAAATGCTCTTGAGCCATAAGTGCCTAGGTGAACATCCGAAATCACAACGATATCAACTTTTCTTCTTTCCATTATTTTTTCTTCAAATATGGAAAAGCAATGTTTAGTAAAAATTAACACATGATTATCAATAGTAAATTACTAAACATCAGACTGTTAAAAACATGGTTTATGAATTAATCAGCCATTTGATTTTCACAAATGTGCTTTGAATAATGGTTTATCTTGGCTGTTCTTAATTGACTAATTTTCTCATTCACCATACTAGGAAATGCTTGTTTTCGATAAATTCTACAGATTTAAAATGTTGAACTTGTGTAAAAATTTCTTTTATGAAAATCATATTTTTATAGGAACAAAACAATCCAAAATTGAAGCACACTTAAAAATGAATGCACAACTGTTAAATCTAAAAATATAAAGTTTATTTTCTTCTTTTAGATAAATTTAAAAACTTGTATGATTTACACTAAGCTATTTAACGATAGTAATGCCAAATTGAAATAAACTATTTGCAATCTTATCAGTTCAATAGATTAAATTTTTACTATTCTTTTTGTATTATTGTTTTTCCCATCTCCAATAATTATTTGATAGGAACCAGAACGCAAATCATCACCATCAATTTTAACATAGTTCAAACCTTGACTTGCAGCAACTTGAAATTGTTTTAATTTTTTACCGTCTAATGTGTAGACACTTACGGTCAATTTCGATGCTTTAGATGCATTATATTGAATAGTGATGTCTTTTTCAAAAGGATTTGGATAAGCTCCTATCCAAACTAAATCAGACGTATTCGATTTTATTCCTGCTGAAGGATCAACAAAAGCGGCTTGTTCGCATGGAACTCCTAACCTACTTGCTTCACTTGAAGCAGATCTTAAAAATCTTTCTTGGTTGTTTACATAAAATTTAGCACCTAAACTTACAGTTGGATTTGATTCAGCAATTGTGTTGCATAACCACCAATCGCCTTGTGTTCTCTGTTGATTGACATCCAAAATTAAATAACCTTTTTTAGTTAAATCTGACCATTTGATATGCGGATTAGCTAAGGAGATTACTTGAGAAGGAACACCTAACTGAGTGCTACTTGAAGTAACACTAGTTACGACATACTCAACACCTACGCTTCCAGCACCTGTAGAAGAATTGTAATTACTAGTTGGTAAATCATTGGCCCATGAAGTGTGAATGTCACCTGTTAATACAACTACATTTTGTATGTTACTATCAAGAAGAAAATTGAATAATTTATCTCTTTCAGCAGGATAGCCATCCCACTGGTCTGTGTTTAGTGGAACGCCAAGAGCTTTTAGCGGAGCCATCATCACTTGTTGACCAATAATATTCCATTTAGCTGTACTATTAACAAGTTCATTCTTTAACCAATCAAATTGAGTTGTACCCATAATGGTTCTATTTGGATCGTTCAACGCGCTACTTGTCGCACTTACTTGCTCTTCCCTACCCTCTAAACGCGTATCAAGCATGTAAAAATTTAACAAATCACTGTATTTAATTGTACGATAAATTCGGTCTGTATCTGAAGAATTCTCTCGAATAGGCATCCATTCAAAATAAGCTTGTTTACTGCTAGCTAATCTTACAGACCAAGGACCTTCGGTTGCCGGTTGATGATTTTCAGCTCCACCAGTCCACGAATTATTAGCTGACTCATGATCATCCCAAATAGCTATCATTGGATGTTGCTGATGTAAATCCCTTAAATCTTTATCAAGTCTATAATGAGAATAGCGCGTACGGTAATCTGTCAAAGAAATGGTTTCATTTGCTGGTTCAGTTAATCTTCCACCTGCACCTGCTGCTGCTTCATACTCATAGATGTAGTCACCTAAATGTAAAACTGCATCAATATCATTTCTATGTGCAATAGAAGAATAAGCATTATAAAAACCATTTTCATAATCTGAACAAGAAACAACCGCAAAACGTAAGCTATCTGCTAAACCTGTCGGAGCAGTTTTTGTCCTACCAACAATGGAATTTGTATTATTGAAACTAAAATCATAATAATAACATTTATTAGGCATAAGCCCTGTTACATCAACTTTAACAGTGTAATCCCTAAGTGCATTTGTTGAAGTAACACCAGTAGCAACAATATTTATCATATCAACATCTGTAGCCATTCGCCAATTTACTTGTAATGTTGCATTTGGGTCAACTGAATCGTCAGTTGTCAATCTAGTCCAAATAATAACACGATCCGATAGTGGGTCGCCAGATGCTACTCCATGATAGAAAGGAGCCATTGAAGGTACTATTCCACTTCTTGTGTGAAAATCATTTTGAGCATTGCTTACAAATAAAATTAGAAAAGCTGATAAGGAAAATAAGTATTTCATGCTGATTATATTGTTCTTCAAAATTATTGTTTTATGTTATTTCTATTTTAAAATCAAAAACAAGTGTTTATGTTTTTATTATTAATTTAATGTAAACTCTGGGTTGAGCGATTGCTAAATACGAACCGATAACTAAATATAATTAAACTAAATGCGCAGAAAATCAAAGTAATTGGCGGCATGGAAAGTGGCCATTTAGAAGGGTCTATCCAACCCGTTATTCCTAATGAAAAAACATGGAAAAAGAGGACTAAATTTCCCCACAAACCAAAATTAAATTTTTTATTGTAGAAGGTGCCATTTATCCATTTCGCAATCAATGGAATGGAAAATAATAGCATGGATAGTACACCTATTGAAATGCATAACCAACCATAGCTATTTATGAATTGACCATTATAAAACTTGGGGAAAAGGTTTGGACTTAAAAGTAAAAAGTTTAGTGGAATGTGTATCATTGAAAATGAATAACCAGTGTTTCCAAGCCATTTCTTTGAAAAAGAGTAATGATTTAAAATTGAATTTGGTAGCAGTGTTAAGACCAGTAAAGTTCCTCCAGTCCATGCAAATGCTTTATTGAGTACAAAAGGATAATGATACCATTCAAATAATTCTTTACCAAAATGATACCTGATAATGGCATAAATGTAGAACGAAATAAAAATAAATAGAATGGATTTATTTGTCTTGCTTGCTAATCGCTTGATGTCAGAACTCATTTTTTATTCTTTAACCAATCGCTTATTCCACTCGAAATTTTTTGAATGAATCCGTATAATATAAATGCCAGATGAAAGTTTTTTATCAATTTCTATCGTAAATTGTTGAACAACCTCAGATTGAATGATTGAATTATCATGTACTTTTTTTCCAAAAACATCGAAAAGCTCAACTTTATACTGGTTGCCTATTGCACCTAAAATTTGAAAACCTATCGCGTTAGAGAATGGTGATGGAAAGCAAGAAATCACATCAGTTTTAGATGCATTCGTTAATTCCTGAATATTTGCTGTATTAACAAAGCAAGCATTAGGCACTTCACCAATATTACCATTTGGTAATGGATTGGAACCACCACTTATTTTATTTGAATTAAAGTTTACAGTAGAAACATTTCCACAGAATACTGAATTATCATTTGGATCCCATAAGGTATTCACGTACCAGAATTCATTTTGCGCTCTGTCGTTACTCAAGTCTAAAATGCTAAATCCATGATGAGTTAAATCAACATATTGTACATGAGTGTTAGAAGTTTTAATCAAATTTTCAGCTAACGCAGAATTCCCTGCGCCCAATCCAAAATCATTTCCCTCGTCAAAATTGTCTGAACTTGCAGATGGTGGAATAAATTCCACCGCTAATGAACCATTGCCATTCAAAGGATTGTAATTTAGAAAATTATACGGATTATCTGACAAATTTATGGCAAATGCACAATGGAAATCACCTGAATATACGATTACATTTTTAATGTTTTGACTTTTAATCAATTGGAAAATTTTATTTCGTTCAAACGAATATCCAT
>Ga0214923_10009670_pt1 | contig 10009 bp, 10 predicted proteins | sample LL1510_MetaG_FD_177993 | JGI IMG/M metagenome (GOLD analysis project Ga0214923, IMG submission 177993) | Freshwater microbial communities from Lake Lanier, Atlanta, Georgia, United States - LL-1510 | ecosystem: Environmental > Aquatic > Freshwater > Lake | place: USA: Georgia | collected...
TTTTGTAATTCTCACCATTACTTCTAACCAGGTTAATATATTCTCTGATATAATCTTAAAAAAATCAATTTAATTGAAAACTTCGTCTAAAGATGTTCAATTCGTTCCGCACAAAGTTGTTTAAATTGAAAAAATGAATTAAATACTACTACTATTATAAAAAATGACTGAAGTAGTATTTTATAATAGTAGTATTAGTTTTACTATCAAAGGATTTAGTTTTTCTGAATCTAAAGAATTAATTAGTATGTTAATGGGGAATAAACCTGTAGAACCAGTTGAGGAACTTATTTCAGAACCAGTTGTGGAAGAACCAGTTTCAGTAAAAATTGAAGAACCAACTATTTTAGAACCCGATGTTGTACCTCAAGAAATTTATGAAAACGACTCTGAAGTTTCCGATGATATTGAAGAAAAATCTGTTTGTTCTGAACCAGTTTCCGAACCAGTTAGATTACCATTAGAATTCCCAGAATTTAAATCAAGACAAGAATTTTGTGAAAAAATTTTGAGTAATTTCTTTACTGACAAAAGTTACAAAAATTATTGGGTATTCTGGAATAATTCGATTTTAGATAGTATGAGACGTGGAGATTTGGATAATGTTGTATTATTATTACAAGAAGAGATAAAGAAAAACGAGGGAAAATCGTATCGGAATATATATAATTTTTTCATTCTCATTTTCAAAATCAATAAACACTATAGTATTTTTAATGATATAAGTAAAATTAATACATTGTTCGAACCAGTAAGAGCTCTAAAGACACAACAATCTCATCAAAAAAATTCGGAAAAAAAAAGCAACTAAATAGTAGTAATTGGACTTGGTTAAAAAATAATTATAATTCTTGGTTGTTTGGAGAAACAGATATATGGATACAAATATGTTTTGCTTCTTATTTTGAAATAGAATGTCTTAGAAATAATTACTATAATGCTATAGTTGTAGAAAATGAAAGTAATGAAAAAATAAACCAATATATCCTATCAACTCGTAAATTTAAGTTGGTCGTAGGTAAGACGATGTATGACAAAGAACCAATATATTACGATATACCTAAAGATGGTTTGGTTTGGAAATTGTTGGTAGAAAACTGGTTGAAACTCACTGACAAGTTTATCAAACGATATGAAAACAATTGGGAGTACAATTCAAGAAGGATATTTAAAAAATCTGGTATTGAACTCAACGGTGGTTTAATTAATCATCTTAGAATTTCCAAGGCAAAATGGATTGAGAGTTTAGATATAGATATTTTTAAAAAAAATGAGATGCATAAAAGTATGTTACATTCATACGATACAACCATCTTATGGTATGTATAGTTTATTTAAACAATTCTCTATAACGAAATAAAACAATGGCTAGTAAAAAGAAGGAAAACTCAACTACAACACAACCAGTTAAAACCCCAAGAACTGTTAAAAAACCCAAAGGATATGATGACCTCGTCTTTAAAAATGAAAAGTCTTCTCTAAAACTTAAGAAAACAACCAAGGAAGATGCTGTTGCTCAACCATCTATCCTTCCTGTTGAAAACACTCCTATTCCTAAAAAGAGAAATGTTATGGAAAAAGGGAGTGAAGAAGCGAAGGCTTGGTCTGAGAAAATGAAATTAGCAAGAGAAAAGAAGAAGGCCGAGAGATTAGCTCAAACTACTCCTGTTGCCGTTTAAAAATAAAAATTTCATATTATAATGATTAATATGAAATTTAATATTCCCGACCCTAGATTACCTTATTATCCAGAAGAAAGACCAGAAATTATTGAGAAATTTATTAGTTATTGTAGAAAAAGAGGGAAAATTGTAATTTTTTTAGACCTTGTTAAATCTTGTAGTAAATATCGTGGAATATTTAGTAGGGTGTATATGAATAAGATGATAAATGATCCAAATCAATTCATCGCGTATCAGAGTTCTATATCTTTCGATACAGACCATGGAGAAGTATATCCCTTTCAAATCCGTTCTGAAAAGTATTTTCCTGCCTACTACAAAGTTCTTACTGAAAAATTAATAGAATGTAAGTTCTGCCCGATTAAAGGTTATAAACAGATGTTTACTAAATATTCAAAAATTCATGTTATTTGCATGTACTGTAATAGTGAAGTTTGTCGAAATTGTTTTGACGAAATTACGAGTGTATATTATTCAAGATGTAATATGTTTCGGTGTCTGATTTGTAAAGAACTAAACTGGTGGAATGATTAAAACTTTAGTAAACATCTTTAGTAAACATCTTTAGTAAACATCTTTAGTAAACATCTTTACTAAAGTTTTTTTTTCTATAAAATCAGATATGTAATACCTTTACTTCGAGTAAGACCAACATATAACAATTTCATACGAAAAACACTATCTCCTAACCAGTTAAAACTTTTATAATTTAAAATACATACATCATAAGTAGAACCTTGACTTTTATGTATTGTAGAAGCATAAAATTCAGTAACTGGTGCATTTATACTTTTCTTATAAGCATAGTACGAAGACCATAATTGTCGTCGAATTTCTGTATAAAATGTATGCTTTTTATAACTTAATAAAAAACTTATTATTACTTGTTTAAGTATATCAATATATTCATCAAATAATTCCAAGTTAATACCATCTCTACTAACTATTGAAATAATTTCTGAAACATCTAAGATTTCCAGTTCGAGAATATCTATCTTTTTGCCGTGGTTTTTAATTTCTTGAACTTGACAAAAAAATTTTTCTTCTAAAATATCATCAACTATATAATGTCCCATAGGGTTTAATGTTAAAAATTCCGTAAAATCTAATATAACACTTGAACTTGATATATTACTAACTCGAACTATATCCGAATTCTCAAAAACTGAAAATGTATCTGTGACTTCAAGTTGTTCTCCTTCTCTAATATTCAAACTATCAGTAGACTTAATATTAAAGAGATGTTCTCTAATTGCTCTATTATAATTACCAACACAATTTAAATTTGTTTTTTTTCGTATAAAATTTAAAAATTGGATACTTTGATTTTTTTTAGCAAATTCGGATTTATAAATAATTTTATACGAAATCATATTTGGATTAATATATTTTGGTGCCTTAATAATTTTAATACATTCTAATTTTTCAATATCATCCATTAAAGTTGGATCTTCTTGCTCTATCTCGATACATTTCCTCAATTTAGCCATACACTGATTAAATTCAACATTAGGATTTCTCATATTATCATATAACCTAATATCAATAGGATGATTATAAAATGGACTTGGTTTTGTTTTTTCAGAGTTATCATCAACTGGTGGTAGTTGGAAACTATCTCCCAAAGTTATTATTTTCATTTTTGGATTTAATCGCATATAAGATATAAAGTGTCCATAAAGTTCTTCATCAACCATAGAAATTTCATCGACTATCACAAGCGGAATTGAGTAAGAATTCACATATTCACCCTTCCATTTACATTTATGACTAAATACAAATTTTACTTTGCCGTTATCATCATAATCTATTTTACTACCCATGAATTGATGAATAGTCATTACTTCAATGAACGACAATAAACCAGCATTTTTAAAAAATTTCTGTAATACCTTTTTAGCCTTATTTGTCGGTGCACAAACAACTATTTTTATATCATATTCTTCTAATATTTTTTTAACAACAATATTTGTTATTGTAGATTTTCCACTACCAGCTGGTCCATCAACTTGAAAAAGTTGTTTTATCGTATCTTTAAAAAAATTATACATTTTATCAACAGCTCGTATTTGTCCTTCATTTAATTGGATACTCATTATCTGTTTTATAATCAGTTCTATCTTTTTAAATTGATTACAGATTGATTAATTCGTTTAAATAAATAAACCATAAAACAAAAATATAAACTAATCAATATTGTTATTTAAAAATATTATGAATATTATAAAACAAAGAATGACTTTCAAAGAAATTTGCAACATTCAACATTTTAGCTCTATTATGGGTGCTTGGGACCAAATTGTAGAGTATGGTCTTCCAAGCTACGAAAACGAAATCAATATGGACGGAGAAAAAACTATTAAACTTGCCAACTTCTTACCTGTAGGACAAAAGTATTTAAATAAATTAAAAAAATCAGAACAAGAAATCTTGCAGTCTATTAGGGAAATTGATACTGACTATATCTCATCCAGAAAAGAAGTGGATCATTTAGGAAATCAATATGAAGGTCGGGTATATGCAGATAAGGGTATTTCCCTTATTAATTTCCCAAAATCCGTCAGAAATCTATGTCTCTTGGACAAGAAGGGAAATCCCCTAATAGTAGATATTGATATTAAAAACGCCCACGGTTCCATTTGGCTTCAATATCTCCTAAAAAATAAATATCCAGTAGAACAACTCCAATATTTCCGTGATTATTGTAAAAATCGGTCAGAATGGATTGAATATTACAATAATATATATCCAGAATTAGAACCAAAGGTTTGTATCATTACAGCTATCAATGGTGGAGATATTCCCTATATTGACACTGATTTTGGTGAGGAAGGAAGACAAGCACGAATTAATATTACTAAAGCTTGTATTGAAATCCAACGTTCTCTTCAATGGATTAAAGAACAACATGCTCTCACGAGTTTAGACCAAATAAAAAAATTCGTATATTCTACTAATACTCAACTCGAACGTCAAATCATTAATATTGTCTTGGATTATTGTAAAGAACAAAATATTATAATCCGAATTTATGCCTATGATGGACTATGTATCGATAATACTAAGATTAAACGAACAGATGAATGGGTACAAGAATTTATGACAAATTTGTCTAAACTTGTCTTTGAACGAATGAATTATGTCATAGAATTTACTCATAAAAAATTTAGTATCAAAGACAAACCTATTCAAGAATTACTAAAAATTATTACTACGATGCCCAAACGCAGGTCTTTGGATAATGAAATCGTAAAAAAATTAGAACCAGATGAATATATCTCTGATGTATGTGAAGATGATTTGAATATCGACAAACTCCTACGGGGGACTATTACAGTTTTGAAAGCTTCTATGGGACTTGGAAAAAGTCAAGCGTTATATCAGATATTTAAAAAACTTGGTAAGAGAACTATTATTAGTATTCTAAACCGTATTTCCCTTATTCAAGCCATAACTACTAAATATGATTGGACTAAATCTTACCTCGATAATGAGAATTCTAAAATTAATGGAGTCGGAGAATGTACTATTATTTGTTCTGAATCACTCCATAGATTTACCCAAGAAACTTTGCGTGATTTTAATAATGATGGTGTTCTCGTTCTTGATGAATTAACAAGTGTTCTTCCCCAAATGATGTCCCAAGGAACCCACGGAAAAAATCTTCATACTAATCAACTCATATTTTGGTCCCTCATTAGAAACGCTCCTTATATATTTATCACGGATGCAAACATCTCTCAAAAAACCCTCGATTTTATCAAGGAAATCCGTAAAGACGGACCATTTGAAGAAAACACTATTTTTAAAAATATTGTAGTTGAACCCCGAAAATCAAGAAGTGTAAAATTCTACAAAGACCAAAATCTATATATCGAAGACTTCAAACAAGCCGTTCAAAGTGGTAAAAAGTTATATGTTCCTTCTACTATCTCTGTTCTCAAAATGACAACTATTCTACAATATAGTGGAGCAAAATATCTATACATCAATCAAGATAATAGAGACACCCCTGAAATCAAGGAATATATTAAACACCCTGAACGTTGGACTGAATTTGATGTTGTTTGTATTTCTCCTACTATTACTTCTGGTATTTCTTGTGATGTAAAAGACTACTTTGATGAGACTTGGTGTTTTTTTACTAAAAATACAAGTTCCCCATTTGATAGTTGTCAGATGATTGATAGAGTTAGAAATATCAAGTCCGAGTTGGTCCATATTCATATCCAATCTAATGTAAATCAACAATATCCTAAATATCTTACCAAGAAACAAATTCTCAAGTTGATATATAACAATCAGTCCAACGTATTCCACAAAAATTTCCATCCTGATAATCTATGTGATATCAAATGGAACTATGATACTTATCAAAAAACCCTAATTTTAAATCCAAAATTTGAACTATTCAGTCATGTCTATTCTACTCTATCATACGAGTATATGTTCTTTCAAAAATTCCTAATCACTGGACTCAAGGAATCGTATATTATCAAGGATATTGATTTCATAGAAGAAGAAACAGAAAAATCCAAGGAACTTGTAGAAAACCTTGTTGTTGCTAAAGAAGAACGTGCTACTGAAATTCTATTTGCTCCTATGATTACTGATGAAGAAGCCCAACAACTTGAAGACGACCATAAGACTAATGACCCTAAATTCAAGAAATACAATCTCGTTAGACGTCTATCCTCAAAAGGTCAAATCACCGACGACGATATTAATCGGTTTGAAGGTTTAGTAGCTCATAAATGTCCTATTGCAGCTGGTTTGGTTCAAGGTCAAAATGACAGAGAAGTTCAGACATGTTTAGGTTCTATTGAAAAATATTTTATTCCACAATTCAAGTGTATTGATAGGATTTTTAGTGATACAGATGTTGGTCTTAATAATGGTTTAGATTTACCTAAAATTACATTCGATATGGAAGCTACTAATGATACATTTACTCTAACACATAAAGATGATAGATATGGAACCCCTGAATTACGACAAGCCTTAAAAGGTTTCCGTAGTGGTGTTTTAGATACCCAGTATGTTCTTACTAATCCAGACTTTTTTGGACTTGAGTATATTTGGCAACACACAGTCGTTTCTAACGAGGATATGATTAAGATTGAAAGAGCTATTATTACAGACTTATTTAAGAAGGATCATAAAGACAAACTCACGAGATATATTCACAATTTTAAACTCGATGACAACTTTAAAAAGGATGTAAAAAACTATAATTGTATGGATAAATCCAAGATAGACAAACCACAATTCTTAGGTGTAATCAACTCTATCGTTGGACACGTTGGAATGGTATTTAGACCTATCGAAAAAAAAGAAGTCAGGTATAAAAAACCTGATGGTAAATGGTCTAAAAAGCGTATCAACGGAGGCTTTGAGTTAGGATTACGGACCCCCTTGATATTTGATACTACATTACCTATTCCAGAATTGAAATCAGAAGACCTTGAAATGGATGTTCTTCCAGTCCTAAATCGTCCACGACAAAGATTACTGCTCACCACCGAGGGCTCACCCAGAGGACTTCTGAAAATTCCCCAACCAGATGAAGTCATATCTGTCGAAGATGTTACACCTGAAGATATCTTAGATAGTGATTATGGGAAATCGGTAGAATGTAAATATACAGATGAATTCATAAGCCGTTATAAAAACTCTGTATTTTTCCATCTCCAAAATTAAGTTGTTTTAAAAAAAACCACTTTTTTATTTTTGTTTTCCAATCTAAAAATTAACTTGGAAAATTTAGACCCAAAAATTCCACCCTAAAAATCAAGTCAGATTTAAAAAATTTGTCCCACCCTGTTATTTTATTTTTATTATACAATTATCATTTGACAGGGTGGGACAAATTTTTTTAAAACCATCTCAATTTTGAACCTGGAAAAAAAATGAATGTTTTTTTCAGACTAAAATTTAACCTGAAAATCATTGAGTAAAAAACGTTAAAAATAATCCATTAAAAACTTATTTACTATTTTATAATCAACTAATTTAAAAACATAGGATTGTATTATAAATCTTTAGTAAAAATGACTAGACGATCAACTTTAACCAAAGAGGAAAAGAAAGCACTAAAAAAGGAATATGATAAAAAATATTACGAGAGTCATAGAGAAGGGTGGAATTCGACAGATTTAAAGAAATGTGAGTGTGGACGTGAAGTTATTAATTTAACCAGTCATAGAAAAACAAGATTTCATCAAGATGTGATGAAGATGATAAATGATGCAAAAGTAAGAGAAAGTATGTATATTCCTACTAATTTTATTTCTTCTTTACCGGTTTCTTCTCAATCTGTGCCAACAATCGGACTTGGGCTTGGGCTTTCTTCAAGGTAGTTCCCTTGGAATGGACATATCCGGTCTTTGTATTAACAACTTTGAACCTCGTTTGGGTCCCCGGTTTCTTTTTAATTTGGTAAGGCATTGTATGTTTATTAATAAATACTAAAATTTTACTAAACATGACAAAACCAATTTATACTTTATCTAAATCAACACGGAAAGATAAAAAATGGATGATTGAGACACCAGAAGGTAAAACAATCCACTTCGGTGCCTCGGGTTATGAAGATTACACAATGCATAAAAACCTTGCGAGAAAAACTTCATATATCGTTAGACATCAACTCAATGAGAATTGGAATGATTTAAATACCGCAGGTGCTTGGGCTAAAAATTTACTTTGGTCTGAACCGACTTTAGAAGAATCCATAAAAAAAATGAAAAGTAAATTTGAAATTAAAATAATACAGAAAAATAAATAAACCTAAATAAACATAAATGTATTATTATAATGAGAATGGACAATTGGAGGATTTAGATAAGACCTTAGATGATGTTATTACAGATTTGAAGAGTAAGTTGATAACATATATGTTGTTGAAACATAATATCACATTTTTGAACGACCAAGTTGAAATGGAGATGTATGATATTTTGATAGAGTTTTTAAGACCTTATATTTTGGGTAGATTTTTATCGTAAACATTTTGTCTTAATGATTTTTATACCTTTTTTAAGTATAAAAATACTTTGTGTTTTATTTTTTCTTCATAACGGAATTTCTAAACATTAGAGAGGAATGGAATGGTGACGGGTCGAATACCGGTTGATTGGGGGTTACCTTTTGATTTTGTGGAATAATATAGTGGTTTTGTTTGACATTAGCCGGGTTTCCGTAATCTCCGCTTGTACCTTCGCCTGAAAGCACTCTAATTTTAGACAAGTAATTATCTAGATTATTCATTTTCGTCTCTAACTCACTGATTTTACCAGCCCACAATTCTTGACTTCCATTGGACCATTGGAGCATTTTATCAGCATATTGTGGTTGTTCTATATTTTTAAGAGTGGGATTTTGTTCCAACAAACTGGGTTCGATACCCTCCTCTCCATAGGTTGGATTTTGATATTTGATTTTTTGTTTTAGGTCTCCGTTCATTTTGGGAACTTCAACCTTGTTAGGTGTGAGAGCATTGATTTGGACGGCCAAATCATACTTTCTTTGCTCGTCATCTGTTCTGCGATATTCCCGTTTTAAGTCTCTTGTCATTCTTGCTTTTTCCATTGCCTTCTTTCGAGCAGGTGTGAGATTAACAATATCTTTCACGGGATTTAAATTTTTAGCCATACGTTTCTGTGCTTTTTGTTCGGCTGTATCAGGTTTTCTACCCGCAGGTTTAGTCTTTCTTGGTTTCTCTTCAAGAGGTTGTATATTTACTAATTTTTCTTTGGATTCTTCCATGATAGTATTTTATATATTTATTATATATAAAATCTTTTTTAGAAAAATAATATAAAAGTTTAATTATTCTGATTTTGAGATGATTTTTTGTCTAGTTCTATCTAGAAAAGATATCAATCCACGATAGTAAAACTTATAATCTAAAGTTGAAAGATATTTGCGATACAAATGTCCTGGTAAATACCATAGAATACTTAGAATTTTTGATAGTCTACTACGTTCTTTCCAATCGTTAATATACCAAAAAGTGTATCTATTCTGAATATCTTGAGGAGTACCTTTAACACGTTCTTCTTTTGGAAGTACTGAAAATCTGTACTTGTTTTTGGTATAATTCATATCCACGCAAAGGGGGTCTCTATGACCTCCTAACCCAGTAGTATTTAGTTGATTAAAAATTTCTGATACATCTGCGGGTAAAGGTTGTGTAGATGTAAGTTTTCCCTCATGCAGTTCGGGCTCATAACCTTTGTACTCATAAGGTTCATAAAATCCTTTATCGTTATCTTGTTCGCTCATATTTTTATTTAATCCAGAAAATATTTTAAATAAAAATGAAC
>Ga0214923_10009671_pt1 | contig 10007 bp, 8 predicted proteins | sample LL1510_MetaG_FD_177993 | JGI IMG/M metagenome (GOLD analysis project Ga0214923, IMG submission 177993) | Freshwater microbial communities from Lake Lanier, Atlanta, Georgia, United States - LL-1510 | ecosystem: Environmental > Aquatic > Freshwater > Lake | place: USA: Georgia | collected 2015-10-15
ACCATTGATTTTGAGGAAGCGACCTCTATGGTCGTTCTCTTTGCCGAGATTGGAACTTATGAAAAAGAACAAGAAGCAGCTGTCTTATCGACCATTGTCCAGGCTAATTTCCTCTGGGTGGCCACCTCAGGAGCAACCTTGAGCGCTCGCCCTGATATTGAGACCGTTTACCTCGCCCAGCAATTCCCAGTCCACTCTCTTGAAGGAGACTCCTTCATCACACTCGTTGAGGAATTTGCACGCATCACCCAGGAGTGGAAAACGATCTTACCAGCCTTAACAACCACCAACTCTGAGCCATTAGAAGAGATGATCGAAAATAATTCCGTGAAACTCGAAGGAGTGCTTGCTCGAATAATAGCCTAGAAACTAAGACTTTCTTAAAAAAAACCTTATTCAAAAACCACGTTAAAATTCAACCTTCCTTTTTCTATGAATAACGTCACCGGTAAGTCACCGACCTCTACATATATATATGACCAGGTTAGTAATCTAAAACAATCTCATGGGGATAAAGAACTGAAATTCAGTTCATTTAGTATGGGGGGTGATAAGACTGTGACTACTAAGATGTTTGAAAGCAGTTCGACGATGGGTAAGATCCTGGCGTACTTCGGTTGTGACGATGGGACTCAAGTAAAGGAGCAGTGTTTAACAGAATTAAAGAACCAGTTAAAGGAACAGATAAGCAACCAGAAGAGTGATCTTACATCAGACCAGAAGGACAAATTAACGAAGGCGGTGAATAGTTTGGATCTTGACTCCTTTTTGAAGAACCAGGGTGATGGTACAACAGCGCCTAAACTCACTGCTAATATATTAATGCATTTTGCGGAAAAAATTAAGCGTGATCTAACAACTACCATGAAATTATATAGTACAAATAGCCGGGCAGCAGCGTCACCGGCAACTGCCGCAACCCCCTTAAAAACTAACGTTGTAGAATTACTAATGGACAAGACAACGCTGGATCAGACTAAAGCTCGGATAAAAATATTGAATCAAGTATTAAGAAATGATAAAACAGTTCATCTCGAAAACTCTAATCTTGAAGTTGCAGATAAAAATTTGATCAAGGATTATCAGCAAAAGAGCAACAATTATTTTTCTTCTTTTGAAGCAATTACATCTCAAATAGAAACTCTTCAAAACAGATTAGATATTCATAATCAAGCATGCGAGACGATTAAAGATGGGGTAAAGTTACTAGAACAAGCCGTATGCAAGATGCCACAAGAACAGGCAGAACTAAAAAAAGCAGAACTAAAAACAACCTTGGAAAATCACGGACTTAGAGAAAAAAATAATGCTTACCAGTTTTTAAAAACATACGATCTCAAACTTACAATTAACCTAAAAAAGCATCTTGGCATTTCATTGGGCACGATGGAATACTCATCAAAAGATCCTGAAAAATATATTCAAGGCGAAATAACGAAACTTAAACAAAAAGTAAAGGATCTAGATACTACCAGCACCTCGGATGCGCCTAATCATCCGCAGATTGATTACCCACAAGCACACGAAGAATGCGCACAGCTTTTCGCGAAGATCAGAAAAAGGACACACCTTGATCAAGATAAGACGTTAGAGCAGATTAATCAAGAGTTAGATGCTAACCAGCATCTTTATCCTAACTTTTTAAATTATCTTAATGCTCTTTCAGAAGCGACTAATCAAACAACAAACACAAAATATACAAAAAACGATATCATAAAAAACATGCTTACATCAATTGAAGCGGCTGCTAGTTCTAAAAATGGACCGTTTATTATGAAAGAACCAATAAAAAATGCCCTTACATCATGGTTTACAAAGTCAAATACATGAAGCCGTTGACTTCGAGAGGGGTAGTGCGTTTAAGGGGCCAGGGTTCCATTTTCAATATTGACATCAAGCGTTATTATTAATCAGGTCATGTGGATATTGAACATTAACCCGGATATTTCATACTGATCACCTGCGGAGACTGGGAAGCTAGGGTGGATCCTACGCTCAAACTCACATTGTGACTTGGGCAACACCAGTGCTTGGGGAGCACTGGGGTAGACTGCCGTAACCGGTTAGGTTAGGGGCAGCCCATAAGGGCGAGCCGAGCAGGTGCGAGCGAGTCAATATGGACACATACAGCCCGGCGTCACAATCCTTCACCCGCCTTGTGCTAACAAGCTTTGCACACAGCGCCTCATAACGATTCCGTATGAAATATCCAGGTTAAGGAAGAACTTTTGGAGCTCGATATAAGCCTTGGAATCTTATCCAACACAAAGCGTTGGATTAAATAGATATGTTTGGGTTTTTTGTGTTAATTTCAGGCAATTTACGACGACTGTAAGAAATTTTACTCTTTATGATTGCTTTATTCCCTATGATTGCTAGTGATTCAGCGTGTTTAGCGACTTCAACGGGAGGGAGTGTCACGTTTGAAGAAGATCGAGAAGACTCTTTTAAGCCAGTTACCTTGTGCCCAGCGAAGATCGATGTTGGCGAAGATGAATTTGGTAATGCACCCTTTATTGGAGGAAAGTTGTTTGCTGTGTTTCCTGTTTTTCCTGTGTTTCCTGTGTTTATATTCATAATTACTTGGTTTGTTAAAGCGAACCATAATAGTAAACAATTTTTTTAAAAAGGCTCAAGCAGATTCTCTGTTTTTATTAAGGTTCTATCGCATCGATACCATCAACAGTGCAACAGTTAACCCGGATCTTCCATCCCACCTAGGGGCGAGATAGCGCTTGTGGGGGTGGTGCAGGACATGTTACTTTTATGGGACGTATGAATTTATTAGAACAAATTGATCATGACCTTAAGAAGGCTATGAAGGTACGAGATGCCTTTACATTAGGGACGCTACGGATGGTTAAGTCTGCCCTCAAATATGCTGCTCTTGAACAGGGAGGCGCTGCTACTCTTCTCTTAGAAGCCGATGCCCTTGCCGTCATCCGCAAGCAAATCAAGCAGCGAGAGGATTCGGTGATGAGCTTTGAACAGGGAGCTCGTCCGGAGCTTGCCGAAAAAGAAAAAATGGAAATTGCGATTCTAAGAGCCTATTTGCCGCAGGCTCTCTCTGAGGAGGAAATGGAGCTTCTTGTGCGTGAAGCGATGAGTGAGGTTCGTGCGACCTCAAAAAAGGAGATGGGAGCTGTCATGAAAGCTGCTCAAGTCAAGGCTGCCGGACGTGCTGATGGGCGTGCGCTCAGCGCCATCACACAACGATTATTAGGAGCATTGACACCATCCACTCCTGCTCTCTAAGAAAAGCTAAAGAGAAGAAACCAACTGCGCCGCAAGCCTCACAGCAGCCAAGTAACTCTCAGCCCGCGCGATCCCCTTGCCGGCAATGTCATAGGCGGTTCCATGATCAGGGCTGGTGCGCACAAAAGGAAGTCCTAGAGTCACATTGACTCCCTGGTCAAAGGCATGGAGCTTAAGTGGGATCAACCCTTGATCGTGATACATAGCGAGCACAGCATCAAACTCTCCCTGAAGAGCATTCCAAAAAACCGTATCAGGACTCATAGGACCCACGATGCTCAATTCAGGCTCTATGTGACGGAGGATCTCTACGGCAGGGGAAATAATTTTTCCCTCTTCATCTCCCAGATCGCCGTTTTCTCCTGCATGAGGATTGAGCCCAGCGATAGCAATACGAGGACGTTGAATCCCTCGTCGCTTTAAAAAAGCAATGAGCAGCTTTCCCACCCGAATAATTTCCTCCGTGCTTAAGATGGCTGCAACCTCACGCAAGGCAATATGAGCGGTTACAAGAGCAACTGTTAAGGAGCCACCAGTGAGGAGCATTGCAAAATTTTCTACCCCCGCACGTGCTGCAAAAAATTCCGTCTGACCTGGAAATAAAAAGCCCTCTTTATGAAGGTGGTGTTTGTTCACAGGACCTGTTACCACAGCAGAGAGTTCTCCTGTGAGGCATTGTCTTACAGATTCTTCTAAGGCATCGATGGCGGCACGAGCGCTTACGGGTGTGGGATGTCCAGGTGTTACTAGTGGGTGGTCTCCAACGACCCTCACCTCGCAACCACGCAGCAATGATGAGTCTACTCTCAAGCGCTCGAGCACTAGAGCGAGAATCTCGGGTCCCACACCAGCTGCGTCACCTGCCGTGAGACCCATCACGGGATTTTGTGTTGGTATATTCATGCATCTATCATGTTGATGGTGGTATATTGGTCAACTTCTCAAACAGGCTTACAAGATTTTAATATAGGCCTTATCACGCAGTCCCTTGAGCCATTTTTCCTGAGCTTTGAGCATTTCTTCTTCAATAAGACGTCGTTCGATTTCAAGCTGCACTTCTTTGAGCGGCTTGATGGAGGCATGTTTTACGTCTTCAGCCATGAGGATGTAGTAACTGTTATCCAGTGGGATGACGGGACTCACTTCTCCTGCCTTCATCGAAAAAGCAGTATGTGATAAGGTCTCGTTTAATGTCTTACGCTCGATCCAGCCAAAATCACCTCCCGAGTCTTGTGTCGAATCTTCCGAGTACATTTGTGCCATGCGGTCAAACTCTGCACCACCGGCAATTTTGCGACGTATTTCCTCGGCCATTCCGCGCTTGGAAATATTGGTCACTGTTCCTGTTGTGTCACCTTCATGAAGGATAATCATCCTAAGCTTGACTTGATCGGGAGTGGTGTAGGCGGCTTGATTTTCGTTATAAAAGGCACGGATTTTAACAGGTGAAACGACGTAATTATCCTTCACCTTAGAGCTTCGCATAGCGCTCACGATAATCTTATCTTTTTGAAGCTGACGAAAACGAGCCAGTGAGTAGCCCTGAGCTTGGAGTGTTTTAATAAAAACAGTGCGATTGCCTCCAAACTCATCACGAATAATTTTTGCAACGGCATCATCAATCACATACTCAGGAATGGTGAACTCTTTTTTCTTATATTCCTGAAGGATCAACGCACGATTAATGAGATCATTGACGGCCGATTGTCGGAGCTCTTTGATCTTGGTCGCAAGCTCCTCTCCCTGCAAGGATTCTGAGGCAGCACGCTCTTGTGCGATCACTAATTCGCGAACCTGAGAAAAGGTAATAATCTCATTATTCACAATAGCAGCCATGCCATTAATGATTTCTTCCTCGGCACAGAGACTGTGACAGACAAAAAAACTAATGAAGACTAACAATAAAAATGGACGCCAAAGATTCATGAAATAAAAACGAAGGGTGATCTTATCTATCTCGGTCAATAAAAGACAACTTAGAATCATCATTTGTCAATGCGCGCCTTGCAAAAATCCTAAGATTTCTTTTAATTTTGCCTCCGGTCGTAGACTCATCAATCTTGGGAATTGATGTCCTAGTAAAATATAATCGCCTTTTCGGGTCATGATTAATTTCGGACCACGTGTCTCCACTTTAGTCACCCCATGTTCTGCAGCAACACGACGTATCCATTCAAGATCCAGCAGATTTTTGACCGGTGGTGGGAGAGGACCAAAACGATCGCGCCAAGACTTTTCTAATTCATCTAAGGCCGCCTTATCACAAGCCTCGGCAAGATCGCGATAACCCTCAATCCTCATCGCTGCCTCAGGAAGGTATTCCTCGGGAATAAAAGCAGGGAGCTTGTCTTTAAGGAATTTCTTGCGAGCTTCTTTTTCGCGTTGTTTATGTGCATCACATGCCATCGCCCAGGCAGAGGGCGAGAGCGCTAGAAAATCAAACTCGAGCATCACCTCCGTCACTTCCAAGGAAGGCACGCCGGATATTTCTCCTTTCAGCTTACCGACAGCCTGATGGAGCATTTTGCAATAAAAATCAAAACCAATTGAGGTAATATGTCCACTTTGAGCTGTTCCAAGAAGATTGCCAGCTCCACGAATTTCTAAATCTCGCATGGCAATTTTAAATCCAGCGCCAAGTGCCGAGTATTGTCGAATGGCCTGGACCCGTCGGCGTGCTTCGCCCTCCAGCATCATGCTACGTGGCAATAAAAGATAGGCATAGGCCTTCTGCTCACTACGGCCAACACGCCCTCGTAATTGGTAGAGATCTGCAAGGCCAAAACGGTCGGCACGGTCAATAAAAATGGTATTGGCATTAGGAATATCAAGCCCACTCTCAATGATGGTGGTAGAAACAAGAATATTAATCTCTCCTGAAACAAAACGCTGCATGATCTCCTCAAGTGCATTTTCATCCATTTGACCATGCCCCCAGGCAACACGGGCTTGGGGAAGTAATTCTTGTAACCGAAAAGCGACTTTTTCAATGGTTTCAATACGATTGTGTAAAAAATAAACCTGTCCACCGCGTGCTAATTCACGCTCTGCAGCATCACGAATGAGGCGCTCATCATAGGCTGCTACAATGGTCTCTACAGGCTGACGATTGGCAGGGGGGGTTTCTAGTAGAGACATTTTGCGTGCACCCATGAGTGAAAGATAGAGTGTGCGCGGAATGGGCGTGGCTGAGAGGGTGAGCATATCGACTAGTCGAAAGCGATCCTTAAAAGCCTCCTTGTGCTTGACACCAAATCGTTGTTCTTCATCCACGATGACGAGTCCTAGATTTTTAAAAATAATATCCGGGGAAAACAAACGATGTGTCCCGACCACTAAATCAATAGAACCTGATGCCAATCCTTGGACCACCCTACGTTGCTCGGCAGCAGTCCGATAACGACTCATGAGCTCAATACTGAGGGGATAGGAAGACATCCTCTCTCGCAGGGTTTCATAATGCTGTTGGGCAAGCACGGTCGTGGGTGCAAGAAAGACCACTTGCTTGGAGTCCATAAGAGCTTTGAAAGCGGCTCGCAGAGCCACTTCGGTTTTCCCAAAACCAACATCCCCACACAAGAGGCGATCCATGGGTTGTGGTGATTCCATGTCTTCTTTGATTTCGGCAATGGCATGGAGCTGATCCTGGGTCTCGGAATAGGGAAAACTCTTTTCCAGTTCCCTCTGCCAAGGAGTATCTGGACCAAAAGCGTGTCCCACATAGAGTTCACGCTCGGCCTGCAATTTGAGTAATTTGCCCGCATAGAGAAAAATTGATTTTTCTGCAGCAGCACGTGACTTATGCCATTGTTCATTATTCAGGGAGGAAAGACTGGGGACTGCCTTACCCACGCCCACATAACGAGATACCTTCCACGCCTCTTCAAGCGGGACAAAGAGCCGTGCCTCCTCATCAAATTCTAGTGCTAGCACCTCTTGAGAGGTTCCATCTGAGGAGGGCAGCATCTCGATTCCCTGGTAGCGCCCTACCCCATAACCGGTGTGTACGACAAAATCTCCTTCTACAAACTCTCTGAAATCCATTGCCGAACGCACACTACGGGCTTGATCCTCACGAGCACGAAAGCGTTGAGAGCGGGCACGTGCCGAGCGTCCGAAAATTTCTCCATCAGCAAGAAAAATGAGCCCAGCCTCTCCAAAAGAAAATCCTTCCCTCAGTTCGCCAAGACGTAAGGAGAGGGAGGAAGGATCAAGAGACTCTTGTCTCATGAATTGCGAAAATCTCTCTTGTTCACCCTCGGAGCTACTAAAAAAAATAATTTCATTGTTGGCCTTGTGCCATGCATGAAGCTGGGAAAAAAATTCTTTTCTTTTTGATTCCTGCATCACGAAATCACCGACTTCGAAGGAAGCAAAGGGAATAGGATAGCAAGGGAGGTCGATACTCACTCTGAGTTCATGATTCCCTAGTGGGCTACCCATGCCCTCGAGAAGCTGAATTTTCCTCACAGGAAGTGTTTCTAAGACCTTTTTGACATCGTCGTTACAGTCATCGCCTAAAATAAAAAGTAGATCTTCCTTTGCAATGAGCTTGGCAAAAGGAATATTCCCCCTCTCAAGATCTGCCGACTGAAGTTCACAATATTGGTGTTCTTGAATCGATCGCTGAGAATGAGGATCAAATGTGCGAAGAGAAACAATCTTGGTTTCATCAAACTCCAAGCGGTAAGGCAGATTGCTCTGCCAAGGAAAGAGGTCGAGGATTCCCCCGCGCAATGCCAGTTCCCCACGCGATCCCACCTGAGTGGTCCGGGCAAAACCCATCTCATAAAGACGCTCCACAATATTCATGGGTGAGGTTTCCTCGCCAAGATGGATGGTGGAGAGTCCTTTTTTCAGTTCTTCAAGAGAGGGCACCTCGTGCGTCAAAGTGCGTCCTGCCATCACAGTCATGAGCCGTTCGCCTTGTGCGAGTCTTCCTAAAATAGCAAGTCGCTCGGACAATACCTCAGGATCAGGAAGGCCTAAGCCCTCTCCTATCATTTCCAAATCTGGGAAAAAAACAGTCTCAGGCAACCAAGAATGTATTTCTTGAAAAAAATGCTCCTGACTTTTGATGTCGGAGCAAATAACCCAAATACCTCGAGGACTCTTTTGCGCCGCAATAATTGCACTTGAGATAAAAGACCATGCTGCTTCTTTCACGCTCGTTAATAAGCAGTGCGCTCTATTCTTAAAAAGCTCCTCCTCCTTGAGAAAGGCTGAAAGCGCGGAGTGCTTGAGTGCTTTTGAGAAAAGATCGTGATGCGCACTTTTAGACCCTTTTTTCAGAGTCACTGAGGCTGATGAAGAACAAGAAGTTGAGGGCGCACCGCGATCGAGTGTCTCTGAAGTACTCGATAGAGCGAGTGCGGGCGCGACGTAGTTGTTCGAAGCTTCCTGAGACTCTGAAAACAGGTTCTTACACGCCATAGAGAGAATGATATCTATTTGCGAGTGCAAGCGAGCGAGCATACTCGGACAATCTCACCCCATCTAGTTCATAGACGGGCATGACGCCAAGCCGGGAATTTGTGATCGCGAGCGCACGCACTGCGGATAGATCACTGCGCGTGATTTCATGGGGAGATATTCCAATAAGAGGCTCTTCACATGCCCATGAAAGAACAACACCATCGCGTGCCCCACTGGATGTTGGCGGAGTGACACATTGCATGAGACCCTCTTTTTTTTCTAGCCAGAGGATGACATTGGCCATGGTTGCAGAAATTAAGATCCCTTTTTGATCAAAGACTAAACCCTCAGAAGCACCTGCTTTGAGTGCCTCCTTTAGTGCACAAATATGATCCCAATAATTTCCATTTTTAACACCCCAGTATTCATTTCCATGATGTTTGTTTAAGGAAACAACCTTAATGCCTCGCATCCTCTCTTCGCACGAGGGAAACAAAGCTGCTTCCCAAAAGGCACAAAGCTTGGGATCGCGCACGGGATCTGCTAGAGAACCCTCTCCCGCCGTGAGAAAAACGCGAATCAGACCATCTTCAAAGTGCGTGGTTGTTAAAAAATTATGTAAACTCTCCTGCCACCTCGTCTCCTCTCCAAAATGATGCGTGTGTGCAGCACGCACTAATCTATTGACGTGACGCTCTATAAATAAGGGAGAACCATTGCGCACAGCGATTGTTTCAAAAAAATGCTGACCGTAACGAAACCCACGATCACTAAGAGGAATACCTTGAGAGGAGGGTTCCATAGACCCTTTTTGGAGAATCCACGAACACGAGGAAACTCTCTGGATTTGCCCAGATGGTTCGTAGCAAGATGAGTGATGCAAAGAAGACACCACTCCATTCTGCTGAAGAGAACCATCTCATGGAAAGAAAAACCTCAGGAAAACTTTTTTCTAGGCCCGGATACTTTATGAAGACTGTTATGAGGAGACTCGAAAATACTACAAAAACGATGGGCAAGCAGATACAGGATCCTAACCCGGATAGTTCACAAGCAAGCTATTACGACTTTTGGAAAGTTCCATGGCTACTGAGTTGGTCTTGAATTGTGATTTGGATGGTATGTACACATACAGCCCGGTGTCACAATCCTTCGCCCGTCTTGTACTAATAAGCTTTGCACGGCGCCTCATAACGATTCAATATAAAATATTCGAGTTAAGACCACCCCTACCACAGAAAAACCAACCACCTGGGGAGAAGCTTTATTCCTCAAGCATCTCCTTCATCCTGAGTATAGACCTAAAGACTCTTCAATAATCGTCTCTATGCATCCTG
>Ga0214923_10009672_pt1 | contig 10006 bp, 10 predicted proteins | sample LL1510_MetaG_FD_177993 | JGI IMG/M metagenome (GOLD analysis project Ga0214923, IMG submission 177993) | Freshwater microbial communities from Lake Lanier, Atlanta, Georgia, United States - LL-1510 | ecosystem: Environmental > Aquatic > Freshwater > Lake | place: USA: Georgia | collected...
CGAGCAAAGTCTTCTTTCCTTTTCTGAACGGCAGATGGAGCGGAGGCGAAAGTTTGAGAAAATTCCTCTTGAATCCAAGTGTTAGCTTGTCAATGTAGACACCTGCAGGTGCTTGTAGAAGAATCTTTTTCTCGGATAGACCTCGCGAGGGGATGAGCGGATGCGCGTTATGCGAATTGTAGGCGCCGTAATTCTCGCTCTTGCCTTTATTCAACCTGCACATGCGGGAGAGGGCGACATCATCGCCAACGCATTTGTTAATCCAACAGCCAAGAGCTGGTGGGTCAATTGCAAGAGTGTGGCGGTGAAAGATAATTGCATTGAATTGATCGAGATTCTCGATGATGCAACGGGCAAATGGATACCGGCCATTGAAGAGAAGAATCCCTATTGGAAAGCAGGGGTGGATCTTCCGATTCGCGAGTTGGCAACCACCCAACCTAAGTGCGGTTTAGGCAATACGAGTCACGCTGATTACTGCTACCTCTTCAAAGGTGCAGCGGTGGATGGCACCGATCAGATGCTCACCACTTTGGTCTATTCCACTGAGGAGGAGGTTGGTTTTCCACGGATCAAAATCTCCCTTGTAGGGCAGAATGGAATTTCGCCGAAGCGGAGCAAGATTCCTGGAAATGATAATCAGTGGGTGGTGCTTAAGCCAGAAACCTCATATCGATTGACGGTGATCTCAGAGAGTGGTGGGCAACGCGCAGGAATTGCATTTGCGCGGATGAAAAATCCCAGTTTGACGGTAAGTAAAGGCAGCGATGGCAAAACGAGGATTATCACATCGGGTTCGGTGCAAGAGGTCAATGAATATTATGTAGCTGATCGATCGAAACCGAACCCATGTAATGCCACAGATGGTAATGAATTAACGGCAAATAATTATCTCGTGGAATTTTCGATCAATATTGAGCCCTACTACCGCGAGTATGCCGCGCTCCAGGGAACACCTCCTGGGGGAATTTTCATTACCCAAAATGGTGGCTGTGATTCGCGCGTGACCGTTGACCCTGATACTCGAATGATTCAGGTTGTCTCCACCGGCACTCACTACGACATTTTTGGTGATGTGATTACTGGCTGGGTTGAGGCGAGTATTCGTGGAGATATGGTTCGCAAAGTCTTCAAGTTAGAACCCAAGACAATGAATGAGGCGATTGTTGAAGTCGTTTCTAGTGATGGCACGCCTCAAGCTGCGACCTACACAACGAAATATGTAACTGCTACCGACACAGTTGAGATTCGCGCGTATGGGTATCACTTCTCTTCCTCGCGCATTCGCATCAAGCTCCAACCGCCTGCAACAGCAGCGAGCGTTAGCACGCAACCCGCTCCACCATCAGGAAAGAGTGCTCAAGCAGCGCCTTCGAAAAACTCGGCTGCGGTGAAGGTAATTACCTGCAAGAAGGGAAAAATCGTCAAGAAAATCTCGGGTAAGAGCCCAAAATGCCCAACTGGCTATCAGAAAATATAGGCTCTCTGCATGAAGGCGAAGATAAAGAATGGGTTTGCGCCCAAGGTCTGCCTTCGTTGTGCGCGTGAATTTGAGTGGCGGAAGAAGTGGGCCCGGGATTGGGAGAGCGTGAAGTACTGCTCTGAAAAATGCAGGTCGGGTAAATAGGTTTTTTCCGGTCGCGGAGAGGCGCTTTGCTATGGCAGTGCCATCCTCACCCACTTATACTAAAGAGAGCGCGACCTAATCTCTGGTTGCATTTTGGGGAATGACAATGGATCAGGAAGAGCTATTAGAACTGTGGAATGCGAAACGGGAACAGATCATCAGGGCGCAGATTGCCCCTGCTTTAGTTCTCATTGCCATATTTGTCAGCGCCGCTTTTGGCGCATTTGAGAGCGCATCAGATTCGGTTCGCTATCTCACCGTGGGCGTTGCGGCGGTTACCGGCTTTCTCGCACTGATTACCCAATATGCAGCAATCCGCGAGGCACAGGCACTTGTGGTAGACCTCAATAAGAAGGAGAAGAAATCAGCCCTTGCTGCCAAGATTGCTGAGTCAGGTCCATTTCTCAATCTGACCGCCGCCGCCATGGTGCTCATGAGCGTGGCAATTTTTGGGCTCGTTCTGTGGGCGGTTTTTGAGTAACCATGGATGCGCCCATCGTCATCTTCATCTTCTTTGCTCTGAGCGTGGCTCTGCTTCTCTTCACGTATGAGCGGCCAAATAAGAAGGGTGAGAAGATGACCGGTCGTGGGGGAGATTTCGAAGAGTGAAATATAAATCAGTTAGAGGACTGCTCACAGGTGATGATTCGCTCATTCCGGTCCGTTTTATCGACAAGCTCGAGGACATCTTGCATGGAGCTCTCGGGATTATGCTCTTTATCATCTCGATCTTGGCCGCTGCCTATACCTTGCAACGGCTTGTGGAAACTCGACCGTTCTTTCCGGTAGGAATGATCCAAGCCATCAATGACATTCTCTTTGTGGTCATTATTCTCGAGATTATGCGAACGGTTATCGTGCGCTTCACTGATGGCATTTTTCAACTTGATAACTTCTTGATTATCGGCGTGATTGCAGCTGTCCGACATATTCTCACCGTTGGTGCATCACTTACCATGGAGCAAACGAAGACAGCGGAGTACTTTAATCGTGCGCTTATGGAGATGGGGGTTAATGCGGGAATAGTTCTCGCCCTGGTATTTGCGCTCTTCCTCTCTCGAGCTGCTCGTCGACCTCGAGTTGAGACGTACAAGAATTCTGCTGGTGAGTAGGTAAAGGTTGCTCCGCGAGGTATGGAAAGTTTGCTCGACTATCACCTGGCCTTTTTTCGGTGATTCGGTGCGGAGGTGATTATGCGGTTCCTACTCTCGGTAATTGATAGCCAAACGGGCACTGCTACTCCAGATGAGATGACAGCAATTGATGCCTTTAATGATGGCCTTCGCGAACGTGGCCAATTTATTTTTGCTGGCGGGCTATCGGCTCCTGATTCAGCGAAAGTCATTGATAACCGAAGTAATCGAGGAGAGGTCAACGTTGGGCCGCTTCACAAAGGTAATGAATACCTCAGTGGCTTCTGGATCGTTGAGGCTAAGGATGAAGAGGCTGCGCTAACACTCGCTAACGAGGCATCACTGGCGTGCAATCGCCGAGTGGAATCGCGCTCTTTGCTCTAGCAAGGAGATCAAAAGTTTCGGCGTTCGCCTCACCGTTCGCGGGGCACCCTGCCCACCTATTTTCAATTGAACACCTATGCAGGTAGGTGCCTCATATTGGGGAGGTAGAACCAGCAAAAACTCGATCACTCTCACTACTATCCACCTATGTCCGTGCAGGATCCCATGACAAGGCCCTTCGATAACCCACGCCCCGATGAATATCTACCGATTCCGCAAGCGATCAAAAGGTCCGCGGCGAAACACTTAACTCTTCCACCGGGACCACACCCTCTTGCTTCGGATTGGCTCACGCTCACGTTCACTCTTGATACGCCCCGATTCTTGGAGAGCATGCGAATTCGACATGGTGATATCTGCTCGTTCTTTCTCGCCCGACAACTCTTTATCGGAGTCTTCTCGGCGCAAGGTGCCTATGAAGTCACCGTTTCGAAACAGCATCACTTCGTCAAGGGAGTTGGATTTGACAGGATGCGCAAGGTACTTGGTGAAGGTCTGCTCACCAACGAAGAGCCGATACATATGCAGCATCGTCGAGCAATGCAGCCACCTTTCCACCACGGGAATCTTGATGTTTATGTTGCATTAATGGACGAGATAGTGCGCAAGCGGATTGCTGCGTGGGGTGCGGAAATCTCACTCTCGCACGAAATGATGGCTCTCACTCTTGAGATTGTCTGTCAATGTCTTTTTGGTATGGAATCCTCGAAATATACTGCCCGGATTGCCAAGGCGATGGAAATTGCTATTGATCGCATCGAGCGAACTATGCTCCCTGGTTTAGATCGATTTGATTCGACGAAACTCCCTTATTTCACAGCCTTCGCTCAGGCATCAGATGAACTTGTTGAGATTGCAGATGAAATCATCCGAGCGCGAATTGCATCCAAGGACAATCGGAAAGATGACCTGCTTGGAATTTTGCTTTCGATGCAAGATCAGATTTCGTTGACACATATCCGCGATGAGGTACTGACTCTCATCTTGTCGGGGCACGAGACCACCGCCAATGTCCTGACTTGGGCGTTCGCCTATCTCTCTGAAAATCCTAAGTGGCAAATGAAATTGCGTGAAGAAGCGCTCAGATCTGACCTGGCCACCGCACCTACATATCAATCTCTCGAAGGGATGAGCCCCATCGCCTCAGCGATTTTGGAGGAGGCGCTTCGACTCGCCCCGCCGGTATGGGTAGCACCACGAATAGCGATTGAGGATGTCGAGATTGATGGCATCCGAGTTCCCAAGGGCGCACATGTTTTAGTCAGTCAATATGTCACTCAGCGTGACCCACGATATTTCGCGGAGCCAGAAGAATTTGATCCATCGCGCTGGCTCGGCACTGATTTGGAGAGAAAATTACCCAAAGGCGCATTCTTTCCTTTCGGCGCTGGATCACGAAAATGTTTAGGCGAGTACTTTGCTTTGGCGGAGTCACGGTTGATTCTTCTTCATGTGGCAAAGAACTTAGCGCTTCAGACGAAATTCCCTAAGGCCCAACCTCGAGCAACTTACCGACCAAAGGGCAAGGTGCTAAGTCAAGTTTCGCGTTATTCACACTAAACTCAAAGCGGGGGCGAGGGACTCAAACCCCGACCCGATGATTAAGAGTTAACTGGATGGGAAAACTCTCTCTGGCTCACATTGAATATTCTTAATTTCGACATAATTCTTAAGTTGATATTTAAGAAATTAAGAGCGGGAATTACTGCGAGTTCTTATTGTAAATGTCTCATTTCGCAAGATATTTATTAGCTGACTCCACGATAGGTTCTTCATTTAGCTTCTATTTATCCGGGGTGGCAAGTCCTCCAGAGATTCCTGCAAGGAAATATTTCGAGAGGAATGCGAAAAGCAGAAGCAGCGGAACGCTCGCCAATGTATAGCCAGCCATCAAACCGCCATAATCAGTTGCATTCTGGCCTTGGAAAAACTGAATACCGATAGCAACAGTTCTCAAATTATCGTCCGTCACAGTTAATAGCGGCCAGAAGAAGTCGTTGTAAACATTAATCATGGTGAGTAAAGAGACAGTGCCGATTATTGGAAAAGATAAAGGAGTGACTATATATCTAAAAATTTGGGTATTAGTGGCTCCAAAAACCTGTGCGGCATCAAAGAGTTCCTGCTGAATTGAATCAATAAAGTTTCTAAAAAGAATAACTGCTAAAATCAAATTCGCTGCGATTGATGGAATGATCAAAACCCAAATGGTATTCAACATATTGAGATCTTTACTTAGAACAAACAGAGGAATTAGAGCAGCAATGGAGGGAACCATCAAAAGTAGGCCCACCACTGTGAAAAGAAAATTTCTTCCTAAAAATGAGAACCGCGCAAACAAAAAGCCACTGAGCAGTCCTAGGAGGAGCACCGCAATTACTGTGGCGCTTACTACAATAAAAGTAGTGATGAAGTAGTTCTTCGTTTGATCCCATGCAGCAACGTAATTTTCAAAGTGTGCCGGGATAGGTAGTCCCCAGTAGCTATCAACTATTTGTTGATTGTTCTTTAAAGAAGTCAACACCATGAAGAGATAGGGAAATAGCCCGATAAAAGCCAAAAATGAGAGAATTGCCACCAGGGTGCTCTGTTGAACGCGTATTCGGTTATTTCGACGAGGACGAGCGGTTTTAGAGAGACTTGTCATTGTTCTTCTCACCCCTAGAAACTAAAAAGATGAATGTGCTTATTAGAAAAGTTATTACAAAGAGAGTTGTGGAAAGTGCAGCTGCATAGCCCCAATCTCCGCCTCGGAAAGCAACATTGAGAATTCGTATTATTGGGAACATCGTGGCATTATCTGGCCCGCCTTCTGTGAGGGCTTGAGCAGTTATTCCAAATTGCAAGATATTGATAACCGCCAAAATGAATAGAAGGCGAAATTGCTTTTTTAGTAAAGGTAGATCGATTAAAAAGAATCTTTTAAGGCGAGAAGCGCCATCTAGTGCAGCCGCTTCAAAAATCTCTGTGCCGATATTCTGTAGTCCAGTCAAAAATACGAAGAACGGCAACCCTGCTATCCAGGGAAAGTTGATAAAGATGAGAGCCCAAAGAGCAGTTTTTGGATCCCCCAACCAATTTTGTGCAAGCGAGGCCAACCCAAGTTGATTTAAAGCTACATTGAGAACTCCTTGGTTGGGATTGTATATAAATCCCCACAAGTAAATGGTGACTATGATCGGAAAAGCAAGTGGAAAAAGAAGCGCCGTACGAAGAACAAATTGGATTCTTTGATTTTTGAGCGAAATAAGCATCTCAACGGCGAGTAATGGTAAAAGCCACATTATGGTGACACCCGCCAACAAGACGAGGGAAATATGACCAAAGGCTTCCCACCACACATCGTCCGCCAACATATTCCGATAATTATTAAAGCCAATAAACGGAGACGCTTCAAAGAATTTCCATTCATAAAATGATTTTGACAAACCATTTATTGCTGGGTAATACGCAAACAAAACGAGTATGGAAAATAAAGGTAAGAGTCCCAAGTAGATGATTGGCCGAAACCGACGAATTTTTCTCTGGGAGTTAAACCTCATGGAAAAGCCTCTCATTTAATCTCCTGAACAGAGTCGAACTGGTAAGAAAAACCTCCCTAAGTCTAGAATCAAACATTGAATTCTCCGGCACCGTTATAACTTAGTGCCACGATAACCCGCGGTAAATCTCTCTTGTTCACGGTTCTGAACGCAACAGAACTTTATGAAAAAAGTCCTTGGATTATCCATTATTAACTTTTAGGCTCTTTGATAGGTTCGAAAATTTCAGTAGAGCCTTCGAGGGAAGGATAAGAATGAGAAATAGCATTAGGCGATTTCTTTCAACACTCACCGTGTTAAGCCTTGCATCTGCACTATCACTTGCCGGTGTCAGCTCTGCTAGTTCTGCCGGTTTTTATCAGGGGAAGAAAGTTACTATCGAATTACGTGGCCCCAATCAATGGAACAATAATTCAAAGTCATTTGGCAAAGAATGGGATCAGCTCATCAAGGATTTCCAGAGTGCTGAACCAAATATTAAAGTTAAAACCGTAGTTCAACCATTATCTTCTTTCTATCAGACTAACTCCACTCAACTTGCTGCTGGAACTGCTGGGGATTTGGTATTCAATCAGGCGAAGTACACCCCTGATATGGTGTACAAATTAGATAAAGATTTGAAGAAACCAAATCCGTATATCCCTGGCAACAAGGAGTGGATTAAAGCTTTTGATGACAAGTACTTTGGCTACAAGGCCGGCACTGTTAATGGCGATGGAAAAATTGAATACATTCCACTCAACCTGATTGGTATCGGCGTGTTTGCTAACAAGGACCTCGCGAAGAAAGCCGGCGTGACTCTTCCTATAAAGAACTTCACACAATTATTCGACGCGTGCCAGAAGTACAAGAAGGTTGATGTTGCGCCATGGGGTTGGGACAATTCATTCCTTCCGATTGCCTGGACTTGGCGCGTGATTTCCTCGATGTACATGCAGGATGCCTACACGGCACTCGATGTTTTCAAAACAGATGGTACTGCAGGAACAAACGGAACGTCAGTCACAGACAAAGCCGTTACAAAAGCAATCCTCACAGGAGCGATAAAGGCGAGCGATCCTCAAGTTCAAGCAGCACTGAATATGCTCAAGAAGTTCGTTGATAACTGCGCGACTCCTAACTGGTCGGGAATTACCAACAACAATGGTGCAGTCACGGCTTATGACGATTTCTTTGCTGGACGCGCGGGAATGACTTGGGGCGTTTCATTTGGTCTTGCTTCGCTTAACGCAGCCAAGTTCAAATCAACAATCTTCCCATTCCCAGCAATTGATAAAACTGCTGATCCGCTATCACCCGGTAAAGAGGCACGTTGGGGAATTGGCGTAGGTGGAACTTCCTACATGATTCCAATTTCAACCAAGGGAGATAAACTCCAGGCGGCGATCAAGTTCCTTCAGTTCGCAAGCAGCAAGCAAGGACTTAAGTGGGCTGGAAGTTCGGGCGGAATCTCGCCAGTTAAGGGAGTCTCTTCCGGAGTCGACCTTGGTGCGGGAGGCGAATGGGGTAAACCTCAATACATTTACGCACCTGCTGAAGCTCCAGGAAATACCGTCAGATCAATTTTTGATGGTCTCTTGCTAGGAACTAAAACCGTCGCTGAGACAACTGCAATTCTTCAGCAAAACTGGAATGAATTGGCAAAGCAAAGAGTCAAGGATAACAAGTGGGAATCAGAGAGTTGGGCAAGTTAAAACTCTCGTAGCGTAACTCTTCAGACCGCGAATCTGAAGTCGAAGCCCCCGAACTAATGGCTCGGGGGCTTCTTCCATTATTTTTGAATTCGGTATAGAACTCAACTATCAACGGATTTAGACTTTATAGAAGATAGTCGCAATTTCTGAGATAGATGTTGGGTCATTTCACTTAATACGTGGATGATTTTTTGTCGCCGCTCCTTAGATACTGGTTCTCCTGGGATGGACACACTTAATGCTCCCAAGGTTTGACTATTGACACCTTCCACAGGCATCGCATAACAGAAAACGCCAGGTGAGTATTCTTCACGATCTTCTGCGTAACCGCGATTACGAACCTGCTCAAGGCTATCATGGAGTTTTTCCATGGTAGTGATAGTTCTCGGCGTAAACTGCTCAAACTGAGTTTCAGCGAAGCGTAGTTCAATATCATCTTCTGAGCAGGTGGAAAGGATCGCTTTTCCTAGCCCTGTTGCGTAGGAAGGAAGTCTGATTCCAACTTTTGAAACTAATTTAATATCTTTTCGGAACTGCATTTTACTGAGGTAGACAACTTCGTAGCCATCTAAAATTGCAAGTTGAACGCTTTCATTCAATTCTTCGCCAATGAACTTCATAACCGGTCGAGCATGAAGAAGCAATTCTGAGCTATGTGCTGCAGCCTGTCCTATTTCAAAGACTTTAATTCCCAAGCTATACCGATTCTCCTGAAGTTGGAGGTAGTTGCCTTGATGCATGGAATGCAAAAGTTCGTGGGTACTACTTTTTGGAATGCCCAGGATTTTACTCACTTCAGTAATTGTTAAACCAAGAGGATGATGACGAAGTAAGTTTAGAATTTCCATTACCCGATTTGCTGACTTCACTTCGCTCATAAACACCTATCGCTATCTGATCCGTCAACAAGATACTTTATAATTGTCTTTTTAAGCCCCGAAATCTATAATGGCGAGCCAAACCCTTAACATTCCATAGTCTTTTCACGAGTGGAATTCATATGTTTGAACATGTACCAATATCAATGAGGGTACCGGGTACGCTCTGGGTGGAGCCACAAGGTTTTTGTACCTATTGCAACTATTGTCGGGTAAATGCGCATTGGCCATTTGCTCTGTTCACCTTATTAGACACTTTCTTGCCTGATTCGAGGCTGTTTCTCAGCTCTTGTGCCTTTTGCCAAGAGCATTGCGCTTTCCCGTGAGAACTAGCCTTTCGTCTTGTCACAACACTTGCGATGCGAGACTTTCGGGGCGAGAGCCTTATTCCGTTGCAAAGGCGCTATCTCTTCTTTGTCGTACTCTAAATGTTTTTCAGTTTAGCGGGCGACTCTTCTTCATTAATTGAGCCGTAGCGCTCAGAGCATTCGAAAGATAGCGTGACGGTGCTTTTTGTATGTGCAACATTGCCATCTATGGTCATGGCTTGGTGCAAGAGGAATAAAGGTTGCGAGCGCGGTGCGCACACCTTTCGATGCGCCAGTGTCCAAAGGCGCATTCTTTCCTTTCGGCGCTGGATCACGAAAATGTTTAGGCGAGTACTTTGCTTTGGCAGAGTCACGGTTGATTCTTCTTCATGTGGCAAAGAACTTAGCGCTTCAGACGAAATTCCCTCAGGCCCAACCTC
>Ga0214923_10009673_pt1 | contig 10006 bp, 8 predicted proteins | sample LL1510_MetaG_FD_177993 | JGI IMG/M metagenome (GOLD analysis project Ga0214923, IMG submission 177993) | Freshwater microbial communities from Lake Lanier, Atlanta, Georgia, United States - LL-1510 | ecosystem: Environmental > Aquatic > Freshwater > Lake | place: USA: Georgia | collected 2015-10-15
ACAATGGTCTGGAAGTGATATTTTAAGATTTGTAAATAATGGAACTGAAAATGTTACCATAAATGCGAGTGGTAGAGTAGGTATAGGTACAACATCCCCATCCGCTCAATTACATATCAGCGGAGCATCAAATAGTGGTTTACTTGAAATAGACTCTCCTAAGGTAAATAACATAATTTATGTAAGTGGTAGTGGAAATGTAGGTATTGGGACAAGTAACCCAACATACCAATTACATGTATCGGCATCAGGTGGTACAAATGGTACTATATATACATCTAATAGAGTTATTGCGGCTGGTGGAACGGCAGCAGACCCGACATTTGCAACAAACAGTACAATAGCAGGTTTATTTGAACCTTCATATGCTAATTTAGGATTTACGTCATATGGTGGAGAGGCTGGTCGTATTGAAACATCCAATAGATATTGGAATATCGGAATGACCGGTGGTACTGCTAAAATGAATATTAGAGGAACAGGTGCAACTTCTGCGACAAATACATTGAGAGTAGAAAATTCATCTGGAACTCCTGCATTAATAGTTCAGGATGATGGTAGAACATTTGTAGGAGAAGATTATACTTTTACAAGTGCGCAAAGATATTATTTATTAGAAGCATCTGCTGATGGAGTACTTTCGTTTACAAATAGTACAACAAGTAATGGACAAACAAATGGATTTCTTAGCGGTGAATTGTATCTAAACGGAACACAGCCCTTTACTAACCACAGAGCTATAAATGTTATTACTACAAATAGGAATACAAGCACATCAAATATATTAAGAGCATTTTATGCTTCGGGGAGAACAGGTAATAGCGGTGCTGCAAATACAGTTGCTGGATTTTTAGGTGGGGTCAATATTGAAGGTAGTGGTAATGTTACTAACGCAATAGGACTTGAAATAGAACTATATTCACAAACCAACAATAAAACAATAACTAATATGTATGGGGTTAAAGTCCAACCACTTATTAATAGTGTAGGAACGATTACAAATACATATGGTCTTTACATTGATTCTTTAACAGCCGGAACTCAAAGTAACGCTGCTTACGGAATCTATCAAGCAGGAACAGATAAAAATTATTTTGCGGGTAACTTAGGTATTAAAACCACCTCACCATCTGCTTCACTTCATATCAGCGGAGCATCCAATAGTGGCTTATTTGAAATAGACTCGCCTGCTGTAAATAACATAATCTATGCAAGCGGCAGTGGTAATGTGGGGATTGGTACTGGAACACCATCTGCACGACTTCATATAAACGGTGATACAATTCTTTCGGGGTCATTATACACATACGGAGCAAATTCAGACATAGACAGTGGTTCATTAAGAACTGTATTATCAGTTTCTACTGGTTCATATCGTGCAGCATTTTTTGATTATGTTTTGACAAGTGGTTCAAACGCAAGGGCAGGAACTGTATTTTCAGTATGGCAAGGGACTAGTGTAGAATACGCCGATACATCAACAAACGATATTGGAAATACGAGTGGAGTTAATTTATTGGTTAGTATGAGTGGTGCAAATATTGGTTTATTTGCTAGTTCATCTAATGACAATTGGTCAATGAAAGCATTAGCAAGATTATTATAATATTATGGGATTTTATAGAGGACCAAAAATAGTTACTGATGGGTTAGTATTGTATGTAGATGCCGCTAATCAAAAATCATATCCAGTATCGGGTACTATTTGGAGAGATTTAAGTGGTAATGGGAACAACGGGACTTTGGTAAATGGTCCTACGTTTGATAGTGGAAATGGGGGTAGTATTGTTTTTGATGCAACGAATGAAAGTTGCACATTCCCCAATGGTACATTTAATACATCTTTACCACAAAATGGAAGTTTCAGAATTATTGTAAAAATACCACCGTTAAGTACTACCGATGCAACTGTTATTTTTTATGATGGTGGAGCAACAAATAATCTAATTTATTTCTATAGAAATTCATTTTGGGCTGCTAACACTTATGCCTGGCTAATATATTATACAAAAAATGATGCTTCAATAGATGCGATATTGCCTTCATTTAGTTATTCTCCTAACACCTGGTATGACCTAACTTTCACATTCAATGACATCGGTCAATACCGTGTTTATTCAAATGGAGTTTTATTAAATACAACGAATGCTAGTAATTTTTTATCATGGAACAGAACTGGAAACAACACACCCAGTATAGGCCCAGCTAGCAATCAGGGTGCTGGAAATGCATCTATATTTCAATGGTATAACCGATCTCTTACTGCAGCAGAAATCCTCCAAAACTACAACGCAGTTAAAACAAGATTTGGGCTATAGAATAATTTTTTAATCTATATATAATATATAAAACTTATGTCAAAATTAATTACATTTACAGATTTACTACCACCAACCAATGTTACTTCGTCTGTTACATCGGGTGGAACACTGGCAACAGGCTCAACATATTTTTATGTAATACAGGCTTGCTTTGATGCAGGTACATTCGCACTAACAACCAATGGTAGAAGTCAATCATCAAACCAAGTAAGCTCATCAATAACAATATCAGGTAGCCAAAGTGTACAATTATCGTGGACTGCATCATCAGGAGCCGGTGGGTATAGGATATATAGAGCAACATCTTCTGGTTCATATGTACAAATGTTAGATACTGCGGTTAGGACATCAGTAAATTGTGTAGGGGGAATTTGTACATTTACTGATACTGGGATTGGCAATCCTGGAAATTCATTTTACCAAAACACAGTTCATGGAAAATTGGATTTATCTGGAAGTACATCTGTAAACCCTTTTTCTATTACTGACTTATATAATTCATCTTCGGCAAATGGTTGGGGCGTTGTTGATAGATTAGATGAATATACTTATATTGTTAATTCTTTCATTAATGGACATACAAATATGTTTTGGAATGATACTGATAAAGTTATAATTTTTGGAGATTATTTAAACCCAACCACTACTGGTAATTTTACTTTTGGAACAAAAGGTGGAGTTACTACAGCACAAGGATGCAGGTTACGATTTAAAACTCCTGATTTATATACAACGCAATTTGGCGCTTTGTTTGCTTATAAAACAACCTTTGATTATGTTTTTCCGTTATCCACTTATCCTTATAATTCATTTATTGCACCCCAAAATATGATTTTTAATAGCGGTAGTGTAGAATATTGTTTAGTTAATAAGATGAGAGGATTTACCCCCAATTCCAAAACTTTGTGTTTTATAAGTGATACTACGATTAGTCAGGGAGATAATATTTCTGGTGCTGGGTTAGCAACTTATACCAGAGTTACTTCAATGAATAATAGTAGAATGTTTCAAACAACGAATAATACTCAAATCACAGCATCTAATGTATCATTTATAAATAGTCCTGGAACTTTATTAATAGGAACTAATTTTGCAGTTAAATACATTAATTCTGTATCAGCATCTTCTAATGATACTATACAGAACGCAAGTTCACAAGGCACAACTGAAGATGTATTTACCTATGATTTAAAAGTTTTATCAAAAACTGGAACAGCAATAAGCGGAGCATCTGCTCAATTAATTGATAAAAATGGTTCTACAATATTTAATACTGCTACAAATGTTAGCGGAAGCATACCACGACAAGAAGTTAGATTATTATTTAGAAATATATCAAACAATACTGGACCTACACAAAATTTATCTCCGTTTACATTAATAGTAAATAGTACCGGTTATAATGAATATAGAGAAAATACTGTATATAGTTCATCAATAGCATTAGAAAAAACAGTAGCTTTAACAGAAACAGGTTCAATTTTAACAATAAATCTTTTATAACGATATGAAAACATTGGGCATTCAAACAATAAATAATTTTGTGTATTTACAAAATTTATATACTAATCCATTTTTTTTGATAAATTATTTTGAATATTGTGATTTAAAAATTATCACTATAAATAATTTTATGTATTACAATTACGAATCATATATGAACAGCAACAATTATTTAGAAAGCTTTGGGGCATCTATGGAATCGTATGATGTAATAACCGATGATATAGTTTTAGATTATGTAATCCAATTTTTAATAACTATTTCCCCCAACACACAATTTACTAAATACATAAAAACAATTTAATATGGCAACATTTGGTGGACCTAATTTAGAACTTGATAATATAATTTTATATTTGGATTCTACTAATAGTAAATCATATATAAATAATCAAACTAATTGGTTAGATTTATCAAGTTTTAGAAATCAAATGACATTAAATGATACTACATTTGATACATTAGATTCATCATTAGTTTTATCAAATGTAAATTCTAAACTAAATGCTACTATACCTATAAACGCATTACCAAATATTACAATATCGTTTATAGTAAAACTCAAAGGTGCTTTAAACGAAATACAATCTTTTACTAAAAATAGTGTTTTAATTTCGGGATTAAATCAAAATGTATCTAAATTTAATATTATTACTAAAACTTTTACTAATAATTCAAGTAACATAACAGAAAAAACATATCTAAATGGGGAAAAATTGAATGAAACAACTTATTTAGATTCAAATTTTTTAAATTTTAGTACTTTAAAAATTGAAATAAACACAACTAACAAATCAGGCACAGCAAAAATTCAAAATTTGTTGATATATAATATAGCACTTTCCGATACACAAATCCAACAAAACTACAACGCAGTTAAAACCAGATTTGGATTATAGAGTATGTTTACAGGGCCACATTTAGTTACTGATGGGTTAGTATTGTATGTAGATGCTGCTAACCCATTATCATATCCAGGCTCAGGTACTACTTGGAGAGATTTGAGCGGAAATGGAAAAAATGGAACTTTGGTAAATGGTCCTACATTTGATAACTCTAACGGGGGAATTTTAAATTTTGATGGGACAGATGAATGTGTTTTAACAAACACATCTATCATAACCTCTGTAACAGATTTTACAATAGATATTATAATTTTGTACAACTCATCTAATCCAGCAAATAGTAGTGTTTTTGGATATGGTATTCCTCCTGACAGTAATAGTAATTTAGGATTTATGTTACATGCGATGGGTGGTGGATTCTATTTGTTGATATCCGATGGAACTAATAGACCTTCGGGTGTATCTATAAGTGGACTAGTGAACAACAGTATTAACCACCTAACTTTCGTTGTTAAATCTAACGGAGTTACCAAAGCTTATAAAGATGGAACTTTTTTAAGTACAAATACACCTTCTTCTTTTACGACAATTAATGTAAATAGTTCGTTTATTGTTGCACTGGGTAGAGATGTTAGATATAACACAGGTACTTCGTTACGGCACTTTTTAGGTGGTATTTTTTCTGCAAAGTTATACAATAGAGAACTTTCTGCAGCAGAAATCCTCCAAAACTACAACGCAGTTAAAACAAGATTTGGGTTATAAAACAAATTTTTAACATATTTATAATAAAGTATCCCTTTTGGAAAATGAAAAAAGGAAATAAACAATGGCAAACGAATTCAAAGTCCGCAAAGGATTAATAGTACAAGGGTCTGGGTCGGCTATACTCGATATATTTGGTTCGCAAGGACAATTATTCTCAGTAACCGATTCTCTATCAGGTTCTTTATTTTCAGTAAATGATATATCGGGTATCCCTATTATGGAGGTATTTTCCGATAATACCATTAAATTAGGAACTTATAATCAAGAAGCCATTATTATTTCCGGTAGTAGAACAGGTATGGGAACTGCACTACCACAAGCTGAATTACATATAAGTGGAGCTAACAACGATTCGCTATTTAGAATACAATCACCCGCTTCATCTTCTATTCTATTTGTAAGTGGTAGTGGAAATGTGGGAATTGGCACATCTACTCCTGCTTATAGGTTGGATGTAAGTGGTTCTGCGGGAAATCAAGAAATACTTAGATTGCTAGGTGATCCTGCTGTTGGCTCTGCAATTAGATTTTCAAGAGGTAGTTCATATAGTTGGGCTATGGGGATTGCAGCTGGTTCAAATTTTGAAATAAAAGATATACCTTATGCTACCACACCATTTACATTAACACATACAACTAATTTATTTGGTCTTGGTACAACATCCCCACAACGTAGATTACATATAGATGCAAGTGGTTCATCAAATACCGCAACACCCTTAATATTAACATCGGTTGATACAAATAATAGAGTTGGAATACAATTTGCATCATCCAGCATAGCAAGTGGTAAAACACATAATCTTATTCATAGAATGAATACTCCACAAGTAGAATGGATATTAGGAGCCGGTGCTGGAGAAAGTGCACAATGGCAATTTCAACCACAGGACAATAGCGCTCTTGCTTTAACCATATTAACACCTTTTAATGGTGGAACGGCGAGAATATACACGGGGCAAAGTCAAAGTTTATTTGCATTAGGAGCTGGTGCTGCTAATAGTCATTTAGTAATTAGTTCAAGTGGAAATGTAGGTATAGGAACAACAACCCCCACAAACACCCTAAATGTAAATGGAACTACTTTTTTACAAGGTGGACAAACAACAGTAAGAGGCAGTGGTGCAACTTCTGCAACAACCGCATTAAGAGTAGAAAACTCAAATGCGTCAGCAAGTTTGGTGGTGTTAGACAATAATAATGTAGGTATTGGTACAACCACACCAGCATTTAATTTAGATGTTAGTGGTAGTAGTAGATTTACAAATGGACTAACTTTAACAGGTTCATATGGAATACAATTAGATTCGGGATATACTGGGTTTATAGAAAAAAATGGGACGGGTTTTAATGTAAGACACAGTAATAGTGGAACGCATATTACATTTTTAGCCACAAATAATACCAATTTTTCTCAAGTAAGTAATTTTTCAAATGGTGTAACTATTACTCCTGGTGGTAATTCAACCACGTCCGGTCTTACAATAACATCTGGCTCATACCCCGCTGCTACTTTACTTCAAGTAGGAGTTTCTACTCTAGTTGTTACGGGTTCAAATGTGGGTATTGGAACAAGTTCCCCTACAAATCGTTTACAAGTAGTAGGTGGAGTAACTGCGACATCATTTACTGGTTCTTTATTGGGAACTGCAAGTTTAGCAGTAAATGCATTAACAGCTTCATTTGTAAATACTCTAAACCAGAACGTAGTAATTACAGGCAGTGCTGCTATAGGAACAAGCAGTTTAGGTCCAAGTGAAAATACCTTAACATTAGGGGCACGAGATTCGGTAAACGAAGGAGGTCAATTAGGATTAAACGCTCCGGGTGGTACATACGCATCGGCTTCATTTATAGATAATTATCAAAATCAATTCCGTATATTACGCGGTTCAAATAATGGCAGTAATGCAAGCGTTGCAGGGTGGAATCTCCATTCACTACAAATGTCTTTACCTGCATATACTAACACATCATCATTTCCCGGAACAGCTACTGCTAATTTAGCAGTTGATTCGAGTGGTAATGTTATAACAGTATCTACTGCAGGAGGATCGGTTTTTCCATATGTTGGAAACGCAGTAATAACTGGTTCTTTAACCACAACCGGTATAATCTACGCCCAACCAAATGGTGGCATGTATTTTCAAGGAGGTGATGATGCCGCATTATACGATATTAATATATCAAACCATATGGGTATTTATGGTGTACAAGATTCTACAGTCGCTTCTATTAAATTAGGTAGCGGGGGTGGAATAATATCAGGTAGAAATAATAGAATTGGGATTGGAATAACATCACCATCTGCTTCTCTCCATATCAGCGGGGCATCTGCAGATAGATTACTCCAAGTAGGTTCACCTACCTTAGCAAATACCCTATTTGTTACGGGTAGTGGTAGAGTGGGTATTGGAACAAACACTCCTTCTCAATTATTTGAAGTTGTTAGAAGTAGTAATACTAAAATAGTAGCAGGGGATAATGTTGGAATTCAAACAGGAACTGCATCAGAATGGATACATTTATCATACGATCCCGCAAGTAGTAAATATATTCAAATAGATGCCACTCAAAACGGGAATTCACCACCATTAACAGCAGCATCAACCGCTAAAAATGGTTATGGTATTGTTATCAATGAAAATTATTTAGCAGAACCCGATTATTGGATGGAAATAAAATTAGGTGCCGCGGGGCCAGGAATAGTTCTTATCCCGTGTTATTTACCTGAATAGTATGTTTATTAAACCCACACCCCAACTCCTCCAGCAAATTAAAGACAGTGGTAAACCCATTATCCAAATCACTATGGAAGAATTTCAAAAAATGGCATCTCAAAGTGGTAAACTATTAACACATACAGAAGTGATGGAGAAATTGGAAAAGCGGGGTAATAAACAAAAATAAAAACTATTTATATAAAATAGGAGAAAGTATATATGGCAATTAAAGTAACAGGATTTTTTCAAAACCCAACAACGGGTTTAATTCACCAATCACCACTTTTAACACTTGTTCCACATTTAGTATATCCAGGCGGAATTGCGCTTGATGTTCATATTGATAATAATGGAACTGTTGCGTATCAATCTATTGATAAATCGGAACTTGTTTATGATAATTCTATAACAAATGGGCATGACCAATTATTGAATGCTTTAGAGAATTATGTTATAAACCATTTAAAATCTGCAAATGAAGTAAATGAGTTTTCAACATTTGAACATTATGTTAAGCCTGTTGTTGAAGAAGTAACAACTGAAACCGAAGAAACCGGTGTTGAAGAAGATAATAGTGAAGAAACCACGCCAACTGATACACTTGGTGAATAAAATATAGGTAACACAAAATGGCAGTAAATATCGCAATATATCCTGGTTCATCATCATTCTTTCCCGGCAAAACACCATTTGGTTGGTTTGATAATGATTACGATTTTCAGACAGATGCTGATTCGGTAATAACATGGTGCGCTCGTAGATTGGGTTATCCTGTTGTAGATATAGAACTACAAGATATAGATTTTTACGCCTGCTTTGAGGAAGCAACAGATGAATTTTCATCACAATTAAATCAATATAGGACAAAGGAAAACCTACTAAGTTTACAGGGTTCTTTATTGACCAATAATTTAAATGGGAAATTAATAAATAATAATTTTAGTGGGATAATAAACATCGCAGCGGATTATGGAACTGAAGCAAAATCCGGCGGAACATTGACCCATTACACTGGTTCTTTTGAGTTAGTTAGTGGAAAGCAAATTTACGATTTATCAGATAGTACTATTGTAAGTTTAGAGGCAGGTAATTTATCAACCGATTCAATTACAATTCGTAAATTGTATCATGAAAATCCCCCCGCGATTGTTAGGTATTTTGACCCATTTATTGGAACGGGTCTTGGTTCACAACAAATGTTAGAAACTTTTGGTTGGGGAAATTACTCACCTGGTGTTTCATTTTTAATGCAGCCTATGTATGATGACCTACTTAGATTACAGGCGATTGAATTTAACGATATGATTAGAAAATCGCAATTTGGGTTTAAGATGTATGGAAAGCGTGTGCGTATATTTCCATTTCCAAACGATACTTATCATAGAACAAAAGTTCATTTTGAATACACACTTGATTCTGAAAGAAATAACCCAATAGCAAAATCTGGGGTTGTATCAGATTTTTCAAATAGCCCATTTGGTAGATTGGATTATTGTGATATAAGTGCGCATGGTAGACAGTGGATTTTTAAATACACATTAGCATTGGTAAAAGATTCGTTGGGTATGGTCAGGTCTAAATTTGGTTCAATTCCAATACCTGGTGCAGAAGTTACTTTGGATGGTTCTGATTTAAGGAATCAATCCGCAACCGAAAGAGAGCAATTAGTAACTCAACTGAAAGAGATGTTGGAAGCAACAAGTAAAAGGGCGCTTTTGGAAGCAAAGAAGGATGAAACCGAATTTTTAGAATCAACCCTCAATCGTGTTCCAATGCCAATTTACATAGGGTAATCTTTATGGCGTTATTTGGTTCGGCAAGAGATGTTAGTTTAATTAGAAGATTAA
>Ga0214923_10009674_pt1 | contig 10005 bp, 6 predicted proteins | sample LL1510_MetaG_FD_177993 | JGI IMG/M metagenome (GOLD analysis project Ga0214923, IMG submission 177993) | Freshwater microbial communities from Lake Lanier, Atlanta, Georgia, United States - LL-1510 | ecosystem: Environmental > Aquatic > Freshwater > Lake | place: USA: Georgia | collected 2015-10-15
TTACCTACAAGAGGCAAAAGGATTAGAATACGATAATATTATTATATATAACTTTGTTTCAAATGAGAAGAATTATACGGATATTACTAAGGGTGCGGATCGCTCCTTTTTGGATGCAGATTTTAAGTATGCCAGAGTAAAAGATAAAACGGATAAATCTCTTGAAATATATAAGTTTTATATCAACGCTTTGTATGTCGCAATTACTAGATCCGTCTGCAACGTCTACATCATAGAATCAAACGCTTCTCACAAGTTTTTGAGATTATTAGAAATAAACGAAATTCAAGAAATTAACATTGAAGCTGCAGAATCTTCTAGAGAAGCATGGCAAAAAGAAGCTAATAAACTTATTATGCAGGGCAAGGATGAGCAAGCTAAGGCAATAGAAACTAATATACTACAGCATCAAAATATTACTTGGACTCCTATAGATCAAGGCGAATTTAAACATTTATACGAAAAAGTAATAAATCAAAAAACTGCCGATAAAAGAGAGTGTATAAAGTTATTAAATTATTCGATAATTTACTCTGATCTTGCTTTAATAAAACAACTACAAACATACGGGCTTAAAGCTGCCGCAAATATATCCAAGTGCATACCGTTAATGCTAGATGAGTATTTCAATGATTACTTATATCAGAGCACTACGAATTTATTAAAAAAATTAGATTCATTAGGTACTGAGTTTAGAAATGAATTTAATCTTACTCCGCTTATGTCTGCAGCATATGCAGGTAAAAAAAGCTATGTTGATATGTTAATTTCTTTAGGAGCATCAATAAACGCTACCGATAATAATCATCGCAATGCTTTTATGATAGCAATATCTAGAGCAAGTGACGATCAGAAGTATTGTAACAGTGTTTTTGAGAAAATTTATCAGCAGTTAAAACCAGATGCTATCATGTTAAAAATCAATAATAGATTAGTTAAAATTGAATCATATAAATCTGAATATTTTTTCTTATACTTCTTAATCACAAAAATTAAAAATGCTTCCACTTATAAAGATAATCAATCCAAAACAGTGTTTAAAGCAGTTAGCGTAAGTGCTTTACTTAAGGATTTTCCAGAATCGGTGCTACCTAAATATCGTCAAAACCGAAACTACGTAAGTGCATTATTTGCCCGTAACGAAGTGCATAGTAACTACCCCTATAATAAACAATTATTTTCTAGAATAGCTATTGGTGTTTATACAATCAGTCCTGATATAGAAATAAAAATTTGTGATATGTGGTCAAAATTATAATTAAAGATCGAGATGTAATGAGAATAACCTAAAAATACTATTATTTTTGTGAGTATGATGCAGGATTATACACCCCTTATCCCTGTAAGTAGAGCAATAAAATAACGGCCGTTAAAACTATAAAAATTATACTATGCCATTCCCAAAGATTTTGTACGTATGTCCGTTTTATGTTACAATGGTATTTGAGCAATTCAATATAAAAAATATACCAAGTAAAATTCATGAGTGATTTAATCAGTTTCGACTACGCTATCAAATATCTTCTCAAAGATAAAGGCGATTATGAAATAGTAGAGGGTTTTATCTCTGCTCTTCTAGCTTCCGAAGGATATAAGCCTATTAAAATTAAAGCTTTGTTAGAAAGTGAAAGTAACAAGGAAAGTAAACATTTAAAAAGAAGTATAGCCGATGTTATCGTTGAAGACGAACAAGGGAATAATTATATAGTGGAAATTGATAGAGCTTATACTAATCTCTTTCTTCATAAAGCGGTTTTTAATACTTCAAGGCTTATTGTCGATAATCTAGGGGCTAACCAAGATTATTTAAAGATTAAGAAAGTATTTCATATCAATTTATTATATTTTCCTTTCGAAGATACTAAAGCTCCATTACATCACGGTAAAGTGATTTTTCACGAGATAGATAATAAGCATCCGATAGACATTCATTTAATAGATAGAGGCATGCATACATTCGATGCTCATAATATCTTTCCTGAATACTTTCTAATATCTATACCTCTCTTTGACGATGTTATAAAACAAGAGATGGATGAGTGGCTATATTTAATGAAACACTCGGAAGTAAAAGATAGTTTTAAATCGCCTTACATGCAGAAGGTAGCCGAGCGGCTCAGTATCCTAACAATGACTAATAAAGAACGTGAAGTATATGATATTTACCTTATGGACTCTATGAAAGGTCGTGACTATTTAATTTCTGCAGAAGAAAAAGGTAAAGCTGAAGAAAATATTAGAGTTAAAATAGAGATTGCTAAAGCTATGTTATTGGACGGTGATTCGGCAGAAAAAATAGCTAAAATTACTGGTTTATCTATTACAGAAGTTGAGAAGTATAGGTTCTTCGATATTAAAGAAAAATGATTAAAAAGATTATTATAAAGAATTGCGCAAGCTTTGGAGAAAAGGAACAGAGCATTGATGATCTAAAAAAGATTAATTTCTTTTATGGCTCGAATGGATCAGGAAAAACAACTCTATCACGAGTGATTCAAAACCACGAACAAGATTCTGATTGTCAATTATTTTGGGAAGCAAATAGGCCTGTAAAAACCTTTGTTTATAACCGCGACTTTATCGATAAAAACTTTAGTACTAACCAAGAATTAGCTGGAATTTTTACACTTGGAGTAAATGATACCAATATTCAGGCAGCTATTGTTAAAGCAAAAAAAGAGCAGGAGGACATTCGTACAAAAATAAATAAAAAAATTAAAACTCTTGAAGGCGATAATGACACTGATGGAAAAACAGAAGAATTAAAAACATTAGAAAGTCTATTTGAAAAAGAATGTTGGGAGTATTATAGAAAATTTAAAAAAAATTTTAATGTTCTTCTTGGTTGTGGTAACTCAAAAGAAAAATTCAAAATTGCTCTACTAAACGCAGCAGAAAAAAATACAGCCGATCTATTGCCCAGTGATACACTAAAAGAAAAAGCAAAAACTATCTTTGATGACAAACGGAAGACAGAAGAGATTATTCGGCCTATTTTGTACAATGACCTGACAGATCTCGAAAACGCAGATATTTTATCAAAAAAAGTTATTGGTAAAGAAGATGTTAATATCGCCTCCATGATCAGGAAACTAGGTAATAGCGACTGGGTTAAACAAGGACGCACTTATTATGAGTTGGATGATAAGCAGCATTGCCCCTTTTGTCAGCAAAAAACAGACGATTTATTTGCAGAGAGTTTGGAGGAATACTTTAATGAGGAATATTCGAATGATATTTTTGCGATTGAAACACTGACAACAAATTATGATAAGTTTTCAGATACTGTTATACAAAACATTAATGAAATATTAAAAGCAGATCCTAAATATCTTAACTCAGAAAAATTCAAAGCACACAAAGCAACCTTCGAGGCACAAGTAGCAGAAAATAAACAACACTTAGTGCGTAAGAAAAAAGAAGCCAGTACAATAGTAAAGCTTGAGTCTCTGAAAAACATAATGGAGAAGATTGTTGCGGAAATTACTTATGCAAATATAAAATCTCAAGAACATAATACCACAATAGAGAATATAAAACAAGAAAAAGAGACTTTAGTTTCTCAAATATGGAGAGCTATAATTGAGGAGATAAAACCAAATTATAATATTTATTCCAAAAAGAAAAATGGCCTTAAGGAGGCTATTACTAATCTCACAACGGATCTTGAAAAACTAAAGAGCGATGAACAAAACAAATTAGAAGAAATACATAGCCTCGAGAAGCAAATCACAAGTATCAAACCTACAATTATAGAGATTAACAAACTTTTGTTGTCATTCGGATTTTCTAGTTTTTCCCTCTTAGAATCTGCAGAAAATGGTTTTTATAAAATAGCGCGCCCAAATGGAGAGGATGTAGAAAGAACTCTAAGTGAAGGTGAAAAGACCTTTATTACCTTTTTATATTTTTACTATTTACTCAAAGGCAGTAACACGGAAAGCGGAATCACCGAAAATCGTGTGGTTGTTTTTGATGACCCTGTTTCGAGTTTGGATAGTGATATTTTGTTCATTGTAAGTCGCCTTATAAAAAATCTTTATGACGCAGTAGAAAAACAAAGTGGCACAATCAAGCAAATATTTGTGCTTACTCATAATGTTTATTTTCATAAAGAGGTTACCTTTAATAAAAAACGAAGTGATAAGGACCCTCTAAAAAACGAAACTTTCTGGATTGTTAAAAAACATAATAACCACTCAGTTGTTTGTAGGCAGGATAAAAATCCTATCAAAACTTCTTATGAATTACTTTGGAATGAAATCAGAGATAGGGATCAAAAATTTTCAAATCAAACGCTGCCAAATGTTATGCGAAGGATTATTGAAAATTATTTCAAATTTTTTGGTAACATTGATGAGGATAAAATCCTTGATTACTTTGATGGAAATGAAAAGGTAATTTGCAGCTCTCTGATATCATGGGTAAATAGCGAATCTCACTCTATGTTCGATGATATCAATATATCATCTAATAAAAACACTATTGATAAATATTGCCAAGTGTTTAAGAGTATTTTTGAAAAATCAGGTCAAATTGGGCATTATAACATGATGATGAGAATTAAGGATAACGAACCTCTTACGGAGCACGTAGAAGAAAAGACCCAATTATTAGAGGTTTAAGTATGATTGAACCGATAATTACCTGTCCTAATTGCTCAACCGAGATAAAACTAACAGAATCATTGGCTGCCCCAATAGTTCAAGCTGCGCGCAAAGAGTATGAAGCCAAAGTAGCAGAGAAAGAATCTGATTTCTCTAAAAGAGAAAAAGAACTACGCATCTTGCAAAAAAGTATCAATGATTCCGAGAAGATAATTGACGAAAGGGTTTCTGAAAAAGTAAAATTGGAACGCGCGTCTATTGCAGCAGATGAAGCAAAAAAAGCTAAAGCAGCTATTGCTTCTGATTTAGATGAAAAAACAAATGAGCTAGCTGAACTTTCTAAAGTCTTACAACAAAGAAATGAAAAATTAGCAGAAGCACAAAAAGCACAAGCTGACCTCTTGAAAAAACAACGTGAATTAGATGATGAGAAGCGTGAACTAAATTTAACAATTGAAAAGCGTGTACAAATCTCTCTCACAGAAGTGAGAGAGAAAGCAAAAAAAGAAGCTGAGGACATTTTAAATCTAAAAGTGTCTGAAAGAGAGGAACAAATTGCTTCAATGCAGCGTCAAATCTTAGTCTTAAAACGTAAATCCGAGCAAGGATCGCAACAGCTTCAGGGAGAAGTTTTGGAGCTAGAACTGGAAGAAATGCTTCGCTCTAAGTTTCCGTTTGATACTATTGAGCCTGTTGCAAAAGGAGAGTTTGGTGGTGATGTTGTGCAGCGCGTTATTTCTCCTACGGGGCTAACATGTGGAGCAATTTTATGGGAATCAAAGCGCACATCTAATTGGAGCGAGAGTTGGCTTACTAAATTGCGCAGTGATCAACGCTTAGCAAATGCAGCAATTTCTATTTTAATTTCACAAGCTTTACCAAAAAATGTTTCAAGCTTCAGTCAAATTGAGGGAGTATGGATTGCTTCTCCTAAGTACGCCGAACCTCTTGCAGTTGTACTGCGTCAAACACTGATAGAAGTAGCAAACTCTAAAAAGTCGCAAGAAGGGCAGCAGACCAAAATGGAGTTGGTCTACGATTACCTCACTGGTTCACGTTTCCGCCATCGTGTAGAAGCGATTGTTGAAAAATTTTCAGACATGCAAGCTGATCTTGAGCGCGAAAAAAAGGCAATGACTCGCCTATGGTCTAAGAGAGAAGCTCAGATTCAAGGTGTTATTGAATCAACTGTTGGCATGTACGGGGATTTACAAGGAATCGTAGGTCGAGCTCTTCAGGAAATTGAAGGATTGGAAATACCTTTATTGGAAGACCATGATAAATGTGAGTAATATCAATTGAATTAGTATCACATAAGTCTACTAAATCGATTAGTAGACTGCATTGTCTACTATGTACTTATTAACGATTTAATGTACAGCATTTTAGTGTGATTTTTCGGTGTTCATTATATTATAATTTAATGAACAGTAGAAACTGCTATTCTACATCTGATGATGACTGGCAAAGCGTTAGTCTTAAACACCACAATTTAAATTAAGTCTTATGTTAAAAACAACCAGTTTAACCCCAGAAGTCAAAGAGATTGTGGTTAATAAAGGAACAGAATATTGTTATAGCGGAATCTATGATAATTTTATAACTGATGGTACCTATTTGTGTCGGAATTGTGGGTTAGCACTTTTTAGCTCTAAGGATAAATTCCACTCTGATTCAGGCTGGCCTAGCTTTGATCGTGAGATCAAGAATAATATAAACAAAGTTACTGATCTTGATCAGGTCAGAACAGAATTATTATGTAGTAGGTGTAACGCGCATTTAGGACATATCTTTTATGGAGAAGGACATACTGAACTTAATACTAGATATTGCATAAATTCTCTAGCTCTTGAGTTTGTTCCTTATAAGAACGTGGTCGATACCGAAGAAGCTATTGTAGCAGCAGGATGTTTTTGGGGAGTAGAGCATTTATTTAAAAAGCTAAAAGGAGTGTTAAAAACTGAAGCAGGATATACAGGAGGTTTTGTTGAGAATCCAAATTACGAATTAGTATGTAAGACCAGTACTGGTCACGTAGAGGCAGTAAGGGTAATTTATGATCCAAGCATTATTGAGTATCCTAAAATTATTCAGTACTTTTTTGAAATTCATGATTTTACTCAGAATAATGGTCAAGGTGGTGATATCGGAGAGCAATATTTAAGTAAACTATTTTATTTCAACAATGATCAATACATGCATGCAACAAATATTATAAATTTACTTAAGAGTAAAGGTTATAGAGTAGCAACATACCTTGAACCTGTTAAAACTTTTTGGGCTGCTGAATGCTATCATCAAGAATATTACGACAAAAGTGGCGGTCAACCATATTGCCACACTTGGCAAAAAATATTCTGAATCAGTGCCAAGGTGATTTCTTATGACAAATTGTATGCTTCTTTGCTCTCCACAGCATAGAGTTATCAATGAGTGCTTAAAACCGCTGGACTCAATTCTGTAATTTTGATTATGACAATCATTACCCTGCTCTATTAGGTCAAGACCACCACCACACTGCATAAAATTACGCTGTATGAGAAACCTATAAAGTTTTATTCTCGTACAGCACAGCAAAGCAGCATGTTTTCCGTATAAGTTTTAGCTACTTTTTTACCTCGTTTTCTCCATTCGCCCTACCCTATTGAAAATCACTTGTTTGTCGGATAAGCAATTACTGTATAGATATCTTGTATAACTATTATATATCCATTGTATAATAGTTATATTTTTTTATCTATATATTCTGCAACCACTCTTACTATAAAACTAGATCTGTTACCTTCTGTTGGGTGATTTTTTAAATACTGGTTTAGTTTTTTATAAAATGAATCTGACATAGAAATCATTCTTCCTTTAAATTTATCTTTTATATTTTGGTCTTCCAGATAATCTATATCTTTTAATTTATTGCTGATAAATGTTTGTTCTATATCAGACATTTTATTTGGATTGGGTATAAATCTTTTTTGTGATGACATATATTTGCTTATATAAATTGTTTAATATATATATAATTATTATATAATAGCTATACAATAATTATATATTAGTTATATAATGCTGTTTTATTATACAAAGTATTTCGTTAGCACAATCTTCTATTTCTTTTGAAGCCTTTTCATCTTGAGGAGAACATTCTATAACCCCCTTACCGCTTTTTATTGAATGTTTAAACGCAACTCTCTCTTTGATTATGCATTTTAAAATATAATCTGGATTAATGTTGTTGCTATTAATAAAATTTAATGCATCTTCTACAGCTAGGCTTGAATGGATACTAGGCACTTTATTGAATAATAATAATAATGGAATTCTTCTATTTTGTATTTCCCTTAATTTCTTTAATATATTTATTAAAGATTCTATTTCCCATAAATCAACTGCAGAAGTAGAGCAAGCTGTAATAACCACATCACTTCTTAGTAGTGCACTTCTCATATTCGAATCATCTACACCAGGGCTATCAATTAAAACAAAGTATCCTTGTTGTTTTTTATCATTTGCTATTTCAAGGAGTGCTTCTCCTCTCACACCAGCAACAAAAAGTTTGTTAATTTTTTCCCCACTATCTATCATATATTCTCGAACTTTAGACCACTTACTTATCGTGCCCTGAGAATCAGCATCTAATAAAGCTACTTTTTTACCTTGATTTAATAAGACAGTAGCCAAGTTTAAAACAAAGGTTGATTTACCAACTCCTCCTTTTGTACTCGCAACAGTTATTATGTACATACTTTCTTATGTTATCTAATTATAATATATCTATTGTATAACAGTTATATAATATTTATACAACTATTATTTATTCTTTATATTTTCATGAGCTAAGATTATACTTCACATATTATGTAACTTTCTAATCGGTATTAAGTTACACAACAGAAGTAGTTTTATTCTACACATATAGCTTGACACAAACTATTAATTAAATTACTTATTATAAATAACGAAATAAACCTAATTGATTAACGAACATTAGAAATACCCTCGACGAACATTAGAATTACCTACAAAAAAAAAGCTAAGGGATCAGAAAAGAATCAGATAAAAATAACTTTAAGATTTATTATTATTTGAGAATTACTGATGACGTGTACAAATAAACAAGTAGGAATTTTAATGGACAAGATTAAAAAACATAATCAGATAATAGCCGCCGCAAAAGCAGGGATGAATGTAAAAACAGCGCGTAAATATTTACGGATTGGCAAACTGCCAAGTGAATTAAAGAAAGCTCGTAAATATAGAACCCGTAAGGATCCATTCATAGAGCACTGGAGCGAAATAGAAACAATGCTAGAGTCAGCTTCTGAATTACAAGCAACAACACTACTACCGTATCTGATTGAAAAGTATCCTGGATACTATAACGATAAACAATTGCGTTGTTTACAGAAGAAGTTAAAAATTTGGCGTGCTGAACATGGTAAAGATAAGGCGGTAATATTCTTGCAGAATATTCTACCTGGTCGGCAAAGCCAATCTGATTGGACGAATATGAACCAATTAGATATCTGTATTGGAGGTAAACCATATCCCCATTTATTATTTCATTTTATGTTACCCTATTCACGTTGGGAAAGTTTTACTATATGCCATAGTGAAAGTTTTGACAGCTTGGCTCTAGGATTTGAAAGAGCTGTATGGGAATTAGGTGGGGTATTACCCGAACATCGTACAGATAACTTAAGTGCAGCTACTAAGCGGTGTGGTAGCAATAGAGCTTTTACGGAACGATGGGAAGAATTACTAGCGCATTATAATGTTAAACCATCAAGAAATAATCCTGGGGTAAGCCACGAAAATGGCTCTGTAGAAAAAAGTCATGATACATTCAAACAGGCAGTTAACCAGCATTTACTGTTGAGAGGATCGCGTAATTTTGCTGACCTAAAGGATTATGAGTTATTCCTTACCAATATTAAGGAGAAACGTAATAGTTTAAGGAAAGAAAGGTTAGCTGAAGAATTGTCCTATTTACAAGAATTACCCCACAGAAAATGGAACGCACCAACAATTTTACCTGTACGAGTTAATCCCAGCAGTGTTGTTACTATTTTATCCATACCTTATTCTGTACCGAGTCGTCTAATAAGTTATAGTTTAAAAGCGTATGTTTATGCTGAAGAAATAGAACTCTATTATGGTAACAAATGTTTACAGAAGATGCCTAGGGTTCATCACGGTTATGCCATTGATTACAGGCATATTATTGATTCTCTTGTACGTAAACCAGGTGCATTTGCTGGGTATCAGTACCATGAATCGCTTTTTCCCCGTCCTGTTTTTCGTCGGGTATATGACCAGCTTACAGGGTTATATCCAAGCAAGGGACACAAAATATACCTTAAGATATTACAACTGGCCAAAATGTATGGGGAACTTGATGTAG
>Ga0214923_10009675_pt1 | contig 10005 bp, 5 predicted proteins | sample LL1510_MetaG_FD_177993 | JGI IMG/M metagenome (GOLD analysis project Ga0214923, IMG submission 177993) | Freshwater microbial communities from Lake Lanier, Atlanta, Georgia, United States - LL-1510 | ecosystem: Environmental > Aquatic > Freshwater > Lake | place: USA: Georgia | collected 2015-10-15
GGTAGGCGCCGGGTGTAATTCGCAGCTTGCGCGCTATATCCTGTGTAGACGCCCGACGCCTACCATTGCGGCCAAGCGTCATATCCATAATAAGCTGGTCCGTTGGCGATAAGTCGTCGTACACAAAATCTAACCACGCGTCTGTATGTCTGGTATAGTTCGGCAGCACACTCGCGATTTCTGTATTTGTGCTGTCGTCGCTGTCGCCAGTGTGCGCGGCCGTCATGCCTTCAGAGATTGGTTGATTGAACGCGCGTATTTTTTGAATGCGCCGCGTAGATAAACCAGTCATGTCGGCGAGTTCGATATCCGTCGGCGGCCGACCAAAGCTATCTAAAAGTTCATTTTCGGCTTCGTTTAACCGTTTGTGATCGAGCGCGACTTGTTCCGGGATAGATATGATATTTTGTTCTTTGGCGGAAAGACGGCGGAGACTTTGCATCTGCGACAAAAGATGCGTTTTAACGTTGCCGCGATTCGGGTCGTACGTATCTAACGCCTTTAAAGCCATGAGGCGGGCTTTGGCGCGAACGTTTGGACTTGCGTTTTGTCCGGCATAGCTTGTCACAGCCGTGTCTATAATCGGCTGTAGGCTTTTCACTATTTTTGTGTTTATTTCTGGTGTGCGGCTCGCTTTCCATTGCGGATACAAGTCGTCAAACGCCGCAGACGATCCGTGTGTCGTTTGCGTAGAGAATGGAGGCGCCACGTCGCCCAGTATGGAGGGCGCGCCAAGGTTTTTTGGTGTGTAATTTGTCATTTCTGCACCGCCAACGGTCCGCCGGGCCACGGCGTCGCATAAAGTGGGGGCGAACTTTTAACTAGTGTTTCTATTTTGTTTTCGTTTTCGTTTCGCAGGTTTGTCAGGCTGAACGACGTGCCGGCTACGTGTTGTTCTGCGTTAATTACGTAAGAAACCTGAGTGACCGCGGCATACAAGGAGAATTTCATGGCGCCAAGCTCCTTTTCTGCCGCGTTTATTTTAACGATAGAACCGGGAGCGATGTCGAAACGCAGTTTTCCAGAAAGCTCACCCTGTCTTTGCCCTAAAACAGCAGACTTATACCAGTGCTCGCAGATGCGGTCGACGAGTTGGCTGTCTTTTACGTTTTTCTCAGCTTCTGCTTGCCGCAAGGCGCCACCTGTTGCTTGGTCTTGCCCGTGTTGCGGTTTGTGCGAGCAGCCATTAGGCGGCAAAGTAGTTCCCGGCGAAAAAATTGGGTCTGGGGACGCGTTTGAAATCCAGACGGGCGGGTCTCTGACTAAAATGCTGCCGCGAAAATCTTGGTTGCCGTTTCTCGGGTATCTACCCCACGGATAATAGTAACTCATCGGCGTCGGCGCCTTGCCGCCAATTGCGTACCCGGTGTGCGACTGCTGCGAGTAATACATGTCGACCGATTCGATTAAGTTAGCCACGTTGCAGTTAAAAGAAGCGTAATTATACTCGTCCGCGTATATGGTCATGTAAGGAGTGTTTAAACCGCCAAAATAAGGAATTATGTTTGCAAATTCAACGCTTGGCGATACAGCAAACAAAAAAGAAGAACCGAGTTCGCCGACAAGTTTTCCCCAAAAAGAGGTGTAAGCCATGCCGCTTACCATCAAATGCGTCATGCCGTTGTTGACATTATTTTGAAACGTAACAGCGTCTAAACCTGTCAAATCTAAAGAGAGTACGCCGGGGTCGGGCGCCTTGCCCGGTATTTTGGCCAGTGCTGCTTGCGCGGCGGCGTTATCGCTGCCACCACCGCCGCCTGCTGCGGCGCCGCTTCCGTCGCCGTCTTGTTCTCGTGGGTGCGGCATTTTACACACAGCTTCAAAAATCTTTTTGATGACTTCTGCCCACAAATCTTTTGTAAGATTTCCAAGCGTGACAATTTCGGGGGCTACGTCAATAATCGGCGAGATTATCGCTCCGCCGGCGCCGCCAGCACGCGAAGACACCGAAAACTGCGACGCAGCTTGTGCCATGTCGTGCGGGCAACCGTGCATCCAATTGCCGTTTAACATTGACGAACAGTTAAGGTCATCTATCCAGTGCAGCAAATGAATAGAGCACGTGGCGCTGGTGTGCGATCGCTGGTATCCGACGCCGGCGTAGTAACCCTCAAAAATAACATAGTCACCGTCGGGCATCATTTTCTCTGTACGCCCGCTATTAGTTTTTACGGTTAATGTCACTACAGCCTTTGCGCGTGGTTTTAAATTGTGAATCGCTGTGTGGATTGTGGCGCCTTCGTCAGTTCGCACATTTATTCCAGTCGCCACTTGCAGCGTGGCCGTTGGTATAGAGTTCAAACCAAACGTAGCGCTAATAGATACAACGTCTTTAAACGTGATGCCGTCGATTACCGCCGTGATTTGAAATTCTGACCTGACGTATGGTTCAGCCATGTTTGCGCGCCTCCTCAGTACGATAGATTAGCGCAAGCGTCAAACCTATCAAGCGATAAACCGCGTTTGGATGATCAAACCAGAGGTTTTTAAACGTCGCGTAGGGTTCTTTTTGTTTGACGCCAAATAGTTCTAGAAAAATTGGTTCGCCAAGCATTTCAAGCGTCGGAATCAGCGTGGTGATAACCGGCGCTGGTTTAGCCCGCGTCGAAACCTGCCATCGCGCGATGATTGTGCTCAAATTTGATTCTGCCGAAAAAGCACTTTGCGGCATACCGTTTGTTTCTAGAAGTAAAGAACCACTAGTTAATTCGTCAAAGTGTTCTATGAGAATGTTGTTCTCTGTTTCTGTTAAAAGATATTGCGGTATTGCGCGCAAAGTGTTTTCAGCGATTTTTACGGTGACAGCGCTTTGCGGTAATGAAATAGGCGGAATGTTTGGGAACGGAACTGTTGTTGTTACAGCCGTATACGGTGGTTCAAGCATTTTTACGTGAACAGCAAAACTGTCGTCTTCTGTTTGTTGTCCTAAAACGACAGAATAACTGCGAAAAGCAACACCGGAAGCCAAAGAGGCAGATAAAACACCCGTTGATGTCAACCGCCTCGCCTCTCCGATAAGCTGGCTAACAATAATTTTTTGTTTGTCGAGTATCTGTCGTGGTTCTTTCATTGCCGGCCAATACGTAACGCGTTTATCAAGCGCGTATACGTAATCAGCAAATTCTGTCTCGTGCACATATGAGAGAAGTTCTTGCGCGCGTAAGCCGCAAAATAAACCATCCGGGTTCGAGCCAAAAATCACATTTCGCACAGTATTTACCGCAGCCGGCAAACGTACCGGAATAAAGTCTGCCGGTACGTATTCGTAGCCAGTGAATCCTGTGTCGGCATAATTCGCCCTTTTGGGGTGAATGTTCATCAATAGTGTGCGTGCGTGATTGATCATGTTCATTCTTCCGGTATGACCTCAAAACGCAACGTCCAATAACCGACCGTGCCCATTTGGCTATCCGATACGTCAATACGCATTCCGGTTAAAAAACCCCACAATGTGATTTGCTGACCTTTCGCGCTCAAAACTATCTTCATGGCTTCTCCGCCTGACTTTGCGGCGCGATTTCTCTTGTAATAATCGTAAACGTTAAATATTGAGCCTTTCGTGGCGTTTGCGCACGGCACAACAAAACCAATGCCTGTAATGTTTAAAGTGCCTACGCGGTCTCCAAACGCGTAAAAATAAATTAGCTCGTTTAGCGTGTGAAGAAATTGGTAATTTCCACTTAACTCTAGTGTCAAACCACTTATAAGCACTTCTGACGACAGGCCGTCGGCGTCGATTTCCAAAATGCCGCCGTCTTCGCAGTCGCGTTGTATTTCTGCGGCGCCATTGCACGGTTTAAATACTGTACTGCTCATACTTCACCTGCGTTACGCTGTTCGTGGCGCGGCCGCGGCCCGCGGAGTCATGGCCGGATCGATCACAACAGGTGCGCCGCCTTCGGTCTGCATGACCTGCGCTCCTTGCGCGCTTATGATGGCCTCTTGCAATCCGGAAAGAGTTAACGTGCCGTTAATCGTCATTCCGCCAGTCGCGCCGCCGCCAGAAGACGCCGTGGAACCGGACGACCCGCCGGCGCTTGCTTGCCCCATAATGGCGTCGGCAGGCATTGCCTGCACACGATTTGCGGCGCTTACCCCGCCGCCGGCCTGCGGCGCGGATTCTGCAACTGTCGTAGAAAGCGGTTGTTGCGTTACTGCGTCTGCTGTTGCCGGGCCGTGAGCCGCTGGTTCTGCGGCTTGCGTTGCCGCTGCAGCCGCCGCGGGCGTCACGTTGGCAGAACTAATGCCGCGGTTTTTATAAAGAGCGTAATCGTTCATTGCTTTAATTGTGTCAGCCGTGGCAAGTTTTTCTTGCCGTTTTCGTATCTCCGGGCTCAGTATCGAATTTGGGTCTTTAGCGGCTTTTTCTTTGATAAGCCGCACGTGTCGGTCTACGTCTTCGTTTTTAACTGTTTTGCCGTTGATGGTTTGTGCGTGTTGGTCGCGCTTTATACCGCCAGCAGTATCTACTCCGGCAGCGCGTGCGGCGTCGTGCTCGCCGAGTAATTTCAACGTGCCATCTACACCGCGCTGAGCTTCTTCGCGGTCCATCGGGTCGGTTGCTTTGCTGAGCTTGTCCTGCCAGTGAAGATAATGTTCTTGCAGCCGCATTTGCTCGTCATGGGCGGGCGTTTTTTCAACTGCTTCAGTGGCGCGTTCGTCTTTGCGTGCTTCCTGATAGCGAGCCGCGTCTTTTTTTAGCTCTTCGGGTAAATCAGTCAGGCGCTGGTCGGTTACAAGCTCGTCCATTTCGACGGCTGTGTGCAAACCCACGACATCGCCCTTTTTGTACGTTTGTGTCGGTAAATATCCCTTCGACAAGCCGTACATAATTTGTTGCATTGGGGAGCCGGTAACTTCGGCGGCTGACGTAGTTTTTATGCTATCTTTAACCAGTTCGTCGTTCTCGACGACGCTTTCCGAGTCGACTGTCTTTCCAATTTCAAAACCTAAATCTTTAAATGGCGCGTCTTTTGATTGCCGCGCGTGTTCGGCCATTTCCGGATCGCCGCCGCCGCTCAACGACGGTATTTCTTTGCCAAGCAACATCTCTAAATCGCTTGGTTTTTCTCCCATAGCCTCTGCGCGCTCGTCCGGCTCCATGTAGTTCGGTAACGCTTTTGAAATTTTGTCTTTCAAGAAATTGGGGGCGTATTTCTCATAAAGAGCGCTTGCGCCTGACAGCACAGCTTGCCCTTCCGGGCTTTGAATAGCCTCGTTTACGGCGTCAAGCATAGACGGAGGAACGTTTTCCTCTGCGGCAAGAGTTGCTTCGGCCGCGGTCTGTTCTGTTTCTTTAGCGGCTGGCGCAGAAGTTGTGCCTGTTGCTTCTTCAGTTTTTCCCTGCGCGGCGCTGACTTGAGCCGCAATCTCTGCGGCTATTTCCGGGTCTTGGTTTGCTTTTGGCGCGGCCGGGGTGTTGCCTGTGTCGTGCCGTAATTGTTCTGAGTTGGCCCGCGCGACCTTTTCAGGTTCGGGCGCCGGGGGTGGTGGCGCTGTCTTTTCCGGCTCGGCTTGCGCGTCCGGTTTTGGTTTGTCGCCCTGTGCAGCCGCCGGAAAAAGACCGCTAAGTGCCGCCGCGCCGAGTTCTTTCGCTTTGTCGGCCATTCCGGGCGGTAACAGATTGCTGACGAAACCAGCCGCGGTGTTTAATGCCGCCCCAGCTTTCTGTACAAGATTTTTTGGTTCTTCTGGCGCTGTTTTTTCGTCGCTGCCGGCCGCTGTAGCTCCACCAGCAGAACCGCCGCCCTCAACCTTGCCGCTTTTAATAACTACTGTTTGCGCGTTTACCTCAAGCGTATTCACTTTCTGCGTCGCGCGATCGGCTTCTTTAACGGCAGCTTCTGTTTTTGCCATCACACCGGCCGCGTCAGACTTTGCTTGCGTCGCGGCTACTTCTGGGTTTACGCCTTTTTTGATGTACTCGTCCGTTAACGCGGCCTCGACACGTTTTAACTCTGCTACTTTCTTTTCTTCTTCGGTTTTGGGCGCGTCTGTTTTTTTGTCGGCTTCGCGTTGCTGCTCGACTTTTGCCTTGACGTCTTTGGCCGCGTCTGGACTCAAACCACGCGCTTCTAATTGTTGCGTTAACTGTTTTTCAAATTCTTGGTCCGGGACCTTGCTTATTCCAAGCGTGTCCCCAATCGCGAGCGGTTTTCCAGACTGGAACGCCCCGAAGGTTTTCATTGCTTCTTGATAAGCTTTTTCGTTACCTTCCAGCGGTTTTAATGCGGTTTTAAGTCTGGCTGCCCCGCTCTCGCTGGTATCTGACACGGCGGCCATAATTTCATTTTGCTGCGCCTCTGTAAGTGACGCGCCGTGCCGTCTATCCAACGACCTGAACCCAGCAAACACGCCGGCCCGCAATACATCTTCGTTGTTTCCGTAGAACATCGCCGCTTGTATTTTGTCTGTGTCTCGCGCGGCGTCGTCCATACCTGCTTTAGCTGACCCGACGGCGTTGTCAGCGCGGGCAAACGCCTCGCCCAAAGAGACACGATTAGACCCCAAACCTTGGCGCTGCATGTCGGCCATAAAAGTTTGGTTGTTGCGCAACTCATTTACCATTGTTGCGCGCGCGTTCTTGTACTCTTCAGTACCAAGTTGTTCGGCTGTTACAGGTGTAGAACCGCCATATTTTTTGTACTGCTGAAGTAAAGCTGCGTTGTCGCTCGTAGCTTTTGTTATCTGCTCGTCGCGAAGTTTTTCGGCGGTAGCCTGATCGACTATCTCTGTCGTGTATTTTCCTTCATTGTCTGTCGCGGCTAACCCGGCAAATTCGCGAATTTTCTTAAGCGCGGCTGGATCACCTGTTTTGGCGTCTTCTTTAGCTTTTGCGACCTCGCTTTTTCCGACGAACGATTCACGCCGTAGGTCCGCCACAACATCCATGCCGCCTTTAAGCTCTTGCGTGGCATACCGGCGCAATACTTCGTTGTCTGTTGTTACGCCAGCAATAGATTTAAGAAACTCGTCGGGATTAAACGACTCGTTTCGAATACCGATGTCCATCAGGTAATCAGAGCCCTTGGCCATAATCGAGCCTTCGTGGCCCATGACTACATTGGCCCGGCGTTCGGCGCGTTTGCCTTGTTCAGAGCTTTCCTTAGCAATCTTCGCGTCTCGGCCTTGACCGTGATATTGATGAAACTCAGAAAGCTGCATACCGCCAGTGTTGCCGGCGAGTACAGCGTTAGCGCCGCCAATAAACTCGAATATGTCGTCCCGAGACGACAACGCCCCAGCCGCTTCTTTGGCTTTTGCTGCAGCCGCGGCGGGTGGCATGGTTTTCTCAAACTCTTTTGTAAGTTCGGTTTCTAATTCGTTTTGAATTTTTGTGATTTGTTCGCCCTGATCCTGCATGCCACTGGTGTCGACGATCATTCGCGACATGACGTCGCTGACTTGGCGCGACAAACCAGTGCGGGATTGGTGATCCATGCCCGCAAACAAGTTCGTTTTCTTTTCCAGCTTGTTCTGCGCTCTAAACTGCGCGTCGCCAAGCGAGATGTCTCTGGTCGCTTCAGCCTTTTGCGCAAGAAACCCAAACATTTCATTCGAATAACGCATTACGTTTGGATTATTAATCTGCGCAATAAACTCTTCACGACGGCCGCCGGAACTTGTCAAAAGGTGTTCAGCCGCCGCGGGGCCGAGGCGGCCCATTATGTCGCGAATATTTTTCTTTTCGCCGTTGTATTCGTATGTCCCGTCACCTTCGTTGTTTCGGTACGCCTCTAATGCCTTTTCTAGTTCTTGGCCTTTGAACCGTTGTGGGTCAGCTTGATAGATGCCTTCAAGTGCCGCCATAGCGCGCGAAGTTTTAGACGCGGCGCCACGGGCAATAAGCTCGCCGACTTTTGCTGCGCCGGTTCCCTTATCGACTTGACCGTACGTTGGTGCCGAAAAAGCTCCTGTGTCTTGCATGACTTTAATAGCAGACATTTGATCTGCTTTAAGTCTCAAGCTGTCTGCTGGTGTAAGACCTAACGCTTGACTCATGCCGTCCATTTGGGTCGACATAGCTGCCATTTGTTCAAAGCCAATGCCGGCTTCTTTGGCAGCCGTTTGCATTTGCCGCAACGTGGCTTCAATTTTTTGCGGCTTCATCGATCCGACCGCGCCACCAGTTAAACCTTCAAGTGCGGCAAGAAGGGCGGGCAGAGGCGCGTTGGGGTTGCCGTTGTCGCCGAAGATGTCGCGAATCGCTGCGACGGCACCTGTGTATTTTTTAATAGCTTCAACGCTACGCTTGGCGTCGACATTGCTGGCCATCGCGTCGAAACCTTTTAGTTTGTCTAAATCTGTAGCGCTCATCGCGCCGGACGCGCCGGTCGCTGTTTTTTCAATTTCTTTACGCGTATTTTCTAGCGTTGTCTTGTAATCGCCGGCATTTTTATTTATGAACTCCTGCCGTTCGCGATCTGTAGTCAAACCGCGGTATTCTCGCGCCTTTTCCGACGAATTATTTCTGTCTTCAAAATCGCGCTTGGCCATATCGCGCGTAAGTCGCTGGATTGTTTCAGCGTCCATCGGTGTTTCATTGATCACACGGGCGCGATCTGCTGCTGACATCGCGCCTACGGCCTGCGGCAGTAAACCGCGTTGAAACATGTTTTCTGTTATGCGGCCCACTTGTCCGGCCATGAAACCGTGCATCTCGTTAACAGGTACGCGGTTGGCTTGGTTCACAAGGCCACCAACAGTGGCTTCGTTTTCTTTAAGCTGCCCCGATGCCTGCACAGCCCGGTCCAGCTTTACCAGTTCTTGCGCTTGTTGTTTGGTGTCCGTGGCAGTTCCGCCCTGCACGTATTTTTTGTACAAAGCTTCAACGCGTTTAGGGGCGTCTTCCATGCTTTCAAAACGAGATACAAGCTCGTCGTCGTCTACTACTGTGACGTCTTCCCGCTTGGCTGCTTTTTTAAGACGTTCGCGGCCGGCTTCACGTACTTTTTTGTCGGTAGATCGGGCCTCTGTTTCTATTTCTTCAAGATTGCCCTGTGGCTCGTACATATGCGCATACATGCTGCGCGTGTAGTTCATTAACGACTCAGCGTCTGGTCTACCGGTACCGGACGGGTCTTTACGGAAGTATCCAATACGAGAAAGTTGTCCCTGCAGCGCGCTGACGTCACCCTTAGACCCGTGAAACATGGCCTCTACGTTTTCTGCGCCCATCAACATTCCCATCATCGTTTTGGCGAATGGGCTGTTAATCATGCCCGCCATATTGGACGCTTGTTCGCGGTTTAACTCTGTGGGCGCTGCCTTCGTAAAAACGCTCCGAAAACCAAGCAGACTAGCGGCTACTCTCGGGTCGTTGTCGTGAGCAACACCCAGACTGGCAGCCTGACTTTGCTGCTGATAATTACGCATCGCAAACTGATCGGTAAGCTGCTGGGTCGGCATCATGTGCGGCAAGAACGTTCCGGGGCCGGCGTACTTGTTCAGCAACGAGCCGCTAAACATCGAAATAAGATTCGACAGTTCCGGGTTGTTATTAAAACCCACCTGTCCCGGAGAATAAATTCCCGGGTACATGAACGGATACTGCGGTGACGGGCCGAATCCTGCCATTGTTATTTATTGCTCTTTTTTGTTGCGCCACATTTTGTAGCGGCTGACCAGCGCCGCGGTTTCGCTGTCCATTTTACTATTTTTAGGTTCTGTTTCTTCGTCTTTTTTAACTTCGACGCTCCACGGGAAAACGGTCTTTTGCAGGTCGGTTAAAATGGCTGACGCAGATTTTTTAACGTTTTTGAAGCTGTTTTCTTCCAGACCGCCGTGCGCGACATAAGCGCACCAATGCTGGTGTAGATATTCCAGCACATGCTGGTTTTCGCGGCGTTGCATTTCCGCGATAACCAACCGGTGCTTTATTCGCCATCTATTGTCTAAGGGATCGGCACGGGAGTAATCTAGCGCCCCCGACACAGCCGCCCGCACCATGTATGCGGCTATTCGATCCCGTTCCAAAAACTTGGTTCGACAGCAATGGCTTCAATC
>Ga0214923_10009676_pt1 | contig 10005 bp, 8 predicted proteins | sample LL1510_MetaG_FD_177993 | JGI IMG/M metagenome (GOLD analysis project Ga0214923, IMG submission 177993) | Freshwater microbial communities from Lake Lanier, Atlanta, Georgia, United States - LL-1510 | ecosystem: Environmental > Aquatic > Freshwater > Lake | place: USA: Georgia | collected 2015-10-15
TGACATGGACATTTTAATGATTCATGTTTGTTCCAATAATCTATCATATCACAATTGATTGTTGTTAAGTATAATTTTACACAATCAACACAAAATTCATGATTTTTATCACATTTGATTTTTTCTTTATCTTCTGTAAAATCACAAGAGCATCTTAAACAAGACATTGTTAATTTCAATGTCTTGTTTAAGTTATAATTTGTTAAACGTAAAATAAAACGGAAACGGTATTAATTTATTTATATATAAACTTATAAATAATATTTTCAATTTTTTATATTACTTAATGATAAATAAAATTTTATGATGATAAAGTTATATTACCAATATTCATTCAGTTTTCCCCATTCATTCACTGCACTAAATACGATTGATGACAATTCATGAGGATAAATTACTGATCTAGATTTTTCTCCAGGAATAATGGTCTCCATTGACTTCCAATCTGGATATCTAGATCTAACTTTATCATTGACATATCTTTCAATACTAATTTTTATATCAGTTGAAAATTTTACTGTTTTAATAACATCTTCTATTTTTTTGTCATTCTTGGATGAATATAAAGTCCAAAATATTAATGAAATACGAATAGGATGACCTCCATTAACATCCTGAGAATATATTTTTTCTTCAATTATCTTAATATTTTTTTCGGTCAATAACTTATCATCTTGCAATTTTTTAATAAGTCGGGGTGTAGATTTCCATAAAATATCAATTCTAAGTGTTCTAATATAATCTAAAATCTTTTCCATTTTTAGTTTTTCTGACCATTTAATCCAACCTTCTTGAGAAATAAGATTTGATTCTGTAAAACCATAAAATTCTATATCTTCTCTAGATAATTTTTTAATATGTTCTTTAACATTTTTATTTGCATCAGAATTTTTGTGGATTTTTAAACAAAATCCACAAAAAACTCTATTACATGAACAACAAGTTAAGGCAAGACATCCTGAAAAATCATAAAAAGGTTGTCCACAATAAGGACATGAAATTGATTTTGTCAAAAGATCAATTATCTCATTAATTAAAGTATTACTACTATCTACATTTGATTTCATCATTTGTGTTTCTGTATTTTTGGCAGTTATACTATTTGTAATATTTCTTGTCGTTTTTACATATTCTCTTTTGACGGACGAGTTCAGTAATACATCTTCATCAATAAATGATGAACAATTATGACATGGACATTTTAATGATTCATGTTTGTTCCAATAATCTATCATATCACAATTGATTGTTGTTAAGTATAATTTTACACAATCAACACAAAATTCATGATTTTTATCACATTTGATTTTTTCTTCATCTTCTGTAAAATCACAAGTGCAAATTAAACAAGACATTGAAATTTACAATGTCTTGTTTAAGTTATAATTTGTTAAACGTAAAATAAAACGGAAACGGTATTAATTTATTTATATATAAGCTTATAAATAATATTTTCAATTTTTTTATATTTTTTCAAATGTATAAACTATTTCTATTCCTTTTAATGGTAAATAAAGTTTATGTTTATTTATAGTTTCTATTCCTAATTCTATACATAATAAATAATAATATAATAATTGAATAATATATTGACCTGGAATAAATTCATTATAAGAACATTTTATATCTGTAATATATTTATCTTGAGAATTAAATAAATCTATTATACCATTCATACAAATACCATGTAAAGGTTTCTGATATATATCATATTTTTTTTCAATTACATAATTTTTTATTTCATTAAACCACTCTTTTTCAAGTTCATCATTAAACATTACAACCTTTATACTATTTAATAAATGTTCATATGATGTCTTACCCTGAATTATTGATGTTAATAATGAATTAATAAATATCGTTTTTAATACTACATTAAAATTTTCATGTTTAATTGTCTTCTCATTGTATGTTAAATAATTTTTAATTTCATCTGACAATTTTATTCTATTATTACTTCTTTGTAAAAAATCCAATAAATTGATTTTCTCACTTATATTTATTAGTTTATTATTTAATTTTTCTGTTGATTTTATTTCTTGATATTTATCTTTTATATCTATATTATTCTTGATATCTGATATATATTCATTCAATTTATTATTATTATTTAATTTATATATTAATTGATATAATTCTATATCATTATTTATATAATTTATTACTTTAATATGTTCTAAATCTGGATGATATTTTTTATCTACAACATAACCAATATAATGATCAATATAATTACCTAAAATGGGTAAAGTTCCTGATATTCTATCATTTAAAAAATCAATAACATTTAAAGTTTTTTTATTTGTTATTTCTTCAAATGATCTATGAACTTTAGTTTTTACAAAAGTTATTTTATATTGTTTTTTAATATTTTCAATTTCAGATAAAGTTAAATTTTTAACTTTCTCAGTTACACTTTGTTTATAATAATTATTCTTGTAATATATTTTTGGTTTAATAATTTCATCTGGTAATTTATGCTCTATATTATCTATTATTTTATTTAATATATTATTAATTTTATAATGATATGTTATACATAAATTAAATTTAGCTCTAGTTATTGCAACATATAATAAATTTATTTCCTCATTATAATTATAATTGGTAAATTCACTCTCACTATCAATATCTATATTACCTGCATTTATTAAAAAAACATAATCTGCTTCTAATCCTTTTGCTCCATGAATAGTCGATATTGCTATTTTTTCATGATAAATAAATTTATTGTCTTCTAAATTATTAAAATCAATTTTATTTTTGATTAGAATACCTTCTAATATTTTAATTGGATAATTATAACGAGACAATATTAAAATTTTTTTATTAATAATTTTATCTATAATTTTAATTATCTGATTAAATTCATCTATTAAAGTATTACAACCAATTATTTTAATTGGTTCATTATGTTCAATTATTGTTCCTTTGATTATTTTTTTATTGTCATTTTTTAAATTTAATAATTTATTCGCTAATGATATTATATTTGCAGTGTTTCTATAATTATAACTTATCAAATATTTATCACATTTATTGAAATATTCATAATTTATATTTTGATTTCGAAATGAATATATTGATTGATCTATATCTCCAACAAATATTACCTTACAATCTGACTTTTTTTTTAATAAATCTATTAATTGTAATTGTTTCTCATCTAAATCTTGATATTCGTCTATAAAAATATATTTTATAAATGTAAATTCATTTGAATCATTAATTAATTTGTGAAAATTAGCTATTATTTCACATGGATAATAAAAATTATTATCAGTTTTAATGTAATTATATGCTATAGAATGTATAGTTCCTATATTTAGAAGATTGATATTTGTTAATTTTTTTATTTTATATTTCATTTGTATTGCAACATTTTTTGTAAATGTTAATACTATTATACTGTTTGGATCTATATTATACATATTTAATAAATAATGTATCATAAAACATATTGTAGAAGTTTTACCTGATCCTGCTATAGAATCAATTAGTGTCCAATCATTAAATGTTATCAAATTATTTATTATATTTAATTGATCATTGGATAAGTTAAACATAATAATACAAATATATTAATTCTCTATATTTATTTATATCTTATGGGTAGGATATTTGAAAATTTTTTAAAAGAATTATCAAATAATTGTTGTGTTTTATTAGCTTGTTCTTGTGTTTTATTAACTTGTTCTTGTGTTTTATTAACTTGTTCTTGTGTTTTATTAACTTGTTCTTGTTCTCTTGCTTTTTTTTCTATATCTTTACAATTATCATAATCTTTTGTTATTTTATTGTAATCGTCTTTTATTTTATTATAATTTTGATATATAATTTGGCACTGGCTATCATCAGAAAAATGTTCTTTATTGTTGCAACATATAAAATAAAATAAAATTGCAAAAGCTAAAAAATATAAATGATTCATATATTTATGCTTTATATATTTTTTTTAAACAGTAATATTAAATGGATTATTAGTAATTTTATAATTTATACCATTGACTAAACCATTTATAGTAAATAATAAATCTGTTAATTGAATGATTTCTATAGATCCTTCATTTAGTCTGTTATCAATTTCACTTAATTTAATAATAATTTTACCTTTGATTTTATCATCTATTATGTCATTTATATAATTATTATATAAATGATTTAATAACAATAAACAATTAAAACCATTACTAATAATATTTTTAATTTCTTTATAAATATTTATTTGATTTTGTATTGTTATTTTATTATTCAATAAAGATATCAAATTATTAATTATATCATCTGGTATCTCTCCTATTACTTCTCTAACTTTATCTATTGTTAAATCATTTATATATCCAATATAATTTAATCTCTGAAATAATGTTATCGTTTTTCTCATATCTCCATTTGTATTATTATAAATATAATTATATATTTCATCACTCAATATTATTTTATATCCTTCCTTTTGTAATATATACTCAATTGTTTCTTTTGAACCTGAATAATTTATTGGTTGAAATCTAAATTTTGAACATCTTGATGCTAATGGTGCTATTATTTTAGTTACATAATTACATATTAATATAAACCTTGTTGTTGTTGAATATTTTTCCATTATTCTTCTTAATGCAAATTGTGAATCCGATGACATGGCATCCGCTTCATCTAATACAATAACTTTAAATGGTGGTATATTAACATCTTTTGATGATTGTATTATTGCAAGATTCGCAAAAGTTTTTATTTTTTCTCTAATAACCTTAATACCTCTTTCATCAGATGCATTTAAACTTAAAACTCTATCACTTTTTAATTTTCTATTTTCTTCAAACAAAGTAAATTTATCCGGAAATTCATTATTGGTATATGTGTATAATGATTTAATTAAAATATTAATTATGGTAGTTTTACCAGTTCCAGGCGACCCATATAACAAAAGATGAGGAATGTTTTTTTCTCTAATGGCACCTTCAATAAATAACTTTATTTCATCTTGATTTACTATTTTGGAAATATCTGTGGGTCTATATTTTTCTACCCATATTTTATTGTTCATATTTATTATTATTATTAATATCTTTAAATTTAAGAATTAAATTCAATTTTTTATTGAAAATAAAAAATTGAATTTTACAATAATTATTACATTAAACAATAAAAGTATGAATCGTTTTACTATTAATAACGTTAATTTTGTTGTTGCTTCGCAATTAGCAATACATAATGATACATGTCCTATATGTAGATTTAATTTAACTGATAAATGTTATAAATGTTCTAGTGTAGAAAATTCAAATTGCACGAGTGTTTTAGGTGTTTGTAATCATGGTTATCATTTACATTGTATTGAAGACTGGTTAAAAACCAAAAAGGTATGTCCATTAGATAATCAACCTTGGAATTATCTTAAACATAATTGTAATGTAAAATAAAAAATTATTGAAAAATTATTATATAAATTAAATTTATTTTATTTATTATTTTATTAAATGGAAGAAGAAGATGATTTTGGAAATATAGAATATAAACGGCATTTATTAGATTTAAATGATGATAAAATTATATCATATTCATCACAATTAAAATTTAGATTAAAAGAAGGTAATCATATATGTTATTATTACATTGGATTAAATGATAATGGTAGTATATATGGATTGGTAGATTCTGTAGAAAATACAATCAATAATTTTAAAAAAATAGTTAGTTTTGCTAATGCATTTATTGAAGAATATGAAGTTATTAATAATGATTTCATTAGATTTAAAATAACAGATATAAAATATATTCCAGAATATAGAATTATTTTACAAGGAGACAATATTGATGATAAAAATAATTTTATTAATTATTGTCTATTTAATAAAGCTATTGTTAATAAAAATGAATATAATACTATTAATTATTATTCATTTGGTATCAACAATGATAAATTATTGAATTATAATAATTGTGATGATATTTCAGAAATTATTGTTAATAGTGATAAATTAATATATTTAGTAGATATAAAAAAAAAAGATTTATCTATAATTAATAGTATTAATCCAATTTATAGATTAATTTTTATTAACAATGAGAATGAAATAGTTGAAGAAGATAGTCGTGTTTTATATCTTATTAAAAATAATGAAATAGATTATAAAATAGATAATAATATATATTATTATAATGATTTAAAATATGATAATATACATAAAATCTTAACTTCATTATTATATTATGAAGTATATGACAGACATATTAATAGTTTAACAATAATAAATGTATTATATAGTTTTTCACAGAAAAAGTATTTATTAATTGTTTTAGCCAACATTGCAAAAGATTTTAATTATGAAAGTTTAACATTAATAACTGAAGATGAGTCAATAAAAGGAACATTAGATAGTATATATTTAACTGACATTAAACAAGATAAAATTAAAAATAATAATACGACATATACAATTATTATAGACTTTGAAAAGAATGTTAATAAATTAAAAAATAAAATTATATTATTAAATGAATAAGATTAAACATAAATATAAAAAAACATAAAGAAAGATTAATTATAATTAATTATTTAATGATAGAATATTTATTAAAACAGAAACATAATATAGAAATTGCTTTATTAAAAACAGATAAAAAATTTGATGAACTTTTAATAAATGATCAATTTACTAATAGAAAAATTATGGTAGAAATTAATGATGTTATTGAAATATTACAAAATGAAGAATATGAAGATAATATATATGGATTTTTAAATTATCAATTAGATTTAAAATATGATATAATGTTAAAAAAAAATTATACAATAATAAATAAAAATATAGATATACAAAGATTAAATGAAAATTATGGAATAATAGAATTATTTGAGAAAAAAGATGGAATAATTGTATCAAAAGAACAATATTATTTATTAAAAGGTGGAAATATAAATTATATAAATAATACAGATTATTTAGAGATATCAGATAAAGTATCAAATGAATTTATAATAACTCAAATATATAGAATGAATAAAAAACCTGTATTAATTGCAGAAATGAGTAAGGAAGATTTTTTTATAGATAATAATGATACATATATTAAATATGAAAAATTAATTAAAAATCGTTGTATTAATGATGATAGAATGATTACAAGATTTTTAGATTTTGAAAATATTTATAGAATGAGAAATTTAATTAATAATGAAAATAATTATAATATTGAAGATGTTTTAGATTTTAATTTTTCAGATTTTTTAAACAACATTAAAATAATAAATAGATATGAGATAAAAGAATATAATGATTTAATTAAAAAATATTTTGATTATTCAATAGATAAATTATATGATAAAATTAAAATAAAATATGGAATTAATGATAAATTGGATAATATAATAATTATATTGTTAGAAATATTAATAAGGATGTATATAGATATTAAATTAGGAAATGAAACATATAGTATATCAAAGGAAATGATATGTTATATACCAAAAAAGGAAGATAGTAATATGTATGGACAATTAAAAACCCAAATGTTAAAAGACAGACATATGAAAAATTTATTAAATAATATGAATATGAAACAAGTAATATTAGAAATATTTGAATTATTAAAAACCATTAATATGGATAAATTAATTAGATATTTGATTAGTTTATAAGTTATTTTTTAGAATAAAGATAATATAAAATACAGATGCAATAGTGGAAAAATAAGAAAATAAAATACTCAATCGTTTAGTTAATATTACATCATTACCAATGATGATCATACGGATAATATAAAAAACATAAATGGCAATAATAAAAGCTTGTAAATACAAAAGATTATCATGGTAAATATCAAGTTTTTTAATAGTATGATCGGATAGTTTATAATTAGGATTAATTTTTTCAATTAGATAAATGTATTTAGTTATTAATGTTAAAATAATAATAAAATTAATAATTAAACAAAAAAAGTCATCAATTGACAAATCATTATAAAATGATTCAAAATATTTTTTTTTATAATCATTATCACTGATATAATTACATATATCAATGATATCGGTAGAATTATTTATATTTGAGGTCATATAATATGATTATATATTTTTTAATAATTTAATTTCATCTTGTAAAGATTTAACTTGTTGAGATAATTCTTGAACAGCTTTAATAAGAGGGTATAATAATTGATTAGGATCAATTAAATGTGAATCATTAACTTCTTTACCATAAACAAATACTTTATCGAGATTTTTAAATTTTTCATTAGTTAGAGTAACTTTAAATTCTTTATCAGATAATACTGTGCATTTAACTTCTTCATCAAAATATTTATCTGAATATTCTTTGCTAGAACATAATTTAATTTTATCATTGTCATTCAAATTATGGTCTTCATCCATGGTAATTATTGCATCAAAAGAATTTCCATTTGATGTAGAATCAATTACAAATTGAGAAGAAAATTGACATAAATTAGAAATAATACCGGTAGTTGTTTTAGAAACTTGAGGTAAAATTTCTTTTACTTCTTGAGCGATAATACCATAAGATTTATAATCTTTATTAAAAGCTAATTTTTCATCCTTGAAATTAAATTCTTTAACTTGTATTTGATTAATTTTATCTAACATATTATCAGATACATTAGAAATGTTTGATTTAATACGTATATCAGATAATTGTGTTTGGTTTGGTAAGATTGTTTGAGTTGCACCTATTTTACCAATAACAGTTAAATCACCATTAATAAATGTATTACCATTAAGAGTTGAAATACCATTAACAGTTAAAGTACCAGAAATAGTTGAATTAGAATTAGCAGTTAAAATACCATTATCTCCATCTAATGATAATAAAGATCTTTTTATTTTATTCCATGATTGAAAATTTAGCGTATTAGTTTTAGGATCACCTATAATATCCCATATTAAACCAGAATTGGATGTATTTCTAAAAGATAATGTTGATATACCACCTGATACTGTAGATATCAAAGATAAATGTCTACCATTATCCAATGGATCATTGTTATATGACCAGTTTGTAACATTATTATTAATTATGTTAAATAAACCTCTACCTGCTTCAGTTATATTTGCATCAGTTCTAATTCTAACATTTCCAACTACATCTAATGGCCAAAATGCATCAGTATTTTTAATACCAAGGTAACCATTTAAAATTAATTTAGGTATACCTGGATTACCATCTAAATACATTTGACCAGATGTAGAACCTTTAACTGCTTGTGCAGAAAAATGTAATTGTCCTCCATTAACTCCAAGACCATAAAACTGATTAAAATTGTCATATAATGCCAACATTTGAGCACCGGTATTACTTGTTCCAAATGATAATGGAAAATTTGGTGTTCTTGTACCAACACCAAAATTTCCACTAGTATTAATATATGGAATAGTACTAGGGTTTATAATAGTTTGAACTGCTCCATTAAGTGGAGGAAGCACATCTAGAATATAATTAGTAAAATTTACAGTGAGATTATTATAATTAGGAATAGTTACTCTACAAATTGAACCATTAATATATATTCCTTTTTTAAGATAAATAGTTGCAGATGTAGGAAAGAACCTACCAGACTCGTCTGGTATTAATGAAGGAGTATAAATAACATATACATTTAATATCATGTTTGGGTTACCAAAACATTTCAGATAACCAGTAACATATATATTACTAGAATTAATAGTTCCTCCTCCAACTTTAAGATTTATTAATGCATCACTATCTTGAGTACCATCGTTTCTATCCCAACCAGAATGACCAAATACTTCAATCATTATTAAATTAATATCCATTGGGGAACCATCTTTATTTTGTATATTCATTAAATTAATATAATTTTTAAAATCAACAGCATTATCATTTCCCCAACCTGGTAAAAAAAAAGTATTTGTATATATTCCACTAGAATTAATAAAACCTCCAAATTGGTCTATATTCATTTTGGCAATACTATTTCCAAAACCTATAGTACCACTTAATGTTGGATTTGTTAAAAGGGTATTATTTA
>Ga0214923_10009677_pt1 | contig 10004 bp, 8 predicted proteins | sample LL1510_MetaG_FD_177993 | JGI IMG/M metagenome (GOLD analysis project Ga0214923, IMG submission 177993) | Freshwater microbial communities from Lake Lanier, Atlanta, Georgia, United States - LL-1510 | ecosystem: Environmental > Aquatic > Freshwater > Lake | place: USA: Georgia | collected 2015-10-15
CGCTAAACACGGATGGTGTGTTTATCTCAAATGGACCAGGCGACCCCTCGACTATGAATGAGACTGTCGAATTAATTCGCGAAATTCTAACTGCGAAGATTCCAATTTTTGGAATCTGCTTTGGTCATCAGATTTTAGGTCGAGCTCTCGGATTTGAAACTTATAAGTTGCAGTTCGGTCACCGCGGGATAAATCAACCAGTAATGGATAAAGTAACCGAAAAGGTTGAGATTACTGCACACAATCATGGCTTTGCTATTAAAGCCCCTATAGATGGAACTTTCACTACTGTTTTTGGGCCAGGTCGAGTTACTCATGTAAATTTAAATGACAATGTAGTAGAAGGCCTAGCCCTATTGGAACAACCAGCATTTAGCGTTCAATACCATCCTGAAGCTGCTGCCGGGCCGCACGATGCTAACTATCTCTTCGATCGTTTTGTGGATTTGATGCTAAGTAATCCAGTAGGAGCAAGGAATGCCTAGAGACAATTCCATCAACAGTGTTTTAGTCATTGGCAGTGGACCTATTGTGATCGGTCAAGCATGCGAATTCGATTATTCCGGAACACAGGCTTGTCGAGTACTACGTTCTGAAGGAATTAGAGTAATTCTCGTAAATTCTAATCCGGCAACGATCATGACTGATCCGGAATTCGCGGATGCAACTTACATCGAACCAATCACGGCTGAATACATCGAGAAGATAATTGAAATCGAAAATCCAGATGCGATACTGGCTACTCTGGGTGGTCAAACTGCTTTAAATGCTGCAATCGCGCTGGACAATCTAGGCACGCTGGCGAAGTATGGGGTCAGATTAATTGGCGCCGATATTCCCGCGATCAATCGGGGAGAGAATCGTGAATTATTTAGAGCCATCGTGGAGAAGGTTGGAGGTGAGTCGTCAAAATCTCGGATCTGCCACACCATTGAAGAAGTTTTGGCTGCAGCGAATGAATTAAATTATCCAGTTGTAATTCGACCTTCGTTTACCATGGGTGGTTTAGGTTCTGGAATTGCCTTTGACGAAACTGCGCTACGCCAAATTGCTGGAGCTGGTCTAGCCCATAGTCCAACTTCAGAAGTTTTAATCGAAGAGTCGATCATTGGTTGGAAAGAGTATGAGCTCGAGGTAATGCGTGACCATAAAGATAATGTGGTCATTGTTTGCACAATTGAGAATGTTGATCCAATGGGAGTGCACACCGGCGATTCAATAACTGTCGCCCCAGCAATGACGCTTACAGATGTGGAGTATCAAAGACTGCGTAACCTCGCGATAGACATCATTCGCGAAGTCGGTGTCGCAACGGGCGGTTGCAATATCCAATTTGCAGTAAATCCAGATAATGGACGAATCATAGTTATCGAGATGAATCCTCGTGTCTCAAGATCAAGTGCACTGGCATCTAAAGCAACTGGTTTTCCAATCGCCAAAATTGCGACCAAATTAGCTATCGGTTACTCACTTGATGAGATTCAAAATGACATCACTAAAGTTACGCCAGCTTCGTTTGAACCAACCCTTGATTATGTAGTTGTGAAAGTCCCACGTTTTGCCTTCGAAAAATTTACTGATGCTGATCCTCGTCTTACTACCACTATGAAATCGGTTGGTGAAGCAATGGCGATTGGTCGTTCCTTCCCAGAAGCGCTTCAGAAGGCGTTACGCTCGCTCGAGCGCAAGGAGGCACCGTTTTCGTGGCCCGAACACCAAGGTGCAGGAGAATTAGCTGCGCTTCTTAAAGCCATTCAAATTCCCACCGAATACCGTCTGCAGCAGGTGCAACGGGCGTTGTGGTGGGGGGCTACGATCGGAGAAGTTTATGCGGCCACCAAAATTGATCTTTGGTTTCTAGATCAAATAGTTCAACTTAATGAAGTAGCCGGAAATATCGCGAAACCAGGTGTGTTGACTCGCGAAACCCTACAAAGCGCCAAGCAACTTGGTTTCTCAGATTTACAGATTGCGAATTTACGTGGTTTAACCGAAGCCGAAGTTCGAACCGCACGCGCTAACTTAAATATTCATGCGATTTATAAAACGGTAGATACCTGCGCTGCTGAGTTCGAAGCATTTACGCCATATCACTATTCAAGTTACGAGGAAGAGAGTGAAGTCAAACCTCGCACTAAACCGGCGGTGATAATTTTGGGCTCTGGCCCAAATCGCATTGGACAGGGAATCGAATTCGATTATTCCTGTGTCCATGCCTCCTTCACGTTACGTAATGCCGATTTTGAAACGATTATGATCAATTGCAATCCGGAAACTGTCTCAACCGACTATGACACCAGTGATCGTCTTTATTTCGAACCATTAACTTTGGAAGATGTACTTGAAGTTGTGCGAGCCGAAGAGCTGGCAGGACCAGTTGTTGGTGTGATCACCCAACTAGGCGGACAGACGCCATTAGGGCTAGCCGCTGGACTTAAAGCAGCCGGGGTAAATATCTTAGGCACGTCACCGGATGCCATTTATTTAGCTGAAGACCGTGGCGAGTTTGGTTCAGTATTGGCTCAACAAGAACTAGTCGCACCGAAGTTCGGAATGGCGGCATCTCAAATGGAAGCCTTGAAGATTGCGCATGAGATTGGGTATCCGGTTCTAGTTAGACCAAGTTTCGTGCTTGGCGGTCGGGGAATGGAAATTGTCTACGATGACGATTCATTAGCAAGTTTTATCTCGCGTGCCACTGATATCACTCCTGATCGGCCGGTTCTGGTTGATAGATTCTTAGATAGTGCAATTGAAATTGATGTTGATGCGCTATTTGACGGTGAGGAACTTTTCCTCGGTGGCGTGATGGAGCATATTGAGGAAGCGGGAATTCACTCGGGTGATAGTGCTTGCGTGCTCCCAGCAATGACTTTGACGGAAAGAGATGCATCAGAGATTTTGGTCGCAACTGAAAAAATTGCGCGCGGAGTCGGAGTACGCGGTTTAATTAATATTCAATTTGCCATGGCAGATCAACAACTTTACGTGCTTGAAGCTAATCCTCGGGCTTCCCGGACTGTTCCATTTGTTAGCAAAGCAACTGGGGTGCCGCTTGCCAAAGCGGCCGCCCGGATCTCAGTAGGAGCAACAATTGCACAATTGAGAAATGAAGGACTGTTGCCGCTTGGAAATGGAACACCCAGAGGAATTTCCGTGAAGGAAGCGGTTCTGCCGTGGAATCGTTTCCGCCGTGCCGATGGGCGAGGCGTTGATTCAGTTCTTGGACCGGAAATGCGTTCTACGGGTGAAGTCATGGGAATCGCAGAATCTTTTGGTGAGAGTTATGCCAAGAGTCAGATCTCATCATTTGGCCCGCTACCTAAGCGGGGCAAGGTTTTCGTCTCGCTCGCCGATAAGGACAAGTCACACGGAGTTTCACCGGCCAGGTTGCTGATGCAACTAGGTTTCACTATCTTGGCAACTACTGGTACGGCACGTGCGTTGCGTGATGCTGGCATAACCGTTACTGAAGTGCGTAAGTATTCCGAAGGTCCGGGTGTCATGGGTCAACGCACCATCGTTGATTTGCTTCATGATGGTGAAATCGATCTAGTCATCAATACCCCAGTTGGTCGCGGAACTCGAGCTGATGGCTGGATGATACGAACTGCTGCGGTTCAACGTTCGATCCCATGTATTACAACTACTGCGGGGTTCTCTGCAGCGGTAGCAGGTATATCAGCGCTGCAACAAGGCGAAATGAGTGTCAAATCTCTCCAGAAGTGGTTGGCTTAGCAGATGGCTGGAATAAACCGTAACGCTGCGCAAATTCTGGCGACAATTGTTGGGAATAAACGTGTTGGTCAATATCACCAGATCTTAATTGGTGTTGGTGAGTTGGTATCGCAATGTCGGCCAGGAAATTTCGTTGCAATCAGTGTCGGCGGTTCATCTTCCAAAATGATTTTGCGGCGCGCTTTTGCAATATCTCGCATAACCACGTCTGCTAAATTCGGCGGAACTATCGAATTGATTGTTGCACCTCACGGAGGTGGATCAAGTTGGCTCTGCGGTTTACCCGAAGGTGAGCAAATTGACATTACCCTTCCTCTCGGCACCGCGTTTGGAATCCCAACCACCTCGGTAAATGCGCTGTTAGTAGGTGGCGGATATGGTTCAGCCCCACTGTTTGGCTTAGCTGAAGTACTAAAGGAACGCGGCTGTCGCGTAGATATGTTGCTAGGTGCAAGTACGGGTTCAAAGATTTACGCGCCACTAGAAGGTAAGCGCAGTGTGAACTCACTTCGCATCTTTACCGAAGATGGCTCAATGGGCGAAACTGGACGGATTACTACACCAATTCCACAGTTATTATCCGAACTCCGAATTGATGTTATTTACTCCTGCGGACCGATGGCGATGTTAAAAGCAATCTCCGATATTTTGGTTGACGGAGATGTAGTTCATCAATGCGCGGTTGAAGAAGCGATGGCCTGCGGAATTGGTATCTGCATGACTTGTGTTCTGCCAGTAAAAAATGAAGCAGGAAAAATCTCAAATCTTCGTTCCTGCGTTGATGGCCCAGTCATGGATGGCGCTGCAATTGAATGGGATTTAGTTGGAAAAACGGTGATCTTGTAATGTCACAACTAGATTTTTCAACCACGCTTGGTTCGGCCTGGTTTCCGTCGCCGATATTTACGGCCAGTGGCTGTGCCAGTTCGGGTAAAGAACTCGCACAATTTTTCGATTTGCGTGACATGGGTGCGGTAGTTACCAAATCAATTATGACCAAACCACGAGCTGGTCGGCCAACTCCACGAATGGCTGAAACCCCCAGCGGAATGTTGAACTCGATCGGTTTACAAGGTCCTGGGATCGATGCATTTCTGGCTAACGATATTCCTTGGCTAGTAGAGCAGAGAGCACGAATTATTGTTTCGATTGCGGGTGAAACCGCTGAAGAATTTGCCTCACTCGCTCGTCGTCTCCGTGGTGTGGCTGGAATCTCAGCGATTGAAGTAAATATCTCTTGCCCTAATGTTGAAAATCGCGGTCAGGTATTTGCCTGCCAACTTGATTCGGCGCAATCTGTTATCGAAGGTGTTCGTCGCACCATCGGCGGTGACTTGCCAATCATCGCCAAACTTTCACCGGATGTGACTGACATAGTTTCGATCGCGCGAGGCGTAGTAGATGCCGGGGCTGATGCGTTGGCCCTGATCAATACCGTCCTGGGGATGGTGATTAACCCAAATACCATGCGCCCTCATCTAGGTGGACGAACTGGTGGATTATCAGGCCCAGCGATACGCCCAATTGCAGTGCGCGCAATTTATCAAGTACATGATGCGTTGCCGAAGATACCCATCTTGGGCATGGGTGGAGTGTCATCGGGAGCCGATGCCTTTGAATTAATTTTGGCAGGTGCAAGTGGCGTCTCTGTCGGTACTGCCTCATTTGGCAATCCAACCGCGATCATGAAGATACAGGCTGAACTTAAGCAAATCCTTAGCAATAAAGGTTTTAAGTCGCTACGTGAAGCAATCGGTTTCGCGCACCGGCCCGAAAGTAGTGTGCGATGAAAGCGCCGATATTTCTGGCAACTGACACCTCCGATTTAGAGATAGCTAAAAATTGGGCAATGTTAGTTGCTCCACAAATAACCGGAATTAAATTGGGTTTGGAGTTCTATTTAAACTTTGGCGCCGCTGGAGTTCGTGAGGTAACTTCCGATCTCGACCTTGATCTATTTCTCGATTTAAAACTGCATGACATTCCAAATACGGTCGGCCATGCTGCGGCTGCAATCACAGAACTACAACCACGGTTCTTAACAGTTCATGCATCGGGAGGTGCTGCGATGATCAAAGCAGCCGCGAACGAATTGCCCAATACTGATATTACAGCGGTAACGGTTTTAACTAGTTTGAGTAATCAAGATCTAATGGAAATTGGGTATCGGTCAAATTCTCTTGATAGCGCGGTTAGATTGGCGAAATTGGCTATTGCAGCAGGTGCGAAAGCAATTGTTTGTTCACCGATGGAAGTTTCTGAGATCCGCTCCGCAATTGGAAATGCACCGGCGATCATCACACCAGGAGTAAGACCGAATGACCCGACTGCTCCAGCCGATGATCAGGTACGAACCATGACGCCACTGGCTGCACTAGAAGCAGGCGCCTCTTATGTTGTGATTGGTCGCCCGATCACTCGAAGCTGGAGCCAAGGTGAAGCAGCATTCTCGGCAAATTTGGCGCAGATTTGTGAACCGCTCATAGCCAGATAGATTTACTCCATGCAACCGCCAAAGCTCTCATCCGAAGATCGTGCGCGGGCTCTGGCCAAAGCAGCTGCAGCTAGAAAACGTAGAGCTGAGGTTAAAGCTCAAGTGAAGTCTGGCTTATTTTCACTTTCTCAGGTTTTTGAATTGAGTAAGGTGGATGAAGCGGTTGCGAAGATGCGAGTTTTTGAACTTTTAGAATCAATTTCGGGAGTTGGAAAAGTCAGAGCTCGAAATGTAATGCAACGATTGAACATTTCGCCTTCCCGACGTATTCAAGGCCTAGGAGCAAAACAACTCCCAGCCCTATTGAATGAATTTGCTTCACCGAATTTAGTCCCGCGAGGAAAATTGTTTGTGCTATCTGGTCCAGGGGGAGTCGGTAAAAGTACAGTTGCGAGAGAACTCCGTAAAGCATCAAATTTCTATGTATCAGTGAGTGCAACGACGCGAGCACCTCGTCATAACGAACACGATGGAGTCGATTATTTCTTCATCTCAGATCTTGAGTTCGAGCGACGCAAGAGCGCCGGCGATTTTTTGGAATGGACAGAATTTGCTGGCGCGAAGTACGCCACTCCTAAATCACAAGTCGAGGTGGCTCTTGTGCGTGGCGAGAATGTGCTGCTTGAAATTGATATCGCGGGTGCCGAGCAAGTTCGAGAGGTGAGCCGTGAAGCCATTTTAATTTTTTTAGAACCGCCATCTTGGGAGGAATTAGTTTCGCGGCTAGAGGCAAGAGGAACTGATTCGGAAGAGCGCAGAGCTCAACGTTTAGCCTTGGCACAGGAAGAGCTAGCTCATGCGGCTAATTTTGACCATCGGATCGTGAATCACTCGGTAACTCAGGTTCTATCGGAACTGGTATCCTTAGCCTCTTGATCGACCCTGTGTTTGATCTGAAAGAGCGAGCTACTGGAGGGCAAATGGACGGCATCACAAATCCACCTATCGATGAACTTCTCGATAAGGCCGGTTCTAAGTACAGTTTGGTTCTATATGCGGCAAAACGCGCTCGTCAGATCAATGCCTACTACTCACAACTAGGCGAAGGCTTGCTCGAGTACGTGGGTCCGCTAGTTGAAACTCATGTTCACGAGAAGCCACTTTCTATCGCGTTACGCGAGATTAATGAAGGTTTACTAACTATTGAGAATCTTGAGCCAACCGCTTAATTTTTCTCGTTAAGGCGGATTTTCCAGATGCCAAATGGAATTAGCAAAGTAATTCTTGGCGTAGGAGGTGGGATTGCTGCCTACAAATCTTGTGACTTGCTTCGTCGGCTGCAAGATCGAAATTATGATGTGACAGTTGTACCCACTCCGTCATCGCTTAACTTTGTGGGCGCCGCAACTTGGGAAGCGCTATCTGGTAAAAAGGTAACTACCCAAGTTTGGGAATCAGTCGATGAAGTTCGACACGTTAGATTGGCGGCAGATAACGAGTTAATCCTCATTTCACCGGCAACTGCTGATTTAATTGCCCGAATTGCAATGGGCAGAGCAGATGATCTGCTTACTAATTTGATCCTAGCCAGTTCAGCTATAAAAATTTTAATACCAGCGATGCATACAAATATGTGGACGAACCCTGCCACTGTTGCAAATGTCGCATTACTTCGTGAACGCGGGTTTCAAGTTATGACACCAGCCAGTGGTCGATTGACCGGAGCCGACAGTGGGCTCGGTCGTTTGCCCAGCACAGATGAGATCCTCGCATATCTGGCTGGTGTAATTTCAGAAAAGCAGTATTTATTCGGTAAAAGAATCTTGATCACTGCAGGTGGAACTCGTGAGCCGATAGATCCAGTCAGGTATATCGGAAATCGCTCTTCTGGCAAGCAAGGGTATGCAATTGCGCAAGCTGCACTTGATCGGGGCGCATCGGTAACTCTCTTAAGTGCAAATGTCACTCTACCCGACCCAGTTGGAGCTATGGTTATTAGAGTAGAGAGCGCCGCGGAGTTGCGAGAAGCACTCTCCGAGGAGTTTGCTGCCACTGACATATTAGTCATGGCCGCAGCAGTTGCTGATGCCCGACCTGCCTTGGCCGGCAGCGAGAAGTTAAAGAAAGATCAATATCAGGAGATAAAATTAACTGCCAATCCCGATTTAGTTGCCGAAATTGCACTGACGAAAAAGAATCAAGTAATAGTCGGATTTGCCGCTGAAACCTCCTTAAATCTTGCTGAAGCTAAACGCAAATTAATCACCAAAGGACTTGATTTGATCTATTTAAACGATGTCTCAAGTGGCGAGATCTTTGGCAGCGATTCGACTACCGGCATTTTCATATCTGCAGATGGCACTGAAGTCACGGTACAGAAAGTTAGCAAGGCGACACTAGCTAATCAATTACTGGATCTACTAGTAGATAAGTTAAATTAGCCCGATGTCTAAGCGCCTATTTACCTCCGAGTCCGTAACTGAAGGTCATCCAGATAAGATTGCCGACCAGATTTCGGATGCGATTCTTGACTCCTTATTAAGTCAAGACGCGAAGTCGCGCGTTGCTGTTGAAACATTAATCACCACCGGTCAGGTACATGTGGCGGGCGAGGTTACAACTAATGGTTATGCCGATGTAATGAGTATTGTGCGCGATACTGTTTTAAATATTGGTTACGACTCATCCAATAAGGGCTTCGACGGAAATTCTTGCGGAGTTTCACTCTCGATTGGTCAACAGTCACAAGATATCGCGCAAGGTGTAGATGATGCATACGAGAAGAGATTGGATTCATCAGTAGATCCACTTGATTTACAAGGTGCTGGCGACCAGGGCCTTATGTTTGGTTATGCCTGCGATGACACCAAAGAATTGATGCCGCTTCCGATTTCATTAGCTCACAAATTGGCCCAACGGTTATCTGCCGTTCGAAAGTCAGGTGAACTTTCTTATCTCCGTCCAGATGGAAAAACCCAAGTAACGATTGAATATAACGGTGACAAAGCTGTAGCGATAAATACCATTGTAATCTCGTCGCAACATAGCGCAGATGTTGATGTTGCCAAGAAATTAACTCCGGAAGTTATTGATTTAGTAATCAATCCGGTTCTAGCCGAGATTGATTTACCTAAAACTGATCTGCGAACCTTGATTAATCCAACTGGCCGCTTCGTAATTGGTGGGCCCATGGGTGATGCTGGTTTAACCGGCCGCAAGATTATCGTTGATACTTATGGTGGCATGGCTCGTCACGGTGGCGGTGCTTTCAGTGGTAAGGACCCGTCAAAGGTTGATCGTTCCGCGGCATATGCAATGCGTTGGGTGGCTAAAAATATTGTTTCCGCAGGCCTTGCGACTCGTTGCGAAGTACAGGTCGCATATGCTATTGGTAAGGCGCAACCTGTGGGTCTCTTTATTGAAACTTTTGGTACTGAAAAAGTACCGGTAGCAAAGATTCAAACTGCAGTCTTGGCGGTCTTCGATCTGCGCCCCGCGGCGATCATCCGCGATCTAGATCTTTTACGTCCGATTTATTCGCTCACTAGTGCATATGGTCACTTTGGACGCGAATTATCTGAATTCTCATGGGAGAAAATCGATCGCGCTGCCGCATTGCAATCTGCGATCAAATAAAATCCCAATCGTCAAGATAGATCTCCTACACTTGGATGCATGCTGCGACCGCTCAAACTGAAAGTTCAACGAGTTGCACCACCTGCTGGTCCAGTTGCACTTGATCAGCCGATAGCTTTAGTTTGGATTGACTCAGCAATCCCCACACTCACGGAAGCATTTTCTTATCTAATTCCCCAGAAATTATCGGCATCCG
>Ga0214923_10009678_pt1 | contig 10004 bp, 16 predicted proteins | sample LL1510_MetaG_FD_177993 | JGI IMG/M metagenome (GOLD analysis project Ga0214923, IMG submission 177993) | Freshwater microbial communities from Lake Lanier, Atlanta, Georgia, United States - LL-1510 | ecosystem: Environmental > Aquatic > Freshwater > Lake | place: USA: Georgia | collected...
AATGCGCCAAGTTTCCTGATCCTCGCGCGTGACGTTCCTCATGCCACCCGCGTCAATGTTCCGCTGCCTGCAATAGCCCCAATCGGCGCACGCTGTTGGCGATCGGCACCAGCTGCCGCCGCATGGGCGGCGCTTGCTTCTGGGAGGACTCATCGTCCGGGCTTCCCTGCGTTGATACCTAGATGGGCGGCGATGCTCCGGCCGATCACCTCGCCCAGGGTGACCGGAACTGCGTTCCCAATCATCCGACCCAAGGCCTTGAAATGAACGGGAGCGCCGTTGGGGATGAAGGAATAGGTCTTGGGGAAGCCTTGAAGAATTGCGCCCTCTCGCAGAGAGATGGCGCGGTCCTGTTCGGGATGTCCGAACCGACCGTTCCCGAAGCCGTAGAACTGGGTCGTCAAGGTCGGAGCAGGCTCATCCCATGCCATCCGGCCATAGACGCCCGAATACGAATGGCCCGTCTCACGCAAATGGCAGTCGGCAACGAGATGCTTTGGCCAGTCCCGCCATGTACCGCCCGGTCGGGAGGCACGAATTCTTTCAAGGTTCAGGTCGGAGAGCTTGCATGCGGCATGCAGCACATCCTTCGGATGTGCGCCGCCCTGAGTGATCGAGGCGAGTCTGCCGATCGCCGCGCAAACGGTCGTCGGATGACCATGTGTCGGGGCGACCAGATCGATGGGGCCGAGGCGGGACGCCAGTAGCACCATGCGCCGTCGGTTCTGCGGCAGTCCGTAGAGGGAGCAATCAACCACCCCTTGGTGAACGTGGTATCCTGATTTTTGAAGGCTCTCGACAAAGTCATCGAACACGGCGTGCTTGGCAACCGAAGGCACATTCTCCATCGCGACCAAGTCGGGACGGGTGGCTTTGATCAGCCGCCCGAATTGATAGAGCAGCCCCCAACGAGGACTCCCAACGACATCGTAGCGTTGGGCATAGGTTGAGAAGGGCTGGCAGGGGGCGCAACCTGCGAGCACCCGGATTTCTGCATCACCGAACAACTCATTGAGGCGATTGGGAGCCAGGCGTCTAACGTCTTCATTGATGAAGTGAGCTGCGTTGTTAACTTCGAAGGGGTGGCGGCAAGCTTCATCGACGTCAACGCCAGCGACGACCCTGACGCCCTCCGAGATCAGGCCATGCGTGAGGCCTCCGGCCCCGCAAAATAGGTCGACGCACGCGACATCAGCCATCAGGTTTCTCCCCCACACGCGGCAATGTTCCGCTGCCTGCAATATCCCCAATCGGCGCAAGCTGTTGGCGATCGGCACCAGCTGCCGCTGCATGGGCGGCGCTTGCTTCTAGGAGGATTCATCGTCCGGGCTTCCCTGCCTTAAACACCGCCACGGCTCGGTCCATCTCGCTCAGCGGCGTGGCGTCCGGCTGAAGGTCGATCATCACGCTGTCCTGCGACACGGTCACCCGCGCAGGCTGGAAGCCGCTTTTGCGCAGTTGAGCGATCAAACGCACGGCATAGCTGGGGGTCATAAACGGCTCACCACGTCGTCCGTGGGCTGTTTATGAATCGCCGCGTCAGCAGCCAAGATTGCCTCTGGATCGGCAAAGCCAAACATCGGCAAAAAGAAAAACGGGCGATTCCGCTCGCGTATAACGCGCGCGCCCTGGATTTCACTGGTGGCGTACGACGCGGCCAATGCCCAAGTCCCCGCCTCCGCCAGCCCATCGCCCCTTGCCGCCATCTCCGCAAAGCTCGTCGCCTGCCGCGCCGCATCCCACGCCGCATCCCCCGCCGCAGCACACCCCGCGAAGTCAGCTTCAATGAGAGCAGCGTCCGGCGCCGCCAACGCCCCCTTTTCCGCCGCCGCCCATTGTTCCGGCGTCATGCGGTCCAGATGTCGCCAAAACGCCAGAATAATGCCTGCCTGATCTCCGAGAACTTTCTTGGAATCCATAAAGACGACTGACGGCTCGTCGGCCCAGTTGTCGTTAACGTCCCGCAATAAAACCGAATGGCCTATGCTAATGCCAAGCAATCGCGCGCATTCGCGGTCAACATTAAGTTGCTCTGTTTGCCTCAATTCCTCCACACTTATCCCACCTATATAGTGCAGCACTTGCCCTTGCGCGCACATGCATCCGTCATCGGAAATAAGCCCGCGCTTAAAAGGTATTCCGTCCGGCTCGGCCCATCTAGAGACAAGGAAGTTGATCGCGTCAGTGTTCATCAATAGTTTCTCGAAAAGTTCGTTGCGTTGCGCTGCGATGCGTGGCGGCGCGGGGAAAAACTAAATCATCGGATCACCAGCAGCACCGCCGTGCCAAACACCAGCAATGCGCAGGCGCTCAAGGCAGCGTGGATGATCGCGACCCACAGAATCGCCGGGTGATGGGGCGCGCGGCGGGTTTGACGGTCTGGTAAATAGATCGGCGGGTCTGGCTCACGCAAAGCGGCGAGGTCAATTGAATGGGGCATGGTCATGCAGCGGGCTCCAAGAATGTGGCCAGCCACGCGGCGGCGGCTTTGTTGTCCGTGTAAAAATACTCCGTGGCCGGAGCGCCGAGCAGGATCGCGCCAGCAATCGCGGGCCCAAACTTTTCCTCGAGCTTCTTGCCGCGCTCACCGGCCAAATGCGTGGCCCAACCGGCGATGCAGTGGGTAGTCTCGCATGTGTGCCACGTGCGCATGTTGAGCCGATCAGGCGTGGCAAGGGCCTCGCGAGCGACCGCAGTGATGGCGTCGCGGTCTAACTCCGAGCTGATAACAATATCGTCGCCCAAATTGGCACCGACCAAATTGGCACCGCCCAAATCGGCCCCGCCCAAATTGGCCCCGCCCAAATTGGCACCAACCAAATTGGCACCGACCAAATTGGCATCGACCAAATTGGCATCGCGCAAATTGGCACCGCCCAAATTGGCACCGCGCAAATTGGCACCGCCCAAATTGGCACCGCCCAAATAAGCACCGCCCAAATTGGCACCGCCCAAATTGGCACCGCCCAAATAAGCACCGCCCAAATCGGCATCGCGCAAATTGGCATCGCGCAAATCGGCATCGCCCAAATAAGCACCGCCCAAATTGGCACCGCACAAACAGGCTTCTATTACCGCCCGCCTAATCTTGACAGCATCGCTTGGCGCATCCGTGATGTCGATCTCAACCTTTATGGGCGGCAAGTGCTCCCAGCCTTCACGCCGGTTAATGGTGTAGGTCTCGGTGGTCATCCTCAAATCTCCTGAAATGCTGAAAAAAACGCGCGAAGGTCAGCGCGGGCAGCGTTCGCGGCCTTAAACGCGGCGACGGCCGTGTTCCAATCAAGCTCGCTGTCGGTCACCTCCTCGCGGGCGACCTCAAGGCCGTGTTCGCGGGTGACAAAAAACAGCCGGTAACCGGAAACGCCTGGGGTGATGTGGAGGTCGGTCACCATGTGCCGTGTTCCCGCGCTGGGTCATAAAGCGCGTCTTCGATGCAGGCCTCGCAGCATTCCAGCGTACAATCGCCGCGATCGTCGTATTGTTCGACGTCTTGGCGGTCGGTGAAATACCCCTTGCACATCGGGCAACGATGAGCCCAATCGTGAAGGTTTTCCCGGAGGCTCATCAGCTTTTCCGACTGGCCGTCGTCATACGTTTGGCGGACCTCCAGATGAAGCCCCCGAGCCCAGCGGCGGACGTTTTGAGTGGTGATCTGCATGGGTTCGTCTCCCGTTTGATGGGATTATGTCTACATAACGTAGACCGACCATGCAAGCGGAAAAACTACAAATCGGAGACTTTTTTAGCGTAGGACTCATAAGTCCTGATTTTTGCGGAAATTAAGAGCGCAAGGTCCTAGTTGCGCATATGAGCGCTTTAGCCGTCTGTTCCCGTACGCGAAAGCGCCTTCAAGATAGCCAGGGCGTCAGCGCGTTTATCGTCTGGAATGTTGTTCCATAGATCCAACATATCGGTCGGCAATGCTTCGGGGTCGTGTGTGAGCAGATAGCCAGGCGTTGTATTCAAGACCGGCGCTAGTTTCATTAGCCATTTATCAGAAAGCCCGCGTTCGCCGCTCTCAAGGTGACCGATAACCGCTTTTGAACTTCCTATGGCGTCGGCGAGCTGGGCTTGCGTCATGCGGCGATAAAGACGCCACGCTTTTAAATGGTTGCGCGGTCGGTCGGGATGATCTTCCGTCATGTCTACAGTTTGCGCCAAGCGGCAAAGCATGTCGCCGCGCAAACTGTAGGAAATGGCCTTGCCTTTTGGCTCTACGATATGTAGACCTAGCGCCATGTATCAAACCACCGCCAAGGAATTGATGGGAGCTGGGCTGTCTCGCAGCATGGCGCACCACGTTCTAGCTGGGACGCGGCGCTTAAGCATAAGGCGAGCCATAGAAATTTATGACGCCGCTGGCGTCGCCCTGCCGCCCATTAACGACAAGACGCGCGAGCAACTGGATTGCTTGCGGTCCTTGTATTTTCCCCATCACGCCGCCCCCGGATCGCCCTGCAAAGCCCCTGCGGGCGGCGTGATGCCTGAACCGGACGAATTAGTTCGGCGCTCTACTATCGCGACCACAGTAAATCTCAACTCGATACAACCCGACGCAGAATAAGCTGCGGGCTATGGTTAAGGGACCTTGCGTGAACGACACGACGGCTCAACGATTACAGGGCACCATGCGGCAGTTACGCGGCATGAACCCGGACCCTGCTGCGAAGGCGAAACGCGCGCGGAGTCACAAGGAAGACGACCTTCAGGCGGCGGTCTGCGCGTGGCTCGATGTCGCTTACCCGGACCTGCTGTATTACGCCGTGCCCAATGGCGGACGCCGCGCCGTCAAAGAGGCCGTCCGGCTGAAGAAGCAGGGCGTCAAAGCGGGCGTCTATGACCTGGCATTCGTGATCCCGAAGCAAACTCAATATGCCGCGTTCGGCCAAGCGGCGTTCATCGAATTGAAGACCGAAGGCGGGCGTCTGAGTGCCGAGCAGCATGACTTCGCCCGCAAGCTGGATCGCGCTTGCGGCTGGCACGCCGTCTGTCGATCCGTCGATGACGTTTGTTACACTTTGGCTGTCTGGGGCGTTCAGAGCCGTGAGGTGGACCTATGAACGGCCGCCCGTTCACTCCCGAGGAAGACCACCACATTCGCAAGCGCCGGGCAGAAGGCGCAACCTGGGCGCAGATCGGTCGCGAGCTGGGCCGAGCGGAATCCGGTCTGCAACGGCGGTCCCTTCGCCCGATGGACGAAGACGAAGTTTATGCGCCGTACTGGGTGACCAATAAGGACCGTGACCGGCTGCATGTGCAAGCCGTGCTGGCTGCTGGCGGTTTTCCCATCACAACCGAGCACGCCGGTTGGCGCGCGATGAACGGTAAAATCTGGGTCGAGGTGCGGTCATGAGCTTTGCGCCCAAACCCTGGACCGACGCTGACGTTGAACGGATGGTCGCGCTTTGGAACAGTGGGAAAAGCGCCAGCGAGATCGGTCGCCTATTGGGCGTTAGTCGCAACGCTGTGATTGGTAAGGTTCACCGAACCGCTCATAAATACCCCGGCATAATCACGCGGGAATTTGCGTCACGCCCTGAAAAGGTCATTTCGGTCAAGCGGATTGAGACGCGTTTACAGCGTCGGGCCATAACGCCGCCCAAGGTTATCGCGCCCAAACCCGCCGCTGAAAAGCCTGCCGCGCCGGTGATCCCGATTGCACGGGCGGAAGACCTTAGTGGGCCAACCCTGTGCGACCGGCCGCGCAATAGCTGCTGCTATCCGGTCGGCGCGGACACTGGCGCGGATCAGCAATTTTGCTGCGAGCCGGTCACAGGTGATCGTCCGTATTGTGAGCATCACCGCGCCCTGATGTTCGTTCCGCTGAAGGTCGGATCCTACAAGCGGATCATGCGTCTCGCCAATTGGAACGAGCGCCGCGCCATCGGCACGGGTGGCGCGTAATGGGCAAGATTCTGAAGGCACTTTCCCCGCCGTCGTCTTACGCCGCCAAGAAAACCAATCTCTGGGACGAGCTTATGTCGGCAATCGGCGAGTGCGTCACGGCACAGGATGTCGAGCAACTCAAATCGCACATTGAGGCGATTGATCATGAAATTCCCAAGTCTTGGATCGATCCTTTGAACGAGATTATCGAAGACCGCATTAGGGAAATAGAGATTGAAGATCAGCATCAAAGCCTGCGGGCGCGCTGGTAATCAATAAGGCCGCGCTGGACGGTATCCAGTATGTGAAACAATGAAACGGTGAAGTTATGGCACTTGGACTTAAGACACAATCGGAAAGTGGCGAGTTCGTCTCGATTATCAAGTACGACGCGCGCGCCGGGCGAATGTTTCGCGTTGACCGCACGCAATCCTCTACAGGTGATTGGCAGACGGACAATGTCGAGATCACGCAAGGCTTTACGGCTGTCTTCGACCTGGCGAACATCCAAGTCGGGTGGGCTTTGTTCGAATCTGGCTCGGCCCCGTCGTTGCAATGGGTGTCGGCCGGTCAGCCCATGCCGCCCAAGCCTACGCCAAACCACAAACAAGCCTTCCGTGTGCTGATAAAGTTAGGACGTGCGTCGGCCGATCCGTCGAAAGATGGTGATGTTCGCGAGTTTGTGAGCGTGGCGAAGATCGTCATTTCTGCAATTGATCGTCTGCATACGGAATTTGAGGCGGGTTCAAAAGATCACCCCGGACAATTGCCGGTAGTCGAATTGACCTCAACCAAGGCTGTGACGACCGGATCAAAAGCGCAGTCATCGACCAACTACGAGCCGCAATTTTCCATTGTCAAATGGGTTCCACGCCCTGCCGACCTTGGGGAGGTTTCGGCCGCACCGGTAAAAAACGAACCGGCGAAGCAGGCGTCGCCCCCGCCGCCCGCACCTCCGGCCTTGGCCAAGGCGGGTTTTGTTGGCGCGGACGATTTCTGACGTTTTCCGACGAATTAAAACCATGACTTGAAGGGACCAGCGTGGAGAACGTGTCGCCGCTGAGGGAGCCGAACATCGAGGCGATGCGTGAGCATCTGCACATGCTGTTCGGCCGCGCTCTGGTCGGGTTGGTGGAGATCACCGTCATCCCGACTGAAACGGCGACACGACGGTCCATTCAAACACGATTTTTCGACCTGGACAGCCTGGACGAGGCCAGCGCCTGGGCTGCCAGTGTCAATCGCGAGCCGGGCTGTAACGTATATGTCGGCGCTGCCTTACGCGCGGTCGGCACGTTTCCCGGTAAGGCCGCTGAAGATTCCGACTTTTTACAGTCCTATGTTCTGTGGGCCGATGCCGACGACGGCGACCAGACCGAACGCGCAAAAAAAGCCTACCGCACGCAGGGCGCAGCGCCGCCACGGGTGGTGGTGACAGGCCGCACGCCAACGAACCGGGCGCAGTTATGGTGGCCTCTGGAAGCGCCGATCGTCGACATAAACGAGCTTAAGAGCGCGCTACGCGGCATTGCGCAGAATTTGGGGACCGATCCTCGAGTTTGCACGGGAAAGCAGCTTATGCGCCTTGCTGGGGGCTTGGCGTGGCCAAAGAAGGAAGGCCGCACGCTTGAGCTTACCGAATGGATCAAGGTCGCTGGCGCGCGCGACGAGTTTGACCTGCAATTTCTGTTGAACACCTGGCCGCCCTGCGACCGCGTGTCCGTTCCTGCAGTAACGACAGACGTGGTCGTCGCGCCGACAGGATCGCTTGGCCTTGGCGAAGAAAAGATCATGGACGGCCGTGAACTTTATGCGTTCAAGCTGATCCGCGCGAATTTACGTGAGTTCATCGGAACGACCGGCAGTGAGCCGACCGCTGACGAACTCTACAACGCGGTTGCGCCGACTTATTTCAAGCGCACGGACCAGGTCAGGCCGGGGCGCGACGCTCAATTTCTGAAAGTCAAAGTCGTCGAAGCGCTACGGGCGTACCATGCGGGGCAGATCCCCGGCATGAGGACCCTGGACGAGGCCGTCACGTCCTGGGCCGACCGGGTCGCGCGTGGCGACCCTTTGGACGTTGAAGAGGGTGATGAGCCGCTAGAGGCCGACGATTCACTATTCGAAATTTTGTCGATGGCGCAGATCAAGAATCTGCCGCCTGCCGAGTACATCGTCAAAGACATGATCGCGAAGGACGGGCTGGGCATAGTTTACGCCGCGCCGGCGTCCTGGAAGTCGTTCATCTGCTACGATTTGGCGCTGTCGATTGCGTATGGCCTGCAGCAATGGATTGGGCGCGAGATCAAAGCAGTCGGCTCGGTCCTGTATATCGCCAACGAAGGATCGAGCGGCGTGCAGAAGCGCATTAGCGCCTGGCAGCAAAAACACAAATGCATTCAGGACACGGACCGCTTCGGCCTCATCCGGGCAGCTATGTCGTTCATGGATAGAAGCGACATTTCCCGCCTTGAAAAGAGCGTTCAAGCGCATGTCGAACGCAACGGGCCTGTCTCGGTGATTTTCGTCGACACTGTATCGCGGGTTATTCCGGGTGCGGAAGAAAACGGTCAAAAAGACATGACTATTTTCATTGCGGCCTGCGACCGGCTGCGTGAGGCGTTCGGCGCGACCGTCATCGGGGTGCACCACACCAACAAGCAAGGCGAGATGCGCGGATCAACCGTTCTGCTGGGTCAGGCCGACTTTGTGTTTCGCATCGACCGCAACGACGACGGCAAGGGCGGTGTGATGACCTGCGAGAAGCAGAAAGACGCCGAGGACGGGTGGAAAGTCGCGTTCGAAATTGAGCGGCATGAGTGGCTACCGGAGGGCCGGATCGAGCCCGTTTCGTCGCTCACCATCAATTGGACAGGGTCTCCAGCGACGACATCGCCGCACAAAAATTGGCCTGGCCGGGACGTTCTGAGAGGGTTCCAGCGGGACATTGCAGATGCGTTTGGGCGCGGAAAGCCTCTGTCGCTTGCGCCACAAACAAAGCGGGAAGGGCGTTATGCGCCAACCAAGCTGGCCTCATTCTATCGGGTTCCGGCGGCCATCGTCGAGGACGTCCTGCAGGCATGGATGATCAACGATGTGATCGAAATTCAGGCGGCCGACAGTCACTCAAAAGTCAAGGGATTGCAGGTCATCAAATGGCTGGATTGAGGTTGCGGAAGTCTGCGGAAGTCGGCCGAAAAGTTCAATGAAATCAATTGCGGAAGTTGTGCGGAAGTTGCGGAAGTACCATGGTTAAGTCATTGAAAACATTGGCGGAGGTTGCGGAGGTTAGTCGCCTATATACCTACGGTATATATATCCACCCCGCTGGGGGCGGGTGGATATTTTCAAGGCCCGTAGCGTGGCGCTGAGCTTTGACGGGCTGTCCCCAAAGCCACCGGCACCCAAGCCGCCACGCAAGCCGAGATGGAGGCCGACGGAATCCAAAACGCTGGGTCGGGACGAGCGGGCAGCGCGGGCCGAATGGGCAGCCGATGGCTGGAAACGATTTGTTGGGCTACGGCCCGAGGGAGGACCGATGAACCCTGAAATCACCGCCACGCTGGACGCGAGCGTGAACGGCGTCGACGCCGCCGCCAAGAACGCGGAGGCAGTTTGGGGATACGAGCGGCTGCCGGACCTGGTCAGCCAGGAAACGCGGGTCAAGTTCGAGCTGGCTAAAACCCGGTGGCGCGTCGCACTCGACGCCGCCTACGGCAGCGCCTACCCAACCCAAGCGCAGGTCGACGCCGTCGTCGCTTACTCGCAGACGATGATGCGAGCATGGCCCCGCCTGATCGCTGAGGCGACCGAGCGCGGATTCAAGCCCATCGATCCCGATGTGTGGGAAACGACCTGCGACGATGGATCGTTACTCGCCGTGGTCCGAACCAGCGCCGAGGCGAACCATGTGGCATCGAACGGCCGGTACCGCGTCGTGCTTACGATGGCAGAGGTCGCCCACCTGTTCAAAGCCGCTGGCGGACCGCTGGCTCAAATCAAATCGGAGTTCCCAAAAGCGGAGATCGTGGCGGTCAAATCGAAAGCCGCCGGTCCGATGGATGATGAGATACCGTTTTAAGGGCAAAAAGACCGCGCTGGGCGGCAATTTGAGA
>Ga0214923_10009679_pt1 | contig 10004 bp, 4 predicted proteins | sample LL1510_MetaG_FD_177993 | JGI IMG/M metagenome (GOLD analysis project Ga0214923, IMG submission 177993) | Freshwater microbial communities from Lake Lanier, Atlanta, Georgia, United States - LL-1510 | ecosystem: Environmental > Aquatic > Freshwater > Lake | place: USA: Georgia | collected 2015-10-15
TCCCTCTTCCCCCTGTGGTCCGGGTGGTCCTTGAGGTCCCATAGTACCTTCTGGCCCAATCGGACCTTGATCGCCTGGCTGACCTTGTGGACCTCCAGGGCCTTGAGGACCCATGGGTCCCTCTGGTCCCTCTGGACCGTCGAGTCCGCTAGGTCCCTCTTCCCCCTGTGGTCCGGGTGCCCCAGCTGGAAATGCAAAATTCAGTACTACAGCACCTCCTGTTCCAACATTGTCCACTGTCGGCACATCCCCATAGGGTAATGTTGTTACTGTCCCAACTGAAATCGGAGGATTAGCGAACTTCTCATCCACCTCGACTTTGGTGTACCGATCCGCGTCTCCATCAATGCGCTGTCCTTGTTCGTAATATAGAAATCCGTCTATTTCTGCTTTGGTATAGACACTACTCAAGCTATTTTCTAGCGCCTGCACTCGCGGGGCAATGACCGGGTTGAGTTCCCCGTCCACACCACCTTGAGAAACCCAGTGGATGGTGAAAGAAGAAGCATTCTGGATGTTGGCAAGATAATACTTTGGAGCTCCATCTCCTGGAACCAGATTACGTAGCTTGAGGTTAAGTGTATGATACTCTGCCGAATAGCTCTCAATTGCGACTCCGACCTGAAAGGAGGTCCCGTTTATTGATGTAAGACCATCAATTGAGTGAGTATGCTGTATTACAGCACCGTTGTCTCGACCGCCGGTTCTGGAAGGTAAAGAATGGTCATGCATAGCTGCGATTTGCATGGAGCCCAGCACTTTGTTGACATAGTTACTTTGAGGTTCGGAGTATAATGGTAAGCCAACAATTGACAGACGAAGTTGGGTTTTACTGTTGTAATTCGTTGGGACGCCCCACTGATTAACCTCGGTGTGTATCGGACCAATCCCAATAAAGGCGCTTTTGTAATCTCCTGGGTACGGACCCTCAGTTGTGATCAAACTCCCAAGAACAAAGGAACTCACTGTGAGAGTGCAGTGAAAACCAGTTTGCTGAAACTTCCATTCCGCTCCGGAGCTCGAAGGACTAAAACGATCCACGACCTGCTTGACGGGTATCCTTGTCAACTCGTTGAAGACATTCGACCCCCCTATCACCTCATAACCAAATCTGACAGAGTCAATCTCTCCGTGACGAGTTGCGAAATTACCGTTAGTTGTGTTCCCTGGGATATCGTCCCCAGTTGCTGAAATCACGATTCCCTTCCAGTCTTGATCTTGAGCCTCTGTGATAGAGATATTTGTACCCGCACGCAGTGTTCGGATATCAAAAACGCCGTCAGGACCTTGAGGACCCATAGGTCCTTGCAGACCATCTATTCCACTGGGACCTTCTTCTCCTTGAGGACCTCGCTCACCTTGAGGTCCTATAGGACCTCGTTCTCCTGTTTTACCAGCGAGTAGTTCGATTTGTTCCAGTCTCCGAATACGTTTCGACAATGATTCTACAACCGTCTCTAATTGTCGTTTGTTATTCAGATTCCCGAGACGTGATCTCGAAGCCATAATTTCGAATGCCTCTGATGTTCAATCTTGAGACTGCTGTCAATCTCGTATACAATCGGATTCTACAGGAGATTGGAAAAGTGGTGAGCGAAGACAAAGAAGTCGGAACAACACAAAGCGAATTGAACAAGGCCGGTCAGGACGCTTTTGGTCACCTTTGGGGAGGTTGTATTTCACTGGAACAGTGGCCTGAAATCTGTCATGATTCTCATCGTTTTTTTATCATGAACACTCTGTCGAGTAGTGACATCGAGGAAGTCGGACATTGGCTAGCTGTCCACGATGGTAAAATATGGGATTCATTTAACCGCCCTCTGAATCAAATTATCCCCAAGCTAAAGTTTGCACGACCTTTCACAGAACTGATTGATCTGTCCATTTTACCACAGCCTGACAGCTCTACAGACTGTGGAGAGCGCTGTATCGCTGCTTTGGAACTATATAAGACACTTTATCATTAATTAGGTAATCTCATTTCTTTTAGTACACACAAAAAAGGAGACCGGAAAAAACAGAAGCATGAAACATCATCGAAAGAACAAGAGAATCCGAGTCTCACACGGATGTGGGTATATCCTTCCAGGAGCTAGAGGAGGAGGTCGCTATAAGCTCAGAAAGAAAAAGTCAAGAGTTACAGGCTACGGAAAGGCGAGACAGCTAGGTCATGTACTGGTTGGTTTGTCAACTACTAGAGCTCCTTATTCTATCCAAACTAACCCTATAGGAACAAATCCAGGTAATCTTTAAAAGTCAAATCTCAGCGCACTATCGGCAGAATTTTTTTCTGTGCATTCCTACTCATATGAACCCTCCTACTCAGCAATACTATGTCGATGACAAGGACCAAGAGTTACGAGGAGCTGGGAGACACTCTCGAAAGCGAGGACGAGGCAAAGTCAAGGATGCCCTGAAAAAAGGCTGGACAGCGGTGAAACAGTTCGCAAAAGACCAGAAGTTAGGTAGCAAACTAGTGAGTATGACAGGTGATGCGCTCAAGTCAGTAGCACCCGAATGGGCCCCAGCTATCGGAGCAGTACAAGACAAAGTCGGCGACTATGTATCACGAAAAGGCTATGGCTACAACCTCGCAGGAGCGAAAGCGAAAGGTTATGGTTACAATCTTGCTGGAGGAAGACGAAAATTATACAGACCTCTCAACAACGAACCGGATGATGAGATAGTTCCTATCAATTCATCAGTGAAACGTATGACCAAGGCTAAGAGAAAAAAAACAAGAGAGCTCGCTCAGTCAAAGAAGATGCGAACTAGTTGTAATCCGAAGGTGGGCACAATGCGACAAGTCTACACGGGTGAAGCTGAAAGAACAGCGGGAGGACTCACATTTGACAAGCTGACAGTCAACAAGAGAGGAAAAGTGGTGAGCAAGAAACGTAGTGAAAATGGACACAGAAATATTGCGTTCCTCCGGAATCATGGTCACAAGAAAAGGTCTTAAAAAAGCTAGTGCAGGATACCAGGATTGAACTGGTGACTTTTGGCTCATAGGACCAATGCTCTACCTCTGAGCTAACCCTGCTTTCCTTTTAAAGTAGAAGATGTTAAGTTAAAAAAATTTATTGTTAAATCTTGATATTCATCCTGATTAAATCAGATACAGGGACGGGGATGTAGCCACAGGGAACGATCGACATTCGTCCTTGCTCATCGATATAGCTTGTCATACCTTCCTGCAGTCGCGGTTTCTTGCGTCTTTTGACGACCTTTCCGTAGCTCTGCTCTTGTTTCGCGACGGATAGCGACTTACTTGCCTTCTTGTCTTCAACAGGATCTTGACTCGCGGTTGACACTTCGATTGGTTCACCCAAGACAGAAAAACCACTCCCGAGTCCACCATCAGGAATCGGCCAAAGATTGAGTTCCGGAAGTGACCCAAAGTTGTAATTTTGCATCATTACTCGTATCGATGAAAGTAGATGGATTTCGAAAGTTTTGACTATCGATGAAAGTAGAGGGATTTCGAAAGTTTTTGATGATAACGAATTGTGATCAGCCTGTGGTACGGAAATAAAAAAAAGACCTTTAATCAGGTCAGACGAGGCCGAGCGAGACCATCAGGGGTGAAAGAGGACGAATCACGGCAACTAATGACCTGGCCGTTCTGGATTTGGACCCTCCAAGCATGCAGCTTTCGGTCAAAAATACAGATATTGACCAGATTATCCTGGTTCAAAGGCCCCAACTTCGGAGGCCAAGCAGATATCATCTCGTCATCAGGGTTGACCTTGGAAAAACTTTCAATTTGATAGTTTTGAGATGCCTTGAAGAATTTCACAAAGACCTGAAATGTGGTGCTCAGATCAGCCCCGTCACGAGGCCAGACCCAGTGATAGAAAGCGCCGCGCTCGAGCCAGGTGTGGAAGCTCTCACAGCCTCCGCTGGAGAACATCATCGAGGAGTTCATCATCGTTTCAAAGTATCGCTGAGTAAAGTACTGCAGTGGCTTCGCCGAAGTAGACACAATGACATTATCCACATATGGAGATTGCACATTGAATTTGAAATCCGCGTTGAACGTCCCATTATTGGCATCAACTATCGGTCGAAGATTACCCTGTGGCACATAATTAGTCAAAGTAGATCCTATAGAGGGAGGGAAGTAGCGAACGAGTTTGGACTCGTTCTCTTCACGAGGTCGGTTTTGTCCATTGAAGTTGACATAAAACCGATCCAGAGCAGTTTCAGCACCCCAAGACCGTGCGACAGTGGGTACGTGAAATTTGCTCATTGAGGTTGTTCCTTTGCCTGCAAAAGCAGTCTGGAACGCCACCGTGACATCTGTAGAGGACGGGTCGATGTTGAACGTGTAGGCAGTAGCCTGGTCCATTTGACTCGCAGGGATCTGATACATCACCATTCGACGCTCAGGAAAGTCTAGGACGAAGCTCGCTTCGTCTTTACGGTCGCCTGTAGCCATGGCAGCAAAGAAGGACAGATCCACAATCTGTACGCGGAACTTGCCATATAAGTCTGGATTGTTAAAGATCGGTGTACCGTAAGGAACGATCCGAGCAGCAGCATCAGCCACTTGCCAAGGCTGCAGATCACCGAATTCGATCAGTCGTTGCTGAAAATCATTGTTTACAACAAACTCAAGCTTGTGAGTGCATGGGGGCAGAGCGTGCCCAATGCCGAAAATCCCGAGCGGTGGAGTCCAGCATAGCTCGAAAGAGTTGGACAGGGAAGTCGGAGCTCGAGAGGCACTGTACTTGCTGTCTTTGGGAGCAAAGACATGAATCTCACATAGACAATTTGCAGGAAGGTAACATGGTCTATCATCAAAATCAGGTCCCGGAAAATTAGCTAAAGGAGCAGCCGCATTATTCGCAATAGTAGTAGTTCTTCCGTAAGCAGGGGTGTTGATTCCACCGAAAAGATGATGCAACTTCAGACGCTTGGACAAATCAACATTAGAACGCGTAATATCGGAATTAGGGTCTCCTCTTGTTTTGCCGTCCCCGATTGCAGTGACATTGGTTCCTGTGCTAAAAGCATTTGAGACGAAAGCATCAGATGCGACGTTAGATGTTGTGGAGGTATTTAAACCCGGAATGTAGAGAATATAACCCATCGGGACATATGCGACTTGCGCATCGTAACCAATGGTAGTGGCAGGATCATTCAACTGCTTCTCCATCTGGTCAATCATCACTTCACTAGTACCCTGGACAGCAATCGCCGGAGCTGTAGCTGCAGGCGAGCCAGGGGCAGGGGGGCCGAACCCACCACCCGTTCGGTAATGAATACTAGTATCACCACCGACTTTGTTGTCGACTCGAGTCCTGATTTTGCTGTACTGTGGACCGTAGTAAATATCGGTGATTTTCGCAGAGCAAGTGGTATTGGTCTTTCCCGTTTTTCCATCAGTACCGGTTAAAACCGAACCGGGTTGGAGATTACGGAATTGAAGAACTCCTCCCACATGCGACTTCAATTCTTCTTCCGAAATTCCGATTGCAGTGAGCAAATTCAGATACATGAAATGCGCAGAGAGACCCTCATATTTCTGCGACCGCTCTGCCCCGAACATATCTACCACACTTTGATCATTCACGGCGCCCACCAGAGACGTAAAACTTCTGGTATTGTACTCAAGAGGAACGATTCCGTCAGAAGTATTGAACGTTCGAGGCTCGAACATCAGAATATAGTGATTCGGAGGTGACAATGGCGATGAAACAAGGACTGGAATTGCCATAATCCTAGAAGCACCAGCAGAACGGTCAAGACTAGCTCTGAACGGTAACAAATCTGGTAATATCCCATTAAGAGCTCGAGGGAAGTTGGAAGGGTCCCAGATACGAGTCGGAAGTTGTAGTTCTTCTTCAAAAGATTGGTGTGTTTGGCGTATTAAATTTCTACTAGCTGAACCAATATGCGATGCACCGAGCTGCTGCCGTCCGGATTGGTATACGCCGGCGTTATTATATAAAGTAAGCGGCTGACGACTGAGAGCTGTGAGTGGTCGTTTGTCAGGATCAAATCCACAGCTGATACGTGCTTGTCTGGTGCGGAAGTCAGGCTGCATAAAGTTGGACATCTCGCCGAAGGTGTCGAGGTGAGAAGTCGAGCGCGAAGTACGATACTTGAGTGTATCGATTTGGGGAATGAAGTCGGTGATGGAGGAGATCTTGTTGGTTCCTCCCAAGAAATATTCGATTCGTGAGAACAGATGGGCTGCAGGGTTCATGACAGGCGCAATCATATCCTCAAAAGCCGGAGCAACAGCTCTCCCGGTGGAATCAATTTTTTCAAACGCCAGACGCAGTCGTAGATAGGACTTGGAAGGAACCCACCACTCATTGGCCATGTTAGCGAACTGAAAGACATGAGTCCCTGTGACCGACGCTGGATTAAGAGGAGTTTCAAGTAGAATTTTCCTCAGTTCGAAATTGGTCGCTCGACCAAAAGGAGGAGCAGGTGCGGTCGGCAGAGTAAAGAGAGGATCCATGAAAGTAAGATGTCTTTTTTACTTTTGGGAAAAGTGCGAGAGCCTTACTTACCTCCCAGAGTACGATTAAAAAATACAGTTTTATAAAAAGGTCTGTTTTGTGACGATTAAGTCCTGAAAAGTGGATACTACAGCTCCTCACCAGCTACCGCAAGCATGAGTAAAGTCCAGACTCTGAGGCACAATTTGAAACACATCAGATCTGAAATCCGACTCGTATTTCCTGAAACCAGGTTTTCCTACTCCTTGGGGTTCGGAGTCGTCGAGGAGGAAGGATTTGTCTGCTGATATGTCTGCTGATATATCGTCGTCTAATAACCCTGATATATTTGCTACTATGTCAGTAATTGTCTTTGTATCGGCCCCTGTCTTTGCATCGACCCCTGTCAGATCCATGTCGCTGGATGAAGCATTAGCACTTCGAGGCATAGAAGGACTTCCTCTCTCTTCCAAGATCGATCTGCTGAATACCGGAGTCTGATTGATATAGTGATTCGGATTCGGCAACAAGCTGGGAGTGCGAGCAGGTGAGAGCTGACTATGATATGAAGGCAGTGAAGAGTCTGTGGATATCGTCTCTTGTCTCAAAAAAGAATCAGGGGCTGATGAATACGGTGATTGAGTTCCTTGTGGTGATTGAGTTCCTTGTTGCTTTCGGTAAAAGGTAGTGATATAGTGATTCGGATTCGGCAAGTCTGTGGATATCGTCTCTTGTCTCAAAAAAGAATCAGGGGCTGATGAATACGGTGATTGAGTTCCTTGTGGTGATTGAGTTCCTTGTTGCTTTCGTAATGTCACCAGTAGTGATTTTTTAGCGTCTAGAAGGTTTCCCAATTCTAAAATATCTAGCTGCTCTAGGTTCTCCTTAACCGCTAGTTCAGGATTTATAGTTTCTATCTCATCTTGAACTGATCGAATCTGCTCTTTAAGAAATAGAGTGTTCATTTCATTTTGACCCAGTAGATCTCGTACTCCATCAGCCATCCGGTATAATTCTTCTTCCTTGGTTTCCAGTTCTTGGTTTTTTTCCTCCAATTGTTCCGTTAGTTTTTGCACTTGTAGATCAAGAGCATCATTCTTCCGTTTGCTGTTGGAAATCTCAAGCTCCAGAGCACTCACAATACCCATTTGCTCGGCCATATTCTCTCTGTACCCTTCTAATTCGATTTCTAAAGCCTTCTCTTTTTCTTCCATTTTTTTCTGTAAATCAGTATTATACAAAGTATGTTGTTTGTGTCTTGCTCGAAAAATTTCTTCCATCGATTTCTCGGTATCCCGTATCTTCTCCTCGGTCTCTCTTCGACTCTTTTCTACTATTTGTTGTAGCTTCTGAGTCCATTCATCATTAAGATTCTGAATCTTCTCACTTGCATTGGCTCTCTCCGCTGTTATGAGAGTCTGTAGGTTCGCTTGTTTCGCTTCGTATTTTCGGAGCGATTCTTGTAAACTCTCACGTTGCTCTTCGAGATTTTTGAGTTCTGTTTGGTATCTGTCATTTTTCAACTTGAGCTTCTCGATTAGTTTATCTTGGCTGTCGATTACTTTGTCTTGGTTGCTAAAATTCTCAAAATCGTCTTCTGTCACATTAGCCAGTTGTTGTTCCAGGACAGACACTTTTTGTTTATAAGCAGTAATCCGGCGATTTAATTTGGCTATTTTTTTTTGGTTGAACTCCAGAGTTTCATAAAATAAATCGGCTTGTTTGTCCTTATTCGCATTTAGCTCCTGAAGTCTCTTCTCGTAGTTGTTCCTAATTTCTTCACGTTTTTTCTCCTGCTGTTCGAGTTGCTTCTGTAACTCGTCTGAACTTTTTGATATTTGTGCAACCTTCATTGTTAACTCTTGCGTTTTAGCCATAGCACGATCTAGCTCTTTTTTTTTCTCTTCCTCGAGTTGACCCAGATGTTGTTCCAACAGTAATCTTTCATTATTCACTTTCTCTAAGTCCTTGCGCATCAATTCCTCTTTCCGCTTATCTTCTGGGCTACTAAACTCAAAGTCCTTGCGTATCAATTCCTCTTTCCGCTTATCTTCTGGGCTACTAAACTCAGTACTACTTTGGTTGAGTTTTGTATCAGAATGCTTGTTTTCATCGGATTTTTTAAGTATCGAGCTGATGGAAGGAGCTGCTGTCGCACTCGGTGTTGATACTGAGCTGGAAGCAGGAGCGCTAGCAACAGAGGCTGTTATAGGAGCTGGTGCACTTGCTGTGGTAGCTGAGGATGACGGCGGAGCTGTACTCGTCGAAACAGCAGAGCTCGTCATGACAGGAGGGATTGAACTCACATTTGTGATTGATGGTGAAAACATGACGGGTGCTGTAGATGCTGAAGCTGCTGGAGCTCGATCTAGCGGACCCAGAGAATTGGACACAATCGACTCTAGAGAAGGAGCAACAGGCTCAGTAGAAGGAGGAGAAGAACTAGAAGGAGCAGAAGTTTCCGAAGATCCTGGGCCGGAAGATGATCCTGGAGGAGACAGAGGTTCGTCATCAGCCATGTCCTCCTCCTCTTCATCAGAAGAATAAGGAGTTTCCTCAGGGCCAGGACGGTCAACACAATATTGTGGATAGCAAGAAGACACAGGAAAACCAGGAGTGCAAGCTGTAGGAGGACATGCAGAGTTGTTGATGACGATGTAAGGACCGGGGCCATTGTTAGGTCCATAAGGTCCGTCTCCGGTCAACGAAGAATTTCCAATTGTGTAAGGATGATACAAAGTATTGGCAAGTCGCTTCCCGAGGCGCGGATCGACACTCATAAGGTGTGCTAAAGCACTGTCATGCTTACGTTTTCTGGACATTGTATAGGGCTCATGACTAGTCGCGGGATCGTTGAGACCTCTACCTTGTAATCCTTGTAATCGCTTGGATCGTCTCAGAGCATTTGGTTCTGCATCTGAAGCTTGCGGCTCTGCCTCTGGTTCTTGAGCTGGAGCTCTGTTTAGTCTAGCGGATCGTCGAGGTGCTGAAGCTTCCTCTGGTTCTTGAGCTGGAGCTCGTCTAGCGGTTCGTCGAGGTGCTGAAGCTGAAGCTTGTGGCTCTGCTCCTGATTCTTGAGTTGAGGCTTTGACTCGTCTAGTGTTTCGTCTAGGTGGTGGATCTTTTCGATCTTCTTTTTCCATCCAGTACTTCGAACCATAGTGCATGTACAGCTCATCACCTGTTTCGATGTCGCGTACTGCCCATAGAAAGCCATTTGGATCAACAGCCACATTGACATGGGTATCAGAAGCATCATTTATTTTCGATTGCCACTGCTCTGGCTTTCCATCAACCCAGTATTTATTCCCTGCCTCGATCTCCATGCGGTACTTTCCATTTTCTTTAAAGGCAGCGTTAGTCTCATTATGGTACACTATTCCCTCATAATAATCAAGAGCGCTGCCTCGGTTGATCTTGGGACCTCTGTTGAAAGCACCCTGCCCAGCACTGTCTATCTTAGAATCCTTCACCTCGATGTTCGGTCTTCGATCTTCTGGCCATCTCTGTACTGGAAAGTCGTCCCCGTTATCATAGATCGTGGTTGCA
>Ga0214923_10009681_pt1 | contig 10004 bp, 7 predicted proteins | sample LL1510_MetaG_FD_177993 | JGI IMG/M metagenome (GOLD analysis project Ga0214923, IMG submission 177993) | Freshwater microbial communities from Lake Lanier, Atlanta, Georgia, United States - LL-1510 | ecosystem: Environmental > Aquatic > Freshwater > Lake | place: USA: Georgia | collected 2015-10-15
CGGTACGCCCCGTGAGCTGCAGCGACATCAGCAGTCCGGGTAGCCCCGACACGTGATCGCCGTGCATGTGCGTGATGAAGATCCCCGCGAGGCGACCGAAGCGCAGACCCGCGTGGCGGAACTGGATCTGTGAGCCCTCGCCGCAATCGAAGAGGAAGACCTCGCCTTTCCGCTCGAGCGCAATGCACGAGAGGCTGCGCTTCGTCGTCGGTTGCGCGGCGCTCGTGCCGAGGAAGACCACTGACATGGGATCGTGTCGGCGATCTTCTGTCGGGTGCGGCGCTTGTGGCTCAGGGAAGTCTGCGGACATCCATGTTCGAGGGGGCAGCCCCTTGGGCGTTCGCACCGGGAATCTCGAGCCCCAGGGAGAATGCGCCAGAGCGCGGACCCTGCGGGATGCGATGAGACGCGTGAGCGGTCGACTCGGGAACCTTCTCGACCGGCACCCCCCGATTCTCGCGGGTCAAAGCGATGGCGTTGTCGTAGCCCTTCTTGCACCACTTCAACGCCTCGTCGACCTGGTCATCGGCGTCGACGCGAAGGCGCATCCATCCCTTCACGGGGTGGACGTGCTGCGACGCCCGCGAATTCTTCGACAGCTCGGCGGCATCGCTCTCGGAGAGTCGGATCCAGATCTCGAGCACCTCTTCGTGCTGCGGCACGGTGGTGAACATGAGCGTGTTCACGAAGAAACCCAGGCGACCGAACGCCCCCATCTCCTTGACGTCATCCCACGCGAGCAGGCCCTTGGCGATGCTCTCGGCGCGGGGCCACCAGTCTGAGCGATGGTGAACAGGATGGGGGGCGCCGAACTCTTTCTTGGGAACAGACATGGGGCAGATCTCCTCAGCGGTTCGCGATGACTGGCAAGAGATACGCGAACCAGGGGCCGGATCCCTCGTGCAGATCCAGAAGCCCTGCCGAAACCCCCGCTTCAGCGGCCGCGCCTCTTATCGGTTCCGACCTTCTCGCGCGCGGCGGCGATCTACAGGGCCTGGCCTCCCTCGGGCACTCGCCCTATAGACAAGTACGCCCATTTGTGCTAAAAAGCACAAAGTAGGAATGTTGAAAGTAGAGCAAACCTGATGAAGCGACTCTCGAACCTTGCGTGGGCAGGCCTGTTCGCTGCCTCTCTGCTCACGTTTGGCTGCAGCAGCGAGCAAGCCCCCAAAACCTCCTCGGCGCCTCCGCCGGCGGCCAACAACGCACCGCCGCCCGCCGCCGCGCCTGCCTCCCCTGGGGGAGGTGGTGCTCCCGTCGCCATGTCCTCCACCGGCCCGGATGGCCAGCTTCTCCCTGGCTGGGCCAAGTGGTCGGGCAAGAAAGACCCGGTCGCCGATGACGCCAAATCGCTTGCCGCAGGCAAGGAGCTGTTCGCCAAGAACTGCGCCAGCTGCCACGGCGCCGAGGGCAAGGGCGATGGCCCCGCGGGCATGGCCCTCGAGCCGAAGCCGCGCAACTTCACCACGGGTGAGTACAAGTACGGCAGCGAGGACTGGCAGGTCATGCGCACCATCTGGGAAGGCATGCCCCCGCCCAACGGCATGGCCAAGTGGGATGGCCGCATGGACGAGAAGGAAGCCTGGACCCTCGTTCACTACGTGAAGAGCCTCGGGCCGAAGAAGTCGTAACGACTTCCCCCCGAACGGTCGCAAAGACGAAGAGGCGCCTCCCTCGGGAAGCGCCTCTTCTCTGCTCTCACGCCCTGAAACTCGGCACGCTGTGGGCGGGCCTTCGAACGCGATCAGCCCAGACGCGCGCGCAGCGCCTCTCGCTGCTCTGCCACGCCCGCAGGCATGCGATCGCCCAGCAGCGTGAAGAGCTCCTGCTGGCTCTCGAGCTCGGCAAGCCACTCTCCCCGATCGACCGCGAGCAGGCGCTCGAGCTGCTCTGACGACAGTGCGAGCCCGCCGAGATCGATGGCATCCGGCGTGGGAAGCCAGCCGATGGGCTGCTCTACCGCCTGGCCCGTGCCCGCGCAACGCTCGGCCACCCACTTCAGCACGCGCAGGTTCTGCCCATAGCCGGGCCACAGGAACTTGCCGCCGTCATCGGTGCGGAACCAGTTGACGTGGAAGACGCGTGGCGGGTTCGTGAGGCGGGTGCCCATGTCGAGCCAGTGCGCGAAGTAGTCGCCCATGTGATAGCCACAGAACGGAAGCATGGCCATGGGGTCGCGGCGCACCACGCCCACGGCACCGATGGCCGCCGCCGTGGTCTCACTCGACATCATCGCGCCCAGGTACACGCCGTGCGCCCAGTCGAACGCCTCATACACCAGGGGCTGCAATCGCGCACGGCGACCGCCGAAGAGAATCGCCGAGATCGGCACACCCTGCGGATCTTCCCAACGCGGGGAGATGGAGGGGCACTGGCTTGCCCGCACGGTGAAGCGGGCGTTGGGATGCGCCCCCTTCTCGCCCTTGGCCGACTCGGGCGTCCATGGCGTGCCCTTCCAGTCGAGACCATGGGTGGGGGGCTCACCGCTCATGCCCTCCCACCACACGGTGTTGTCCGCGGTCTGCAGCACGTTGGTGAAGATGGTGTCGTGCGTGATGGTCTTCATGGCGTTGTAGTTCGAAGAGCGACTGGTTCCCGGCGCCACGCCGAAGAAGCCTGCCTCTGGGTTGCTGGCCCACAGGCGACCATCGTCGCCCACGCGCATCCAGGCGATGTCATCGCCCACCGTCCACACCTTCCACCCCGGGAAGTTCTCGGGTGGAACCAGCATGGCCAGGTTGGTCTTTCCGCACGCGCTGGGGAACGCGGCCGCGACGTAGGTGACCTCTCCCTGCGGGTTCTCGAGCCCCAGGATGAGCATGTGCTCGGCCAGCCAGCCCTCACGACGACCCAGCGCACTGCCCAGGCGCAAGGCAAAGCACTTCTTGCCCAGCAAGGCGTTGCCGCCATACCCAGAGCCCACGCTCCAGATGGTGCTGTCTTGGGGGAAGTGGCAGATGAAGCGCTTCTCCGGGTCGCACTCGGCCACGCTGTGGAGGCCCTTCACGAAGTCAGGAGAGTCGCCGAGCTGCGCCAGCGCGGCGCTGCCCGCCCGCGTCATCAGGCGCATGTTGAGCACCACGTACACGCTGTCGGTGAGCTCGACGCCCACCTTGCTGAACGGTGAGCCGAGGGCGCCCATGACGTACGGGATGACGTACATGGTGCGCCCGCGCATCGCGCCCTCGAAGAGGCCGCCGAGCTTGCGGTAGGCCTCGGCCGGCGCCATCCAGTTGTTGGTGGGCCCAGCGTCTTCCTCACGCTCGGTGCAGATGAAGGTGAGCTTCTCGACGCGCGCCACGTCGTTGGGATTGCTGCGATGCAGATAGCAGCCCGGCAGCTTCTCCTGGTTGAGCTCGATGAGTATCTTCTCTTCGATGGCCTGGCGGGTGAGGCGCGCGGCCTCTTCATCAGACCCATCGATCCACTCGATGCGTTCCGGCTTGCACAGCGCAGCCATCTCGTCGACCCACTGGGTCAGGTGAGCGTTGGTGGTGCACGCGTTGGTGATGGTCTCCATGTCTTCGCTCCTCCCTGTCACGATCAGGCTTTGCTCGCCAGCGTCTTGCCGCGCTCGGCCATGGGCACGAACGGGCGCTTGTCGTGACCGAGATAGATCTGGCGGGGACGGGCGATCTTCTGCTCGCCGTCAGCCACCATCTCGAGCCACTGCGATAGCCAGCCCGCGGTGCGCGGGATGGCGAAGAGCACGGGGAACATGGTCTTGGGGAAGCCCATGGCCTGGTAGATGAGGCCCGAATAGAAGTCGACGTTCGGATAGAGCTTGCGCGAGACGAAGTACTCGTCTTGCAGGGCGATGCGCTCAAGCTCGAGGGCGATGTCGAGCAGCGGGTTGCGCCCCGTGACCTCGAACACCTGCTCGGCAAGCCGCTGGATGACCTTGGCGCGCGGATCGTACGACTTGTAGATGCGGTGCCCGAAGCCCATGAGGCGCCCCTCACCGGCCTTCACCTTCTTGATGAACTCAGGCACCTTGTCCTTGCTGCCGATGGCTTCGAGCATGCGCAGCACCTCTTCGTTCGCCCCCCCGTGCAGCGGCCCGTAGAGCGCGGCGATGGCGCCGGTCATGGCCGAGATGGGATCGACGCGTGAGCTGCCCACCGCGCGGATGGCGTTGGTGCTCGCGTTCTGCTCGTGATCGGCGTGCAGGATGAAGAGCACATCGAGGGCGCGCTCGAGGATCGGGTGCGGCGTGTACTTCGGCTCGCTGACGCGAAAGAGCATGTTGAGGAAGTTGCCCGTGTACGACAGGGTGTTGTCGGGATAGACGTACGGCATGCCGATGCTGTGGCGATAGGCAAAAGCCGCCAGCGTCGGCATCTTGGCGATGAGGCGCACGATCTGGAGGTGCACCGTGGTCGGATCGCTCAGGTTGCGGGCCGAGGGGTAGAAGGTGCCCAGCGCCCCCACCGCCGACAGGAGGATGCCCATGGGATGGGCGTCATAGTGGAAGCCGTCGATGAACTTCTTCACGTTCTCGTGCACGAAGGTGTGGTGCACGATCTCGTCTTCCCACGCGCTGAGCTGCTCTCTCGTGGGGAGCTCGCCGTTGAGCAGCAGGTAGGCTACCTCGAGATGCGTGCTCTGCTCGGCCAGCTGCTCGATGGGATAGCCGCGGTACCAGAGAATGCCCTTGTCGCCGTCGATGTAGGTGATGCGGCTCGTGCACGACGCCGTGTTCATGAACGCAGGGTCGTACGACATCAGGCCCGGGTCGTCATCGGAGACCTTCACCTGGCGCAGACTGCTGGCGCGGATGGCGCCGTGCTCGATGGGGACCTCGTAGGTGCGACCGGTTCGGTTGTCGGTGATCGTCAACGTCTCGCTCATGGATGCGACCTGCTTCCCGAAAGGTTGGTCAACAGAGGTTCGTCAGCGCGAGCGGCGGTCGCAAGAGCGGCGCGCCGCACAGTCGTGAAGGCACCGACGGGGAGGCCTCGTTGCACGGCGTCGCGAGGGTAAAGGTCCCCGGACGTTCACGCACCTTCCTCCTTCACGCCGGATTCCCTCCCGCGCGGCGCGAAAATCATGCGCCTGTCACGGCGCGCCCCCCCTCCCCGCAGAGCCGAGGAGATGCGCCGCCGGCTGTTGAAGGACCGCCACCCCGTCGCTCCCATCCCATCTCTGAGATCGAGGTTCACAATGGCGCGCAACATCACGCCCCGCAGCAAGGACTACCCGCAGTGGTACATCGACGTCATCAAGGCCGCTGAGCTGGCCGACTACTCGCCCGTGAAGGGCTGCATGGTGATTCGCCCCAACGGCTACGCCCTCTGGGAGGCGATTCAAGCCGACCTCGACCTGCGCTTCAAGGAGACCGGTCACGTCAACGCCTACTTCCCGGTGCTCATCCCCGCCAGCTTCCTCAACAAGGAGGCCCAGCACATCGAGGGGTTCGCCATGGAGTGCGCCGTGGTCACTCACTCGGGGCTCAAGAAAGGCGACAAGGGGCTCGAGCCCAAAGGCGAGCTCGAGGAGCCCCTCATCGTGCGCCCCACCTCCGAGACCATCATCGGACACATGATGGCTCAGTGGATCAAGTCGTACCGCGATCTGCCCATGCTGCTCAACCAGTGGGCCAACGTCATGCGCTGGGAGATGCGTACCCGCCTCTTCCTCCGCACCGCGGAGTTCCTCTGGCAGGAGGGCCACACCGCCCACGAGACCGCCGAGGAAGCGCAGCGCGAGACGCTGCAGATGCTCGATGTGTACGCCGACTTCGCGCGCGGCTTCCTGGCCATCCCCGTGATCAAGGGCCGCAAGACCGACAGCGAGAAGTTCCCGGGCGCCGACGCCACCTACTGCATCGAGGCCCTCATGCAAGACAACAAGGCGCTGCAGGCCGGCACCTCGCACAACCTGGGCCAGAACTTCTCGAAGGCCTTCGACATCCAGTTTCAAGGGCGCGACCAGTCGCTGCACCACGCCTACACGACCTCGTGGGGCGTGTCGACCCGCCTCATCGGCGCCCTCATCATGACCCACTCCGACGACGAGGGGCTCATTCTGCCGCCGCGAATGGCCCCCACCGTGGGCGTCGTGATCCCCATCTACAAGACCGACGAAGAGCGCGAGCGCGTGCTCGCCTTCGCCCGTACGCTGCTCGTGGGGCTGTGCGGCGAGGAGCGCGTGGCCGCCGCCGAGAAGCGCGACGCCGGCCGCGAGTACATGAGCGTGTTCATCGACGACAAGGCGCGCCAGAAGATCGTGGTCGACCTTCGCAACGAGCGCCCGGGCGAGAAGCACTTCCACTGGGAGCAGCGGGGCGTGCCCTTCCGCTTCGAGATCGGCCCGCGCGACGTCGATGGCGGCGCATTCGTGCTGAAATCCCGGGTCGAGGGCACCAAGACCCCCACGCCCGTTGCTGATGCCACCGCAGCCTGGCTCGAGGGGCACATCGCGCGGGTGCAGACCCTGCTGCTCGAGCGTGCAGAGGCCCGTCAGAACGCGGCCACCGTCGAGGCCACGACCTACGACGAGCTGAAGGCACGGCTGGCTGACCGCAGCGGCTTTGTGCGCTGCTGGTTCAAGCCGGACCGCGAGGTCGAGGCGAAGATCAAGGAAGAGACCAAGGGCACCGTGCGCGCCATCCCGTTCGATCAGCCGGGCGGCAGCGGAACGTGCATCGTGAGCGGCCAGGAGACCTCCGAGCAGGTGCTCTTCTCGGTGGCCTACTGATCGAGAGCAAGGAGCGCACAGAGCCATGAGTGAAGTCGCAGACCCCCAGACGGCCGGCGCAGACCGCACGGCGGCGCTGGCTGAGCGCGTCAAGACGGCGCGTGATTGCGCGGAGCGCACCACCAAGGCCCTCAAGCCCGTCGAGAAGACGCTGCGCGAGCTGTCGCGCAAGGAATCCCTCGACGACCCCGGCGCCCTCGCAAAGCACGCCCAGACGCTGCGCAAGTCAGCCCTGCCCGAAGGTGAGCTGAAGACGAAGGTCGACGCGCTGCTCGGCGTCCTTGACGCCCACCTGGCCGAAGAGGAGCGCAAGCTGAAGTTCTACTTCGGCCGCGACCTGCGCGACACCGCGACGAGCGCGGGGCTTGCCTTCGCCCCCCTCACCACCGACCCGCCGGAGTTTCGCGTCGGTCTGTTCACGGTGGGTGTCGACGTGCCACGCCGCTCGGCCGTGATTCGCTACGCGCGCGTCGACATCGAGAAGGTGGCGCTCTCGGCGGCGGCCATCGTCGAGGCCGCGGCGCAGCACGCGAAGCGCCTCGAGGGGCGTGACTTCGACGCCAGCGTGTTCTTCGACCAGCTGCTCATGGCCTACCAGATGCGGCTGCATCGACGCGGCGAGGGATTCGGCGCTCGCGTCGACATCGTCGACCTGCTGGCCGACATCGCCTTCGTGCGCCAGGGCCCGGCCTTCTTCGACGATCCGAGGCGCGAGAACTTCACCCCCTACAGCCGGGTGCAGCTCGCCTACGATCTGGCGCGCCTGCGCCGCGCCGGCAGGCTCTCGCACCGCGGGTTCCGCCTTGCGCTGGGGGCCGCCACGGGCGGCTCGACCCGCCAGAAGGCCGACGTGCTCTACCTCGAGGACGAGCGGGGCAGCGGCCAGTGGTACCTCTCGCTCAAGTTCAGCCGCGAGGGCGAAGAGGGGTAGGAGTCGCGCTCACGGAGACGACGACCGCACCGCCTCAACCGTCGGCAGACCGGGCGAGGCAGGCGGTTGAGACGTTTCCGACGGGGTCTTCACCAGGCCTTTCTCACGAAAGAACGCAGCGAGATCATCGGCCAGCCTCTCCGCACCCTTGACGGAGAAGTGAATCCCATCGAGGAAGCAGTCTTTGCGATCACGATCCTTCCAGAGCGCGGGACCGTCCATCGCCAGTCCCTCCTGGGCGCCGACGTCGAGCAGCACGCGGTCGCAGTTGTGCTCGTCCGGCCCCGGCTGGTACCACTCCTTGGGCAGGACAAGACAGACGATGTGACGCGTTCCCTGCCTGCGAGCCAACGCTATCAGTGACCGGAGATTCTCCCGATGGTCGGCGGGTCTGACCCGAGGAACGCTGGCAGGCAGATTCCCTGGAGGCTTGCCAAACGAAGGCTGATACAGATCGCTCTCTTGAGGGCTGAGATGATGCTTCAGCCAGCGGTAGGCCGGACTCTTCCAGAGAAGGGTGCGCACCTGCCCGGCATACCATCCACCCGCGCGTTCGCGGTCCTCCATGATGTCTGAACGAAGGTTTCCATAGCAGATGACCACGACATCCGGGTGCAGGGCCCAGCCGATGTCGTGCATGAGGTCGAGCCCCTGATAGCTCGAATAGCCAGGGCATCCCCCGTTGATGACGTCAACAGCGCCTCCCGTCATGCGCCTCAGGCGAGCCTCCAGGAGGCGTGCAATCGTATGCTCGTCGTCTATGCCCTCGCAGTAGACGCAGGAGTCACCGAGCAGCAGCACACGCAGGGGGGCCGCTGCAGACGGTGGCTCGGGGCCGCGCAAGCCCAGGCTGTTGATGTGGATGACCGAGTCTGACGAGCGGGCGTGGAATTCACCGGGGCGAAACGCCCAGAAGCGTCGCGGATGGGGCCTGTATTTCGAGAAGAGATTCTCGACCGCAGGCATGTTCTTCAATGCTGCGGTCTCAGCAACGCACCAGACGAACAGGAAGAGAACAAGCGAGACCAATCCCCTGTGCCTGCGCAAGACCTCGGAGAAAGAATCAGGCGCCTTCACAGTACCTCGCACGCACTCCCCTGCAGGTTGCCCGTTCCTCTCCCCCGCATCGGGGGCGTCGTTCCTGCGCGATTCACAAAGGCTCGGTAGCGCACACTCCGACGCGCTGGGCTCGGACATGGCGTTCGCTCCGCACGGCCTCTCTCCTGTACCAGGACATTCTCCTCGATGCAGGAGAACAGACCGTCCCGACCAATGGCGCGTGAACGAGCTCCGCCGGAATCCCCCGAAACACGACGCGCCCCCCAGACCCTCAGGAGGTAGTCCACGCCCATGTTGCAAGACAACGTTCCGAACGCCCCGCACGCCCCCCCCATGTCTCCTCATCAAGCGTATGAAGAGATCAACGCCTACGTGGTGACGTGGGGACTGGTCTACGCCGCGCTCTTCGCCCTGGCGGTGGGCTACCTGTGCCTCAAGATCGGCCAGACCGTCGACGCCTTCGCCCCCGTGTCGGTGCTCGCCATGGGCATGGCCGCCGTGCTCAAACGCAAGAACGCCTTCCCCGAGAACGTGCACATCCAGGCCATCGCAAGCGCCGGCACCAACATCATCGGCGGCGCCATGTTCATCATCCCCGCCTTCTACATCTTGAAGATGAACGATCAGATCGGCTACGCGCAGATGGCCGTGCCCATCGTGCTGGGCGGCACCCTCGGGGTGCTCATCGCCACCGTCTTCCGGCGCTACTTCTGCGAGGAGATGCACCACGCGTACCCCTTTCCCGCCGGACGCGCAGCGGCCGAGGTGCTTACCTCGGGCGAAGGCAGCAAGGCGCGGCTCATGGTTCTCAGCGGCCTCGTAGCCATGGGCTACGACTTCATCTTGAACAGCCTGGGCTGGTGGCAGGAGGTGCTCTCGACCACCACCTTCCGCTTCGGGCAGGCGCTGTCCGAGCGGTGGAAGCTCGAGTTCAGCCTCGACAACGACGCCGCGCTGCTGGGCATCGGCTATTTCACCGGATTGCGATACGCCGCCATCATCACCGCAGGCTCGTTCTTCTCGTGGTGCGTGTGCATCCCCATGGCCTACTACCTCGGGGCCGAGCACCCCATGACGGTGAAGGGCCAGACCGTGCTGCTGGGCGCCGCGCCCGTGGCGGCGGTGTTCAAGGAGTACGTGCGCCACGTGGGCATCGGCATGCTCGCCATGGCCGGCATCATCGGCCTGCTCTCGATGTCGGGTGTCATCGCGAAGGTTGCCCGCACCGCCATGGCCGAGCTGAGCAAGAAGCACGCCGACACGCACGAGACCCTGCTGCGCACCCAACGCGACATCCCCATGGGAATGTCGCGTT
>Ga0214923_10009682_pt1 | contig 10003 bp, 11 predicted proteins | sample LL1510_MetaG_FD_177993 | JGI IMG/M metagenome (GOLD analysis project Ga0214923, IMG submission 177993) | Freshwater microbial communities from Lake Lanier, Atlanta, Georgia, United States - LL-1510 | ecosystem: Environmental > Aquatic > Freshwater > Lake | place: USA: Georgia | collected...
ATAAAATATGATAAATATCAATTCTTGAAATTTTGTCAAAAATTACTTCCTTTTCAATTTTGAGATCAGATTTTTCATCCATAAAGAAATTCCTCCTAAAATTGGCGTGACCACCATAATTAATAAATTAACATTTTGTTGCCAAAATGATACTTCACAAACCCCACCACTGCAAACAGGGGTTGAAGTAACTGAACATACTAAACACATAATTTAATTATAACAAAGGCGATCTATTTAAAGGTTTTTTTGGCAATATCCCAGTAGTAAGAATCGTTGTGCTTTATTTTCATGTGATACCACCACTCAACCCCCCAAAGGTCAAACTCATCAAAACCAGTGCTTTTAACAAATTCTAATACCCCGTCAAAGTCAGCATGAGACATACTCATATTAACTTCTTCTTGAGTTAATAAATAATTTCTGACCGGTCCCCAAGCCTCAGCCTGAACCTCAGTAGCCCTAATTCTCTCAACCTGAATCCCTAAAATTTTAGCTTTAATATAGTAATAGGCGGGACCTAAAGGATACTTTAACTGAAAACTATAGCTATTTAACATATCAAAGAAGTTAAACCAAACTTTTCTATACATAGAAATGCCAACGTAGTCTCCGAGTTTTGAAGAAGTTTGCCAAACACCTGCTTCTCCAGAATCTTGTATAACAATCTTTCTATTTGGATCTAATTTTCTAACTAGGCCAACTTCCTCTTGGAGCAAACCTCTTAAATCAGATAGTTCTGTACAATCTCCAAACGGAAAGAGGGATTCATTTTCGACCTGCCAATTTTTAATTGATTTGTAACCTTTAAGTTCATTTACAGTTTTTTCAATATAAATGAGTAATTCTTTTTTCTTTTGCTCCTCACTTCTTAATTCTTGCCACCAACCAGGCTCATGACATTCTGGATATCTAATAACTTTTCTCCCGATAACCATTAACACTTCACTTTCTGGATATTTTTCTAAGGCGTCAAGTTGATATTTAATATCAGAATAATCGTACTTACCTTTAACAGCTTCAACGTCGTTCCAATAAACAACTAGTCTAAATTTTTTGGTAGGAATTTCTTTTAAAATTGCGTTATAAGTTGATTTCCAATCTTGATTTAATTCAGCGGCATACTTATTTGAAAAATTTAAACCAAATTTAACTTCGTTTTTTTTAGTTGGTGCTAAAAGTAAATACAAACCAATCGGTAAAAACAAAATAAATAAAAATATAAACAAGATAATTTTGGCAGTTTTAAATAATTTCATTTTTTGAGTCTTAATTAATAGTATCTTCAATAATACCTGTTTTACAAATCATCTTGTAGTAATCAAATGATTTTCTTTTAATTCTTTTAAGGTTATCTTTTCTATCAATTTTGACTAAACCAAATTGTGGCCAATATCCGTGATGCCATTCGTAGTTATCTGTTAGAGTCCAATGAAAATAACCTTTAACACGAACGTCATTTGCGTCCAAAGCTTCATGAGCTGTAATTAACATGTTTTTAATAAACCAAGACCTTTTCTCATCTTCGGCATCTGCTAATCCGTTTTCAGTTATATAGATGTCTTTGTTGTATCTTCTTAAACTAACTAAAGTATTTCTAAGACCATCAAAAGAAATCCACCACCCCAAATCACTTTCAGGATCACAAGGATTACAAACAATAAAATTTCTAATTAAGTTAGAAAAGTAATAATTTAACCCTATAAAATCAAGATTTCTGGATACGGGCATTAAGGATAAGTGACTATTTACAAAAAAAGCAACTCGAGCATTTAGTTTATCAAGTAAGCTATCCCCCTTACCTTCATACCACACAATATTTTTGACTAACCCAATTTTGGCAGAATATTTTTTCTTTATAGTTTTATAAGCTTTATTATGGCAATTAAGTAAGTTAATATGCACCCAAAGAGCAAGTAAATTATTCTTTTTCATTGGAGCCCACGAACCCCTGATGTAACCCATTAAAGTAAGAACTTCTATCTCATTGATAGTTATGTAAAAATCTACATAATCATTGAATTCTTCAACTACTTTTAAAGCGTATCTTGAAAAATAATTAGCTGCAGAAAGAGATTCAAAACCACCTTTCTCTCTAAACCATAAAGGAATTGTAAAGTGATGAATTGTTAAAAAAATTTTAAGATTTTTAGATTTTGCATATTCAAGAATTTTTTTGTAATGAAAAATCGCTTCCTCGTCAAATGTTCCCTCTGTTGGCTCAATTCTTGCCCATTCAACAGATATTCTAAAAGAATTACAACCTAGTTCTGAGACTAAATTAATATCTTCCTCAAACCTATTCCAAAAATCATTAGCAATTCCACTTGGCTCTTCTGGATATTTATCTGTATGCTTTTTATGAGTTTCATGAAACCACCAATCAGTGTTGGATCCATTACCTTCTGTCTGGTAGGCAGAAGAAGACACACCCCATAAAAAATCTTTAGGGAATTTATATTTCATACAAATAAATTGTATAATAAAAATGAATGATAAGTTTTAAACAGCCCCAAAAAACTTTTCCTAAAGCTATTTCTTTTTACAAAATTTTAGGACCTTCAATTATTCTCTTAGGTTTAGGTCTAGGAAGTGGTGAAGTAATTCTTTGGCCTTATTTAGTCTCTAATTACGGTTTAGGAATTATTTGGGCTGCGGTAGTTGGAATTTTATTTCAGTTTTTTATTAACATGGAAATTGAAAGATACTCTCTACTTAGAGGAGAATCAATTATTGTTGGTTACTACAGAAAATTTAAGTATGTAACTATTTGGCTACTTCTTTCAACTTTTATTCCTTGGATTTGGCCTGGAATTGTTGCAGCTAGTGCAAAAATATTTGGACACTTACTTGGTATTAAAGATTTTAATTATATAGGAATTTTTTTACTTTTATTTATTGGAACAATTCTTTCTGCCGGAAAAGTTCTATATAAAACTATCGAAAGATTTCAAACAATTTTAATTATTATCTCAATTCCAACAATTATTTTTTTAAGTATTTATCTTGCAGATTTTAAAGATTTAGAAAGTTTAGGAAAAGGATTTCTTGGGCAAGGGGAAAACTATTTTCTAATCCCAGCAGGTATATCACTAGCTACGTTTCTATCCGCATTCGCCTACTCAGGAGCTGCCGGAAACTTGAATTTGGCACAGTCATATTACATTAGAGAAAAAGGCTACGGTATGGGTAAATACGTTGGTAGAATTACAGGTCTTTTTAATTCAAATAAAGAAAAAGTAACTCTGTCAGGTTTTACATTTCCTGTAACTAAAGAGTCCAAAAAAGAATTTAAGAAATGGTGGAAGATTGTAAATATTGAGCATTTCTTAGTTTTCTTTTTGTTAGGCGCAATAACAATAGTTTTACTTTCATTCTTATCTTACTCTACAACTCATTTTCTGAACGGTAATTTTAAAGATATAGAATTCTTATTTTTTGAAGCTAATGCCATTAGTAACAAAGCTGGAGTAATTTTTTCAACTTTATTTTTACTTATTTGCGCTTTAACCTTATTTGGTACACAGCTTACAGTCATGGACGCAACTTCAAGAATTTTAGCTGAAACCTCAGTTCTAACCCTTAACAAAAAATTAAAAGAAAAAAATATCCCTCAAATTTACTTTATATTTTTATGGTTACAAATTATTGCTGGAATTATAATCTTCTATATTAATTTTGGTCAACCGTTACAACTTTTAATTATTGCAGCGGTACTTAATGCTTTTGCTATGTTTGTTCACACAGGTCTTTCTCTTTGGACAAACCTTACCTTACTAGAGAAAGAATTTAGACCATCGACCTTAAGAGTTCTATTTTTAATAGCAATTTTCTTAACTTACGGAACATTTAGTTGCTATACTATTTACATAGAGGTAATGAAATTAATTTAAATATGTATCAACCAGAAGATTTACAACCAATTAATAGAAACTATATTTTTATTGGAGTTATAGCCTTAGTTATTTTTTCACTAGTATTATTTGGTGTGATTAAACAGTTCCAACCAGCACCTGTGGAAAACAAAGCTACCTCCCCACAAAATATTGTTGAAAATAATAACACAAAGAATGAGTCCTTATTTAAATATAATGAAGATAGCGATGGAGATAAAATACCAAACTACATGGAGAAATTTTTAGGTCTATCAGAATACTCATCAGAAATTACCGAATGTGAGAAAAGAAATTCAATCTGCAGTAAAGACCCAAGAGAATCAGTTCAAAATATTATCTTTCTATTAGATGCATCTACTTCTATGAATATTGTCGGAAATAAAAAAGCTAAAATTGAAGAGGTAAAAGATGCTATTAACACACTAATTAAAAACGATTTAAATAAAAAATACTTTAGAACTTCTATCTTTTCATTTGGAAACAAAGGAACACAAGGATTTATTGCAGACAATGAATCTTGCGTTTCAGTTGTTAGACATAAAAAGTTAGACACACCTCTTGAGGCATATCAAAATCTAAGTGCCTATATTCCTAACGGAAAATCTCCATTAGCCTACTCATTAGAACAAGTATCCACTACATTAAATAAAAATGAAAAGAATTTAATTATTATAATTACAGACGGTATGGATGATTGTAAAGGGGACGTGCAATCTACAATTAACGCAATGATTAAAAACGGAAGCTTAACTAGAGCAGATATCATGACTATTTTTGCTAACGAAGATGCTAATACCTATTTAAAAAATGCTGTTGAAATTAACTCAGGTATATTCAATCAAAATCCAGATATTACAAAAGAAGTAAATTTTAATTCTACTAATTTTATGAAACAAAATTGGTGTAAAAGTATTGATACCAAAAAAGTAACTACCTGTATTAATGAAAAATACAGAATTGCTATTAGTTACTTAAACGATCAAAAAAATAATAAAAATTTAAATGAAATTGAAATTAATAAAGTAAACGAAGTTCAGGGAGCAATGACTGTATTTGAGCAATCAGTAATAAAAAGATATCAAAGTATCTTGAACTCAGAATTTGAAAGTTATTTAATGAAAGATAATAAATGAAATTTAAAATTATTGTTATAACCCTAATACTTATTGCAGTCTTCGGAGTTACTTATTTTTATACAAATAATAAAAAAGTTTCAGAAGAAGATTTAAAAATTACAAAGGAATTAACATCCGATTCACTTACAATTGTTTACACTAATGAAGGGTTTATGCCAAAAGAAATAAATATCAAAAAAGGACAAACTGTTAAATTTATAAATCAATCTGATAGAAAAATGTGGGTTGCTTCAAATGACCATCCATCGCACCTAGCCTACCCGGAATTCGATCAAAAAGAAATTACCGTTAGAGGAACTATCTATGAATTTAAATTTGAAAAAAATGGAAATTGGGGTTACCATAACCACCTTTATTCAACCCACGGCGGAACTATTAATGTTACAGAAAATTAAATTAAATTAAATTAATTTAATCTTTGTCTAACAATATAAGCTTTTCTACCACTACCTTCAAAGTAAGATCTCATGAGTAATTCACCTATTAAACCTGTCATCATAAGCTGAAGACCTGTCACCAAAAGAATTAAACCTGCAAAAAATAAAGGCCTATCGTTAATGTTTTGATTTAAGATAAGTTTTAAATAAACTACAACATAGGTAAGAATTGTAAAACCTAAACTGAAAACAAAAAAACCAGAGGAACCAAAGGCTCTACCAGGCATAAAGGTAAAAGGTTTGGTTGAAAAGGTAAGCATAAACTTTAAAGTGAATAAATCTAAGAAAACACTTATAGTTCTTTTTAAAGAACCATAATTTGAAGTTCCATAAGTCCTATCTTTATACTCGACAGGAATCTCTTTAATATTCTTAGTAAAGACAGAGGAATAGGCCGGCATAAATCTATGCATTTCCCCGTAAAGTCTTAGGTTTTCAATAATAAACTTTCTAAAACCTTTAAGTCCAGAACCATTATCTTTAATCTTTAATCCAGAAATTTTTTGAATAAAAATCTGGGCGATATTTGAAGGAAGTCTTCTAACTAAAGAGCCTTTCAAAGATTCTTGCCATCTTCCTGTTCTTAAAGTGTTTACAAAATCTGCACCATTTTCTAACTCATCAATTACATCTTTAATGTGAATCGCAGGAATTTCTAAATCTGAAGAATAAGTGATAACAAAGTCCCCACTACAAACGTCAAATCCTGTTTGGTAAGCGCCACTCATTCCGTAGTTTCTAGTGTGTTTAATTGAAATAAAATTATCATGTTTGTTTGATAATTCTTCCAATCTTTCCCAGGTTAAATCTTTAGTTGAGCCGTCATCAACAGCAATATATTCAAAAGAATAATCTTTGAATTTTTCACAAACATGAATTAATTCTTTTTCGAATCTTTCTATATTTTTTTCCTCGTTGTAACAAGGAATCACAATTGAAACTAATTTTTTTCTTGAAGCTGAGTTATTTTTTGACATTTAGTAGTCTCCTTTTTTATACCAATCTGGTTGTTCTTCAAACCATTTAAGATATCTTTCTACAATGAATTCGATTGGTGTTTCAGTTTTATAATTTAACATTTTTTGAGCTTTAGCGGTATCTGCAAAAGTAAGAGTCATTTCTCCTTGTCTTGGGGGCATTTTAACAATATTAACTCTTTTACCTGTGACTTTTTCGACAGCATGAATTAATTTTCCGAGAGTTACCGGTGAGGAATTTCCTAAGTTAAATACTTCATATTTAAAAGGATTTTGTAAAATGTATTCAATAGACTCAAGCATGTTTTGTAAAAAGCAGTAGTCTCTTCCAGTTGCGTTTAAGTCTTGATATTGAGGAAATTCATCGCCATATAAAGCACTTTTAATTAATTTGGTTAAAGCAAGGTCTGGTCTAATTCTTATATCTAAGGGATTAAAAAATCTAAGTATAGTTGCATTTATATTAAAGTTTTTAGTATATGTATAAATCATTACCTCGCAGGCTTTTTTAGTTGCGGGATACGGAGCAAGTGGATGATCTGTATTCATAGTTTCTTTAAATGGGGTTTCGTTATCCCCATATATTGAAGAGGTGGAAGCAAAAATAAAATTTTTAACTTCATATTTTTTACAAAGATTCAAAAGGTTAGTAGTTACTTCAATGTTATTTTTGATATATAAAATTGGTTCCTCAATTGAATAAGTTACACCTGCGTAAGCCGCTAAGTGAACAGTAGCGTCAAAATTTTCTTTTTGAAAAATATTTTCTAGTTCTTTAACATCAAGCAGATCCATTTCGTATAATTTAAACCTTTCATTATTTAAAGCGTTTTTAATATTTTCTCTTTTAATTTTAGGTGAATAAAAATCGTTAAAATTGTCAATTCCAACTACAAGGTAGTTTTTATCAAGTAAAAAATCAACTAAATTTGATCCGATATAACCGGCGCATCCAGTAACGAGTACTTTCATATGACTAATTTTATCATAAATTAAATGCCTTGATTTGAGTATACTTCTAGGTCCAGCTTACCTAGTTCGTGATTTTGGTATTTATAGAAACCCAAACAAGCAATCATAGCTGCGTTGTCGGTAGTCAGAGAAAGACTTGGAAAATAAACTTTGATTCCAGATTTTCCAAGTCTTTCTCTAAATAAATCTCTAAGTCTGGAGTTAGCGCTTACCCCTCCAACAACTGAAATCTGATTTAAATTATGTTTTTTTGCAGCAGAAATTGTTTTCTCTACCAAAGTCTCAACCACTGCTTCCTGAAAAGATGCAACCAAATCTTCTGTTTTAAATTCCTCTTCTTCTTGATTCATTTTTTCTACTTTTCTTGTTACTGCAGTTTTAATTCCGCTAAATGAAAAATCAAAATTATCTTCAATCATCATTGGTCTAGTAAAATGATATTTTTTAGAATCACCTTCTTTAGAAAGTTTATCAATCACAGGACCTCCAGGAAAACCTAAATCTAAAAATCTAGCTACTTTATCAAAAACTTCTCCTGCTGCGTCATCTAAAGTGTTTCCAATAATTTCGTATTTAAAATGGTCATTTACTAAAATTAATAAATTATGACCACCACTCACAGTTAAACAAATATGAGGAAAAGATAAATCAGCATGGTCAAGAATATTTGAGTATACGTGCCCTTCAATATGATGAACAGGTATAAGTGGAATATTTAAAGAATAAGAAATAGCTTTAGCTGCCGAAACCCCAACAAGTAAAGATCTAATTAAACCTTTTTGATTATTTACAGCCACTGCATCTAAATCTTTAAAATCTAAGTTAGCTTTTTGCAAAGCTTCTTTGATAACTAAATTAATTACCTGAAGATGTCTTCTAGCACCTAGTTCAGGAACGATTCCCCCATAAACTTCATGTGTTTTATTTTGGTTCCAGATAACATTAGACAACACCTCATTACCATTTTTAACAATGGAAATTGAAGTATCATCACAACTTGTTTCAATACCTAAAATTATCATGACTTTGCTTGTTTGAAATTTGATTTCAAATCTCCAACTGAAATATAATACGGTTCAGAATTATCAACATCGGAAAATTTTTTATTTTTAAATTTTTCAACAGATGTTTCTAAATATTTTTCTCTCTCTAATTTTTCAAAATTAATACAATGAATATTAGGATATTTTTGAATTAAATTTTCCTCACTTGCAATTCCATCTACAAACTCTTCTCCCTTTAAACTATATCTAAAATAATAATTTTTATTTGAAGATTTAATTAAAAAAGCATATTCAGTAAAGTTCTCTGGATTATTAAAATATTTTTGCATTAATTCAAAATTGTTAATTAAAATTAATTTTAAATTATTCACCATACATAAAACCTTTATTGTAGAAAAACCAATTCTAAGACCAGTCCAGGAACCTGGTCCTTCTACTATAGAGATAAAATCTAATTCAGAAATTTTTAAACCAGCTTCTTCTAGAGTATAGCTAATAAAGGGCATTAAATTTTTAATATGCCCTCTTTCAAGATGAGAAGTCTTTTCGAAAATTTCACCATCTTTATATAAATAAACTGCGGTGAAATTTTCGTCAGAAGTATCAATTGTAATGAATTTCAATTTTTCTTTCATTTTCTCCTAGATTAAATATGGTTATCTCTATTTTAGCTTTTTCTAAATTATCAAAATTAAATTTATTTCCCCATTCAATAATATTTAAAGCTTCTTCTTCTAATATTTGATTTATCCAAATCTCATCTTCTAAGTTTAAAGTCTCAATTCTATATAAATCAAGATGATTAACTTTTAAATTATTAATTTCATAATTTATGACTAAATCATAAGTTGGAGATGTTGGAGACTTTTCAAAACCTAAGGCTTTAAAAATACCTTTCACAAAATGTGTTTTACCAGCTCCTAATTCACCATTAATAAAAATATTAGTTTTTTTATTTTCCAATGATTTTATTAAATCTCCTGCTATTTTATAGGTCTCATCTACAGAAGTAGAGATAAAGGTTTCTGTTCTCATAAGCTAAAAAACTTCTTTAAGACAGCCGGAATTTTTGAATGGTAAGTTTCAACAAGGTAGTTAGTAGATAAAATCGCTGTTGTATCAATTAAAATATCTATCACAGAAGCATTTCTGGTAGGTGTAAAAAATTGATGAAATTCATCCGAAATTGCAAAAAGAACACAATAAACTAAAGCATTCTTCTTGTCTTTAAAACCTCTAATTGCGAAAAGATAGAGAAATGAATAAACAATAACGTGAGCTACCTTGTGTAAAAAATAATTAAAAGGCCCGTTAAAACTTACAGCTATAGCAGGTCTTGATGACTGAACAAAAATATAAACAGAGAGCAATACTAAAGGAAAATAATCTTCTAAAATTTCATAAAATTTTGACTGTTTTTTCATAAGTTATAAGTATACTACTATAAGTCTATTTAAGATGCCAATAAATTGTCTTCTGACCGTTACCGTGGTCGATGACGGCCCCTTTACCGATAGTATTATTTATATCCGGACAATAAACTCTGGCATCTTGTGCAAAATGAAGCACTCCATCTCCTGC
>Ga0214923_10009684_pt1 | contig 10003 bp, 6 predicted proteins | sample LL1510_MetaG_FD_177993 | JGI IMG/M metagenome (GOLD analysis project Ga0214923, IMG submission 177993) | Freshwater microbial communities from Lake Lanier, Atlanta, Georgia, United States - LL-1510 | ecosystem: Environmental > Aquatic > Freshwater > Lake | place: USA: Georgia | collected 2015-10-15
TTATACAGACGATCCCCTAGGGTATGTTCCAAAAAATATTCAGTCTAAGTATTTTGTTTTGCGTGCGAGTTATGGAGTCAGATGTGGATTAGCATCTCAAAACTTACTTACTAAATATGGAATTATTTGCGCAGATGATGAAATTTTTTTACCCTCTGCTCTTTCCAAAATGTGTTATTTGCTTGAAAACAATCAAGACTTACAGAGTATTGGTGGACAAGCTGTTGCTCTTGGAAAATATGGACCCATAGTTACAGTGACTCAAGTATATTCAAACATGGTTCATTATAAGAATAAGTTTGAAAGCCCTGAATCGCGCTTAAGATTTCATTTTGATCCAACCCATAATTACAAGATTGGTGGAATGTATCGATTAATGCGAGGTGAAATTCTAAAAAGTGTACTCACTGTATTTTCTGAATTAGCCACAATTACTACTCCGTATATTTATGAAGTTACCGGAGAAATATTAGTAACAGCAATCGGAAAATCTTTTTATATTAATGAAGTTTTTTGGATTAGAAATTGGGTTAATGAACCAGTCGTTGGTAAAAAGTGGAATAGAAAATTATATTTTTATCGATGGTTTGAAAGTTTAGAGTTTCAATTTGAACGAACTCTATGGATTGCAAGTTTAATAAATTTTAATAAAGTACATAATCTTGATATAAATTTAGATTTTTTTGTTCCTAATATATTATCAAAACGTAAATACGTGGAAATGAGTGAGGAATCAAAGAAACGAGTGAGGTTTGGTATTAAGAATACAAAACTTAAATATCTGATTAAGAAATTTTTTTGTTCAATTAAACTGCCCCCTGAGTTACGGACATCAATTGATAAAATTAAAGCTACCGGGGTCTCGCTCAATGTACAAGAATTTGAATTTGCTGCGAAGGTTATGACTTTAAATTCACACAAGAAAAAGGGTAATTGAATGATTTTATGATTAATTTTACAAATAAAATGTGATGATTTGATACCTTTGCCCAGTTTGATTTATATTTTGTCAAATAAATTAAATAGTCTATATGAAGGGATGTCGTGAAAAAATCAATAAGTAGTAGTCTAAGTTTTAGATCTGAAATTAACCCAATAGACCATTGTGGGGCTTGTCATTCGTCTAATTTAAGCCAAGTTTATGATTTTGGAAAAGTCCCGTTAGCTGGTTACTTTCCTATAAAGGGATCCGAGGATAAAAATTTTCTATTGTCTATGCAACTTTTGCTATGTAATAAATGCTCTCTTGTTCAAATATCTCCGGATGTTTCAGATGCAATTCTATTTTCAGATTATAGATATTTATCATCAGTAGGAATGCAAGAGCACTTTAATCAATTCGCCAATTGGTTCTCGAAGGAACTTAACCCAAGTAGAAATTCGAAAATACTTGAAATTGGGTGCAATGATGGACCACTTTTACAAGCTCTATCAGAATATGGATATAATCCCAAAGGTATTGATCCAGCTTCAAATATTGTCAAGGTGGCAGAGGCTAAAAATTTCGAAGTCATAAATGATTTTTTTAATCTTTCATGTTTAGAAAAATATAATTTAAGAAATTCTCAAGATATTGTGATTTCTTGTAACTCATTCGCACATATTTCAGATATTTCGGGAGTAGCAAATGCTGTTAGTCAGACCTTAAAACCTAATGGCAAATTTATTGTAGAAGTTCAGTCAATATTAGATTTAATAAAAAACAACTCTTTCGATTTTGTTTATCATGAACATAAGTACTATTATTCAATTAAGAGTATTACATCTTTATTAAATCAATTCGGATTATATTTGATAGATGGTATGAAAATCAGTACACATGGTGGATCATATAGGTTGACGTTTAGTAAGAATTTTCAATCTAAGTCACCAAATTTAGTCGAGATGGTAAGAGAAGAGGATAATGAATCTATTAGTATTGAAGTAATAATTGCAAGAATTGAAATATTTATGAATCAAATAAACCTTACTCGCAAATTCTTAAGAAAGTGCAAAAAAGAGGGTAAGCGTGTGGTTGGTTTTGGTGCTTCTGGTCGAGCAAACATGCTTTTGCAATATCTGGGAGCAGAGGCAGGAATTATAGAAACTGTATTTGATGAGTCTGCTGAGCGAATTGGGAGAAATATGGGATTTACAAATATCCCAATTATTTCATTCTCCAAAATGCCTAATGAGCAATACGACGCAGTGGTTATTTTAGCGTGGAATTATGCAACAAGAGTATTGTTAAAAATTCCTAAACGTACGGCTACCGTTGCTATTCCATTGCCTTGCTATCGAGAAGAAATAAAATGAATCAAGTTCTATTAATTATGTTTGCCTAAGATCAGTTCATCCTGATATTATTTAGTCACCCGAAATTTAGATCATGTTCCGCTTTAAATCAAATTTGAATGTGGTATTCCTAATCTCTTTAAAGTAGACTAACTATTTAGAATAGATTAAGAATTAAGCGTGGTCTTAGAATGCACTATAGTGAGGGATGCTAATTCATGAATTGGCGATATGTATTTTGGATAACTTGCCTATAGGTTCTAGATTTTCTGAAAACCAGCCTTGGATAACCATTTTTAATGATTTGAATAAATTAGGGAGAATTTATGTCTCAGATTTTAATTATATGTGATGATTTTCAAATAGGTGGTATACAAAGACTTGCGCTTGATCAAGCATATGAGTTAAATTGTCGCGGCTTGTCCAGTCAGATTTTAGTTTTAAGTGCGAAGCCTAATTCCTCAACTGCATCATTTGAAAAAAGTGAAAAAGACTTGATTGAAAATTTGGCCATTCAAATAACTTATTTGCCTGGATCAAGAACTCGACAGTTTGTAGTGCTCAAAAAACTATTAAGCAATGAAAAATTTAATTATGTATTGGGGCATTCATTGCGTGGAACTGTTCTGATATGGTTTATTCGATTATTTATTAATAACAATTTTACTATTATTACAACAATTCATCAGTTACCTTCAATGTCAGCTCCCATACAGCGAATACGAAGGTATATTTATTCTCAATTCTCAGACAAATTATATATTTATTCTGCAGCTGCAAAAATGGACTGGAATTTCTTACGAGAGCGCAATATATTCATAAGGTTGATTTCAAGCCGAAGAAAAATTCAACTTTGCCGAAACGGCGTATACTTACCAAGGCTGACTTCAAGGGATAGCAATTTTAAATCGAACTCTATTACTCTAAAAAGATTTGTATTTATTGGCCGACTCACAGCATGGAAAGGTTTAAAAACTTTTTTGGATATCGCCCAGATGCCGCAATTTAAAAATATAGAAATTTTATTAGTGACTCCAACTGAACCTAAAGAATTATTGAATAATGTGGAGAAAAATTTAATTGATAGAATTTTTTGTGAGGTAGGAAAATCGTTGTCTCAAATTAAATTTTATGAAGGAGATCTTCACATATACCCAGCGAACCCTAATTCCACCGAGTCCCAAGTTTTTGTTGAGGGCGTAAGTATAAATGTTTTAGAGATGGCCTGTCTAGGAGTCCCAAGTTTAATTACCAAGGGTGGAGCAGATACTTGGCCGGAGTTAGTTGATTTTGGAATTATTACAGAGGCTGACTGGGGCAACCTTAGTGAGGTTGCAAAAATTATTGAGCGCGCTTCCATTGTTCCATCATCGAAAGTCATTGAGCAGTGCAGAACAGTTATAGATGTTGGTAGAAACTTGGATTTTCTACTCAGGTAATTGAAGGGTGTAATGTCAAAAAGCCCAAAATTAAATGAAGCCTGGCATTTAAAGCATAAAACGTTTGCGATAAACACTCAGACCTTTCCTTTCATCTTGGGTGGGGTGAATGGCTGAGAAAGTGTGTTATTTGCACTGTATACTTTTGTTATGAAATGTCCGATTTGTCCGTACCACGCGACAAATAGGGGTAACATTCGTAGAGGTGATTAGAGGTAGCGACGGCTGGCTCTGTAGTTTAAATCCGGCAACAAGGGGCAAACAAAATGGCATTTAAGGCCAAAAAATCTAAGGCAGTTGAGTCTTCAACTCCTGCGTCTTGGAGCGTTGCCCAATTTTCATCCTTCTATACACAAAACCGATCTGAGCTCATGGCCCATGCCAATCGGATTGTTAAAGATAAGGTAAAAGCTGAAGAGATCACCCAAGAGGCGTTAGTAAAGTTCATGCTTGCTGCTCCTGAATTATCAAGTGATGATCACGCACTTTCTTATCTGCACCGCACAATTGAAAACCTATGTATTGATTTATTCCGTGCTGAAAACCGCAGGCCAAACCTTGTCGCATTAGACGATGCAACTGCTGAGGTTGAATCTACGTGGCAGATATCTGGAGATCACTCAGAAGCTATTTCATCAGCAGAAGATGCTGCAATTATTCGTCAAGCCCTTTCCTTACTTTCTCCAGCGGAGCGTGCTGCTCTAGTTATGTGGGAGGTTGAAGGACGTTCAACTGCTGAGATTGCTAAAGAGCTTGGTATTAAAGAGTCTGCTGTTCGCCACACAGTCTCTCGTGCCCGTACCTCACTTCGTAAAGTTCTATCTGAGTTTGTTATTGATGAAGAACGTGGCCTAACCGCATTAGATCTTCTATCTACCACCTATAAGAAGGCAGCAGAGCTTGCCGGTAAATCTTCAAAGATTGCACTTACCTTTATTCTTGTTCTAACTGCATTCTTAGGTCTTAACTCACTAACGGGTAATGAACCAAATACATCTTTAATTACCACCTCGTCATCTCAGCTTTCTAATGATCAAGATATGCCAGAAGCTACAACTCCAGCAGAACCTGCTGCGCCAGTTGTTAAGCCAGTAGAGCCAGTAATTTCAAATTCTATTTCTGATGAGGAGTACTCAGATCACATGCAGCTTTCTATAAATCAACTTGAGACTGTGACTCTAATGCTTCAGGTATTAGACCAAGCAAATGGTGGGCCAGCTCCTACCGAATAAATAGGTTTCCATATCCTGGCGGCATTACACGTGTGTGCCACAAGGAAATGGAATTAGAAGATCCAAAAGATCTTCGAGCCAGATTTAGGAAATTCCTATCTCTGACTAACGAAAGGAAAAAAATGTCGAAATCGACACTACGCAAGCGTTTATCGCTTGTTGTAATTTCAGCACTAACTGCTGGGGTGCTTTCGGTTGTGGCTTCACCGGCTGCGTCTGCAAACCACCCAAATGCAGGAACTGCAAACTATGCTTCAACTAATGGAACAGTAAATGCATCTCTTTTTGTTGCAACTGCTGAAAATTTAACTGGAGCTGCTGTTGGCGTACCTACTACTCAAAGTGGTACTCTTGGTGCCTCAAATGCACTTAGGTCTTTAGGTTTATTATCTAAGGATACATCTTCTGGAACTGCCCAAACAGCAACAATGTTAGCGGGCGGATCACTTTCTCTGTATGCGCAAGCAACCACTTCTGTTGCGTTTACTGCAACTGCTGGATCTTTCAGCACAACTCGAGGTGGTTCAGCTGGTATTACGATTCAGTACGCTGCTGATCTAAAAACTACCTTAATCCCAAGCGTGGCAACTGCTGCAACTGCAGTTGGAACCATTTGGACCGCTCCATCAACTGCTGGAACATATACCGTAAATATGTTAACCGGTTTCGTTGCCAACACAAGCGGAACTCCAGGTGCAATCGTTCCAGATTTGTCTACAACAGCCGTTCCATCAACTCTAGGTGGTAGCATACTTGTAACTGTTGTTGCTACATCGGGTGGCGGCACTTGGTCTGCTGCTAAAAGTGCATGTAATACAGCGGCTGGTTCAACAGCATATTCCGCTGGTGCGTATCCAACCGGTATCGACTCAACTGCCACCAAAATTAATGGCGAAGCTTGGTCTATAGATTACTCGCTATTAGATGCATATGGCATTGCACTTAGTTCAGGAGCACTTACTGCAACTGCAACTAACGGCGCGTTGATTAACTTCGGTACTGCAGGTTCAACTCCAGTTGCAGGAACGACATCAACTATCGTTTCTACATCAATGAGTTCTACAACAGTACGTGTTGATCAGCCAATCGCTAATGCTCCATTAACCACAACTGTGACAATTAGTTACAATGGAACTACAATTTGTACTAAAACAGTTACCATTCGTGGAGCGGTTGATAAGTTAACAATTGCTAATGTTGGAACCCAAGACCTATCTGCTAGTGCAGGATCCGCGCAGTGGATGTATCAAGAGATTGGTTTATACAGTGCTGGTCTATACACAGTTCTAGCAACTGATAGTGCGGGAAATATTGTTGCAACCCCTGCAACTCTTGGAACATTCACAGCAGATGCTGCTACCTTAACTCCAACGGTTCAGGCTTTAACCTTCCCAACGTTGGCTTCAAGCACTAGCTCATCCTCTACAAGTAGATTCACATTGGGATCATTTACTTGCGGTGCAAGCGCTGGTACTTCATCTCCAGTTGTTGTATTTACAGCTGCAGCTACTGGAAAGGTTACAAAGTCAGCGCCATTTACAGCCCGATGTGCAGATGATGCTGCTACATATTCAGCGTCACTTGATAAGGCTTCTTATGCGAATGGTGATATTGCTACTTTGACAATTCAGTTCCTGGACTCAAAGGGTAATAAAGCAAACAGCGTGTCTGCCTATGGTGCTTCATCGATTGTTGTACCAATGATGACAGCGGTTTCATCAGCTTCAGCAACTTCAGTAACTAAAGCGGATGGATCTTTGGCGCTTACCTATACAGTTGGACAATCAACTGCAGCAGCAACGGCTGGTACTTACGCAGGTGTAGTAACTTTCACTACGCCATCTTTGGGCACAACTCAAGCGCTTAAGTACTCAATTGTTGACCCATCTGGAACAGTTTCAAATGCAGAGGTTCTGAAGTCGATTGTTGCATTAATTGCATCAATCAATAAGCAGATCCAAGCATTACAGAAGTTGATTCTAAAGCGATAAGCAGAGTGTACAAAAAGGTTTAGAGAAACTTTCTCTACTCCTAGTAGAAAATCCTCCTCTTTCACAAAAGAGGAGGATTTTTTTATCAATATTTGGTCCAGTTTGTATAAAAATTAAATCGATTGTTAGTATAATAATGGCGTGAAGCAGCTTAAAAAAAATTTTAGTTTTGAAACAGTAGTTTATGTAGCAGTAATAATTACTTTAGTGCTTACTCCAATGTTTAACAGCGATTCTTTAATCATTCCAAAACTAATTGTGTTATTTGCCCTAGGAATGTTCATGCTTCCTAAAATTTTAGAAAGTTTTCAATATTTATATAGTAATAAAAAACTCAGATTGCTTACTATCCTTGCAGCTCTGTTTGTCTTACAAATGATATTCAGTATGGTGGCTAGCATCACCCCTATTGAACAACAACTCTTTGGCCGTACGGGCAGGGGATTGGGATTCATAACTTATTTTTCATTAGTTGTTATTTTGTTAGCTTCAGCAATTTATATAAGTAAATCGGGACTAAATAAACTTTTATTTTGGTTAATAATATGCTCAATTATAACATCATTGTACTCAATAATGCAAGAATTTGGCGTAGATATATTCGAATGGGATACTAAAACAAATGGAATAATTGGAACCCTCGGAAACCCTAATTTTCAAGGTAGTTTTGCGGCAATGGCCCTTGTACCAGCAATGGTTTATTTTTGGAATTCGAGAACTAATCGCTTTTATTCATTTATCTTTAGTTCAATATTAGCAATCACTATTTTTGTTAGCCAGTCAACCCAAGGTTACATTACCGCGCTTGCCTCGATTTCATTATTACTTCTTATGTATACGTGGTATAGAAATAAATTAATATTCTACTCCTTGTCAGTTCTAGTTTTTTCAGCAGGGTTAGTTGCGCTAGGCGGAATGTTAAATAAAGGGCCACTAGCAACATTTCTATACAAAATCTCGGTACAGTCTAGAGGTGAAATGTGGAGAACGGCATTTAATGCAGCTAATAGTAATCCATTTTTTGGTACTGGACTTGATTCATTTGGTGATTATTCATTACTTTATAGGGACCAAAGAGCCGCAAATGGTATTGCAGAATTTACAGACAATGCTCATAACTTCTTTTTGCAATTTGCTGTTACTGGAGGTTACATACTAGCGTTAGCATACCTAGCTATCGTAGTATTGAGTTTTTACAGTTTTATCAAACTACAAAAAGATATAAACAATTTTGACAAGAATTTAGCGGCTATATTTTCTGCTTGGCTGTGTTTTCAACTTCAATCTATAATTTCGCCGGCATCAATTTCAACCTTAACTTGGAATTTTATTATTTGTGGTTCCCTAATCGGACTAAATATAGCGAAATGGAATAACATTGAAACTGAATTTCTTAAGCCGAAGCCCTTCACTAAAGTGTTTAGCACTTTCTTAATGCTACTAAGTTTTCTAGTAACTTATCCTTTGTTTAATAGTGACAGATTAGCTTTGCAGTCTATTAGAACGGGAAATGGTAACTTAGCAATAGTAGCAGCAAAATCGTATCCAGAATCGGTTATTCGGTACTCAAGAATTGGTATTGCATTGTTAAATTCAGGTTTATATTATCAATCGCTCGACGTAGCGAGATCTGCAGTTAAGTTTAATCCTAACGCTGTTTCTGCCTGGGTTTTAATTCTCGTAAATGAAAGTGCTCCTCTAAGTGAAAGACAAAAAGCTAAAAATGAAATTTTGAGATTAGATCCATTCAATAAAGAAGTAATGCAATTTAAATTATGATACAAATAGAGGAGTTTTCAAGTAGCTATGATGTTGTATTGAGAAATTCTATTTGATGAATTTAAGTGTTATAGGTCAAGGTTATGTTGGACTCACAGTAGCAATTAGCGCTGCTGAAAACGGTCATACGGTTATGGGTTTTGATTTAAACAAATCTTTAATTAATGATCTATCGAATGGAAGTAGTTATGTTCCAAGCATAGATGAAAATCGATTACTTTCATTGATTAAGGCTGGTCTGTATTTCCCAACAACTAGTGAAGAAAACATACAAAATTCAGAAGTTGTAATCATTGCCGTACCAACACCTCTTGATTCCATGAGAAATCCAGACCTCTCATATTTAGAGGCGGCAACTAAACTGATTGCAAGAAATATGAAAAAAAGTGCGCTTATAGTTAACGAAAGCACCTCTTATCCCGGTACTTTAAGGAACTTTATTAAGCCGATACTTGATGAAGGATCAAATCAAAAATTCTTATTTGCTGTAGCTCCTGAGCGCGTTGACCCAGGGAACTTTAAATGGAATATTAGAAATACACCAAGAGTAATTTCTGGGTTAAGCGATGAAGCTACCTCCAAAGCAATAGCATTTTACTCTACATTTTGTTCAAGTATTTATAAGGCTCCAAATCCAGAAGTGGCTGAGGCATCAAAACTTTTGGAAAATACTTTTCGACAAATAAATATAGCTCTAGTTAACGAGTTTTCGGAAATTGCAAATCTAATTGGTTTCTCTGCTAGCGAAGCAGTAAAGGCAGCCTCTACCAAGCCATTCGGTTTTATGCCCTTTTATCCCAGCATTGGGGTTGGTGGACACTGTATACCAGTAGATCCAAACTATTTGCGCTATGCAGCAAGAGAATTTGGGTCAAACACAAAATTTATTGAATTAGCGAATCAGATAAACCTTTCAATGGCTAAATCGGTAGCTATTAGGATACGAGAGCATTTTAATGGCGAACTGAAAGACATAAGTATTCAATTGGCCGGAATTGCATATAAGCCCGGAGTACCTGATTTAAGAGAATCTCCTGCTCTTCTTTTAATGGAGGAACTATCAAAACTTGGAGCCAAAGTATCGTGGTGCGATCCTTTGGTAAGTGAATTTAACAATTCAGTTGGTGGGCCCTTGGATCCAAACATAGACCTTGGTCTAGTAATAACACCTCAAGAAGGAATTGATTTTTCAATTTGGAAAAAAGCAGGAACCAAGGTATTCGATTTATCTCCAAATGAAAAATTTTATGGTTGGCCAAAATATTTCTAAGTTAAACTATCGGCAACA
>Ga0214923_10009685_pt1 | contig 10003 bp, 3 predicted proteins | sample LL1510_MetaG_FD_177993 | JGI IMG/M metagenome (GOLD analysis project Ga0214923, IMG submission 177993) | Freshwater microbial communities from Lake Lanier, Atlanta, Georgia, United States - LL-1510 | ecosystem: Environmental > Aquatic > Freshwater > Lake | place: USA: Georgia | collected 2015-10-15
CTGCCAAACCTCTCGGCGACAAAGATCGAGAGTACGTTGCCGACTCGCACGTTTCGCAAATCCAGGCCGCCGCCGGACGGGGCATTAAGCCTGTCTTCTACACCCCAGAAGAACGGCAGCGGCAGATTGAGGAGTTCTCCAGGATCGAGCCACGCATCAACGGCGGCAGAACCAAGGCGGGCTTCGAGGTCAGCCCAGAAAATGCGGAATTTCTGTTCCGCGCTGTGCAGGCGTTGACAAGCTCGAACGCCAGCCCGTTTGCCAACATGCAGCGGACAGACTCTGTGCTGTCGAAGGTGTTTGACGGTGACGGAAGGGTGTCGACGTCGACGTCGTTTGGTGTCACTGGGGGCGCGATCAAGAAGTCGCTGTCTCGCCTTCAGGGCGTGATTGATACGCTCGGGAGACGGACCGACGGATCGATCGATCCGGCCATGGGACTGGACAAGACACGGGAGCTATTCACCGGAGTCAGGATGCGGGCCGGAGACTTCGACAAGTTCTTCAAGGCGGAGTTCAAGGGAGACGGGCCAAGCGTCAAATCATGGAAGCCTGGGAGCTTCCTTGTGGACCAAGAGGTTCCCCTCTTCTGCACGTTCGGCCCCAAGTTCGGATGTTTCTTCGCAAACAACACAGGCGACTCTGCCCCGCTCACGGCCGACATCTGGGCGACGAGGACGTGGGGCAGGATCACTGGAGAGCTTGTGCAAGAGGCCAAGTCCGGAAAGGCCAAGGACCACGCCAAGGAGACGCTGCGAGCGATCAAGAGCGCCAACGCTGAGCAGCTTCACGGCATCGACGGAAATCAAATTGTCGACTCCCTGACAAAAATGTCTGTCACGGGCGAGATTGACGATACGGTGCGAGCGTGGTCGAGCGCTCGGCTGCGGCATTACGCTTCGACGGATTACTCTGAGAAGCGCGGCACGGCCGGGAAGCTCAACAAGCTCGCTAAGAACATCGTCGAGAATGACACGTCGCTCATGGGCGATCCCGGCAGCGGGAAGCGTCGAGCGAATATGATCGACGTCTACGACTCGATCAGCAAAGCGACCGGCCTGCCTGTCGCCTACGCGCAGGACGTTCTGTGGCAAGACGAGCAGGATGCCTACGCGGCACTCGGCGCGAAGACTGCCACCGAGCAAGGAAAGCTCTCCTTCTACTCAGACCAGATAAGAAGGATCGCCCAGGACCCGTCGACTCGAATCGGAATGGCTAAGGGCGAGAAAGCTCGACGCAGGGATTCCCAGCAGCCGGCCGAATACTACGACGACTACGAGTCCGGCGGCCGCGAGAACCTTCTGTACTGGGAGATGATCAGCCACCTGTCGGACGAGCAGTTCGTGAAAATCCTGCTCGACATCGATGGCAGCCCGGCGGAGAGAAGGGCCTTCTGCCCAACCGGCGAAGGCGGCGGCGTGAAGAACGACTGCTCGCCGAAAGACTCGTCCGGCAGTGGCGTTTCCGCCGCTCCGCCTCCGTCCCCTGCCCCATCCAGCGGCTCCGGCCCCGAGATCAACGTCGGAGACAAACGGGAAGAGATCGACCGCCGCCTGGAGTCGATGGGAGTCGCCGAGGACGACGTCATCGGCATGGCGGGCGGTGCAAGCGATGGCACATACGTCTTCATGCGTCGCGACCACGATCACGAGGGCGGCGATGGGATTCACGTCGAGACGACGCGAGACGTCGGCGGCGTCAAGGATGGAATGTTCAGCCAATCGGTCATCTACAACGCCGGCTCTGCCAGCGATCCCGAGCTTGTCGTCGACCACAAGCTGATGGACGTGAAGACGGAGGTAAGCCGCGATCCAGAGAAGCGGCACGCGGCCGCTCGCGAGTTCTTCCGGGTGATGACCGACAGCGTCCAGGCCTCGGTCAGGCAGGGTGTTTCCGTGGTCAAGCTCAATGCGGCCGGTGACCCAAGGCAGGCTCGCGATGGGATGTTTCGCGGATACACGATCTGGCCCCGCATGGGCTTCGACGCCCCGATCCCCTACTACCTGAGGAACAAGCTGCCCGAGCCGCTCTCGCACTGCCGCAGCCTGCTCGACCTGCACGCGACACCGGAGGGCACTCGCTGGTGGCGAGACAACGGCACCGACCTCGACGTCCAGCTTGACCTGACACGCGCCGACAGTCCGCAGATGCAGGTGTTCGGGAAGTTTGTCCGGCACTTCATGCGGGAGCGTCGCGACGCCATGCCCGGCGAGGGAATTGATTGGCTGTCTCCAGAGGACACCGCCAAGCTCGACGAGTTGTGGGAAGAGATTTGGGACGAGGGGCTGCTCGACGATTACGACGGCGGCGAGGAAAACTTCTCAAAACTGGAGAAGCGAGCGTTTTGCCCCACCGGCAAGGGCGGCGGGATCAAGAACGATTGCTCAGCATCAGATGGCGATAGCACGTCTGCGGAAGATCGTCCAGCAAAGGAATTGGACAACTCTTGGCAAGAATCTGATGAGATGGTTGAACTCTGGGAGCGTGACGACCTCGCCCAACGCCCGCCCATCGAAGGCGCAGAGAAGCTCCATTCTTTCGCGATTGAAAACCCTGCCGAAATGAAGTCGGCCATCGACGAGATCGGAGTTTCGCTCTCCGACGCTGTCACCATGTGCGCGGCTCCGTCGGAAGGAACGACCGTCATCGCGTCCCCCGAGCATCCCTACGATTCGATGGGGCTCGCGACTTACGGGGAGGATAGCAAGGCGGTCGTGTTCGTGATGACCACGAAAGACATCGCCGGGATCGCGGGAGGCCTGGACAGCAACTCTTCGCTTCGCAAAACGAACGAAGGGGAGCTTGTCTTGGAGTATCACGCGTTTTACGCCTCGAAGGAGGCGCAGGACAAGGCCGCAGTGGCTTGCGCCAAAGAGGTCATCGGCGGCGTGATCAAGAGCGTGTCGCTTGCCGAGAAGAGTGGCGTCTCTGAGATTCGTCTCGACGCCGCCGGCAGCAAGGATCACAAGTCGTTCAAGGGTTATCGGATTTGGCCGAAGTTTGGCTTCGACGGCGTGATCCCGAGAAAGATGCTCACAAGGCTTCGTGAGCAGGACCTGTCCCCGCGAGCCCTCGCCGAGAAGCGTGCAGGCAAGCTGACGATCCAGGCGTTGTACGAAACGAAGGAAGGGCAACAGTATTGGGAGGAGCGAGGGCAGGAAATTCCAATGTGGCTCCGCCCTGGCGACAAGAGCACTCCCGGCTGGGAGCGGTTCATGGCGTACAGGCAGAAGCTCGGAAAGCTCGCGGAAAACAGGAGCTTCGGGGCAGGTGATGGAATCTTCTCTGCCGAAGAGCTAAAGAAGCTCGACGAAATGTGGGAGGAGATTCGCAAGAATGCTGAAGAGCATCGCGCATTCTGCCCCACGGGCGAGGGCAACGGCGTTGACAACTCCTGCTCGCCGAAGATGGCCGCCGACAAGGACAGCGGCGGAGGGTCGGTCAGGACGCCAGAAAAGCCGAAGGTTGAAGAGGCGTCGTGGGGGCAGACTGAAGGCACCGAGGTGTGGAGGCCTTCAAGGCCACTCTTTAAAGGCGCCGAATCGATTGGCGAGATTCACATCGAGCAGGCCGACCAAGTTCGCGAGATCGTGAACGATCTCCTGAAGACAAACATCTCCGACGCTGTTCACTGCTCTGGGCATATTGTTGACTCTGTGCAGCGGGTTGGCCTGACCCTGCCCCGAATGCACATCACGCCCGTCGACACCGAGAAGGGTACGGGCATCGAGATGACATGGACTTGCCGAGGCGTGACCAACGGAAGCGGGTATGCAGCCGACGAGAAAATTCATGCCGAAAGACCCGGCACCGTCGTGGAGGCTGCGTCGGCCGTTCGCGAACTGACGCAAGGAAGAGGCGCGTCTCTCCCGGTTCTTGAACTGATCGCCTTCGGGCTGCATCCCGACTTTCGCGGCAAGGGCATTGCGGCAGAGATGGTGGCGAAGACCATTTCGTCGCCGGTGTCGTTCATCTCGATGGGCGCAGCAAGAGTGGACCACCCCGATCCAAAGTATCGAATGACCGGCTACGCCGACTGGGTCAAGTACGGCTACGACGCTCCCATCGAAGAAGTTAAAAGAATTTTGGAATCCAAGGGCGTAGGGTTCCCGAAGGAGTTTTCAAGGGCGAGGTCCCTGCTCGGCCTTCACGCCATACCCGGCGGCGCAGATTTTTGGCGAGAGAACGGCGACAATATCGATCTGGTTTTTGACCTTCGCCCGCGAAGCATGAGCCGGGCAACATTTGAGGGGTGCATGGAACGAATCCGCCAAAAGGCGGCCAAGAGGTCGCTGCCAGAAAACGCAATCCGTCCGGCCACGGGCTCGGACTGCGACTACGACGAAGACGTTGAAGGCTTCTGGGCTGACGTCCAGAAATCCGGCCAGCTAGAAGGCTCGCCGATCGACGACCAATACTACAAGGAGGCCAAGGATGGCAAAGCCCGAGAAGTATAGCCACATCAACTTCAAGCCCCCGTCTGGCGTCCGCCGCGAAGCCGAGTACGGCCTCAAGCTCCGCCGCGAGTACGGGCGTGGCGGCACCGCCGTCGGCATCGCGCGTGCGAGAGACCTGTCGAACGGCACCGAAGTCTCGCCGTCGACGGTGCGTCGCATGAAGGCATACTTCGATCGCCACGCGTCTGACCAGCAAGGCGAAGGATTCAATCGCGGCGACACGGGTTGGCCCTCGAACGGCTACATCGCCGCGAAGTTGTGGGGCGGATTCCAGAGCGGCTACTCGTGGGCGAAGAAAGTCGTCGACCAGATGAACGCTGCCGACGAGAAGGAAGGCCGCTCTTATAGTCTGGATACGCCAGCCCGTAGCATCGATGGCAAGGAGACCGCGATGGACAACGTCGAGCGTCGATATCTTGCCACCACGGGATCAGAGAACGCCACCGAGGGCGCGCTCGGCGTCGAGGAGCGAGCCGATCCGGAGACCGGAGAGCGGAAGACGTACCTTGTCGGGTACGCGGCCAAGTTCCGTACCGACTCGTTGCTCTTGGGGGATTTTGTCGAGCAAATTGCGCCGTCGGCATTTGAGATCGTCGAGAAGGGCAAGGACCTCGAAGGTCGCCCCCTGGAGACTCGTGGCCTGTTCAACCACGACCCGAATCACCTCATCGGCCGTTACCCCAACACGATGAAGCTCGTGGTCGACAAGATCGGACTCAAGTACGAGATTCTCCTCCCGGAAAGCCGCAAAGATTTGGCCGAAATGGTGGCCCGTGGAGATTTGAAGGGATCAAGTTTCAGTTTCGTCGTGGCCGAAGGCGGGGAAAAATGGACCCGTGAAGGCGGCAAGAGCCGTCGCCTCGTCACCAAGATCAAGTCGCTCCTAGATTGCGGACCCGTGACCTACCCGGCCTACCGCGATTCGTCCGTCGCGGTCGCGAAGCGGAGCTACGAGCAGTTCCTCGCGAGCGAGCCCGCGACCGCCGTGGCTGAGCCTCCGAAGCCGAAGATCGACTTTGCTGAGGAGATGCGGAAGTGCCAGAAGTTCATCACGGAGCGTCGCGGATTCTGCCCTACCGGCCCCGGCGGCGGGATTGACAATTCGTGCGGCGGCAAGGGGAGCGGCAAGGCCGAAGAAAAACCTGCCGACGACGTGGGGGCATCGATCCACGCGGACACGCCGTTAATGGCGACTGCCGCCGGCGCCGCGATTGGCGCGATTGGTGGCATCCCTGGCGCTATTGCCGGCGCTGCGGCCGGCGTCGCGATCGGCGGTGCTGTTGCGATGAAATACGCGGACAAGGTCGTGAAGGCCCTGTCTCGCATGAAGGTTTCCGTGAAGAAGATTGATTCATTCGCGAGAACGCTCGGGAAGTCCATGTCGATCACCGCCGGCAAGAACGGCAGCGTCGAGGCGGAAGGCGGCGGCGTCAAGCTGTCAATCCAGAAGTACAGCAAAGAAGAAGTCGGAGACAGCCTCGCTGGCCGTGTCGCTTTTGTCGAAGGCGCCACGAGCGCGATCGGCGGCAAGGGCACTGAAAGCGTCGACCGCCTCGCGAGAACATTGATCAAGGCTGGGAGGGACCTCGGCGTTGATCACATCATGGTCACCCTCGACATGATGGACCGGCTCGAAGAAGACAAGTTTGTCGATGCCGGCTTTACGCACTCGATCGCCGCCGCCGACGCCACTCGCGTCACGATGATCAAGTCCTACGGAAAGAAATCATCGAAGCGGTACGACGAGTTACTCGACTTCTACCGCGAGCGTCGCGGCTTCTGCCCAACGGGCGAAGGCGGAGGCGTCGACAACTCGTGCGGCAAAGGCGACTACGCCGAGTGGAGCGAGGGCGACCATCTCGACAAGAAGAAAGAGAAGGACACGCAGGAGTTCCTCGACAAGGCCCGCGAGGGGCAGCTTGCCCGTGGTGGCAAGGACGGCGGCAAGTCCGACGACGGCGGCGGCGTCCAAACCTGGAGCAAGGGCGAGCACTTTCCTTGGACCGTCAAGCAGGTCGGCCACCCGGACGGCCATCTTCAGGCACAGCACCCGGACGGAAGCCTCACACAGAAGTATCCGTTCAAGGGCGGAGACACGTCCGAGGCATACGCGAAGCTCTCGGAAGAGTTGAAGAGCAGGCCGAAGAAGCGATCGGTCGATCCTCGCCAAGTGATCGACGACACGCTGAGGTTCCTCAAGGAACGCCGCTGATGAGCCTGTCGACTGACTGCCGGGTCGCGAGCCTCGTTGCATTCTCCCAAGCCCGCGCGATGGGGACAGCCACGAACGCAGGTGGCGGAGCCATCACGGGCGGAGCAGACTGCGGGCGTGATCCTGACGGGAAGTTCGGTGGGGGGAACAAGTGCGCCGGAAGCGGTGGCGGCACTTCCCGGCCGAAGTCGCTAGAGCAACAGCGTCTTGAGGCTGCTGGCACTTTTGCTGCGACTCAAGAAAAAACACAGGCTGACAAAGTTGGGGAAATGAAGGACTACCTCCGCAGGCTGGGCCACGGCTGGGCGGATTTTGTAAGAAAGGCCCAAGCCCACGACCCGGCCAGGATCAAGAACGCGAATCACGCAAAGAACAACGCGGCAAAAATTTTTGCCACAGAGGGCGCCGCCGGGCTCGATCGGTATCTCGAACAGATCGGCATGAGGTCGATTCGTGCCCGCTACGCCAGCCTCCTCGCGTTTGCGGAGTCCCGCGACTGCGGCCGTGACCCTGACGGGAAGTTTTCTTCCGGAAACACATGCGCGTCAGGTGTGGTCGCAGAGGCAGCGCAAGGCGCGGCGACAGGTGCCATCAAGGGGGCCCTTGCAGGGCTCTTCGCTGGCGGCCCGGCGACCGTGAAGCCCGGCGCCGTGCTCGGCGCTGCCACCGGCGCCGTGAAGGGCATCTACGACAACCAGATGCGACCGACGCGGGTCAAGAAAACGATCGAACGGCTCGGCATGGACGTGAAGCAGGTTGGCGAACTCGTCGAGAAGCTCGGCGGCACCCCCGAATCGACTGCCGACGCGAAGGGCGGCACGCTTCGCCTGACTATCCGAGACAAGGGCGGCAAAAAGACGTTCCACGTCGAGGTCAGCAAGGACACTGTCACCGTGTACCCCCGCCGCGCAACCGGCGAGTTGACGTCCAAGGAAATCTCCCGTGTCAAGGAGATCGCCGACAAGTCGACGCCGAAGTTGACCTCGGTGGTTGTGAAGAAAAGTTCGTCCGCCTACGTCGCGAAGCTCGTGAGGAACGGATTCGCGCTCGCCGCAGGCCACGCGTCGGACGTCCTCGTGGCGACGCATCTCACGGCACCTGTTCATTCATTCGCTCACGATGCCGTGCAGACGGTGAAGGGTAAGTTTTCCAGAAGGTAAGGAGCCTATGTCTCTTCGCAGTGGTGATAAGTGTTCCCGCCCTGGCTGTTGTGGCCTCATGGCAACCAGAAGCTCCCGGCCGAGCGGCGAGTTTCAGGTGCGGTATCTCAAGTGCCAAGTCTGCGGCAGCTCTGCTCGGTCCATCGTCACGGCCAACGACGTTAGATCGATTTGCTGGCGGCGGGCCCATAAAAAATAGTGTTGTGTGACACAACACTTTCTCTTTCGCCCTTCTTCGGGTGAGTGATCGCTCCCAAATAGTTTGAACGTGTGGCCCCTGTTTGCCACACGCACAAACTACCTCGCAGGGAAGCGAATCACATGGAAGCCTCGTCCAAGGTCAAGCAACTCCTCGACGAACTCGCCGCCGTCCTCGCCGAGATGGGCGCCCTCCAGGAAGAGGGTGGCATCGAGGACACCGAGGTCGAGACGGACGCCGCCGACAAGGCCGGCATGGAGGAGGACGAGACCAAGGCCGAGTCGCCTGAAGAGGACGTCGAAGAGGAAGAGGCGAAGGAGAAGAAGATTCGCTGCCTCTGCGAGCGTGCTGAAAAGATTCGCGACCGCATCAAGTTCTACGAGTCGGTCGCAGCGAAGGAACTCGAACTTCGCACTGTTCTGGACAAGGCGACCCCCGCTTCGGTGGCTGCCGTTTCTCCCACCACTCCGGCCAAGGAGGGCCGATCCGTGACGCAGATTTATCACAACCTTCCGGGTGCCGGTCGTCTCCGTGGCTTCAAGGGTCCCAACGCCGAAGAGCGTGCGTACCGCGCCGGCATGTTCTACAAGGCCCAGCTTTTCGGTGACGCGAACGCTGCCCGCTGGTGCGCAGATCACGGCGTGATCGACAGCCGCGCGATGGGCGAAGGCGTGAACAGCCTCGGCGGCGTTTTCGTCAATGAGGAAATTCTCAACGAGTTGATCGTCCTTGTCGAGCAGTACGGTGTGTTCGCCCAGAACGCCCGCAACGTGAACATGCAGTCGGACACGCTCATCGTGCCCCGTCGCGTCGGAGGCCTCCAGGCCTACTTCGTCGGCGAGAACACGAGCATCCCGGATTCCGACGCGAGTTGGGACCGCGTGCAACTGATCGCCAAAAAGGTGGCCGTTTCCAACAGGATTTCTTCGGAGCTTTTGCAGGACTCCGTGCTCTCTTTGGGCGATTATTTGACCACTGAAACAGCAAGGGCCATTGCGATTCTCACGGATCGCGTGGGCTTCGTGGGCACGGGTTCCGGCGAAGACGGTGGTATCGTCGGCGCTGCGACGAAGATTGCGGACGGCAACCACAACGGCGGCCTCGTGACGGCCGCGACCGGCAACACGTCGGCCACGACCCTCACGATCGATGACTTCGTGAACACCGCAGCCCGCCTGCCCGTCTACGCACGGGCGCGTGCTGCATGGTACTGCTCGCCCGCCGTGTTCGCGGCCAGCGTGCAGCGTCTCGGCCTGACCAACAACGGCAAGCTGACGGGCGGCAACAACGCCTCGAACCTCGCCGATGCCCCCGAGATGCGTCTCCTCGGCTACCCGGTGAACTTCGTTCACACGATGCCGAGCAACCTGGGTGTCGACGCCGGGAAGGTGCAGTTCCTGCTCGGCGACCTCAGCCTGAGCACGATGTACGCGACCCGCCGTGGCCTCCAGATCAAGACCTCGGTCGACCGCTATGCGGAACTCGACCAGACCCTGATCGTGGCGACCACGCGGTTCGACGCGGTGACGCACGACTGCGGCGACGGCACGAAGGCGGGCCCGCTCGTCGGTCTCCGCACGGCCCTCTCCTGATTTGTACGGACACAGTTACCCCACAACCTCTCCTGGAGCAGATAGAACATGAACCACCTGGAAGCCACGAAGTCCGATTGCCGCGTCTCGGCCTCGGTTGCGGCGAACGCCACCCACAGCCACGAGATCGACACGATCGGCTACGAGTACCTGTCCGTGGACGTGGTCTACGGCGCTTACTCCGCCGCCACGAGCCAGTACGCGACGGTGCTGAAGCTCCAGGAGAGCGACACGTCGGGCAGCGGCCAGACGGACATCACCGGCTACACGGTGACCGCCGGTGCTGGTTCGACGACCGGTGCGAAGAACGGTGCCGTGTGCCGCTACAACGTCGACCTTCGGGCTCGCAAGCGGTACGTCACGGTTGTCACGACCCCCGGCAA
>Ga0214923_10009686_pt1 | contig 10002 bp, 9 predicted proteins | sample LL1510_MetaG_FD_177993 | JGI IMG/M metagenome (GOLD analysis project Ga0214923, IMG submission 177993) | Freshwater microbial communities from Lake Lanier, Atlanta, Georgia, United States - LL-1510 | ecosystem: Environmental > Aquatic > Freshwater > Lake | place: USA: Georgia | collected 2015-10-15
GGTTTTTTGAAAGCAATAATGCTTTGAAAAAACTTGTGAGTTTTTCAAGTTAAATGAGACTTAACAAAAAATTTATTAACTAAAGTAAAAATAATATCAAATGAGTTATGATGTAAAAACATAAAAAAAATAAAAAACTATAAAAATTATAAAAACTCAAGTTAGAGAGAAAATACGAAAACCCTAAAACCCAGCGTCATTATGAAGCAAATATAAAACACAAAATAACACATAAATCAAAGCCAAAATTAATAGATAAATTAATCTATAATTTTAATAATAAAATTACACCGACCGAAAAGATAAATGAGACAAAAACGATTTATGACTTATAATTTTTAATACTATAATTCAAGTAATAATAATAATATTTTAAAAAAATATAAATACAAAATAATTTATATATAGTAATATTATTTATAAATGGATAATGATTTAATTAATAAATTACAAATTGAAAATGAGAATTTAAAACAAAAATTACAAGAAACTGAATTACAATTAAAAAAATATACTAATGGAGATAATCATAAACGATATTATGAAAAAAATAAAGAAAAGGTAAAAGAAAATGGATTAAAATATTTAAAAAAATTAAAAGATGAAAACCCTGATAAATTAAAAGAATATAGAAGAAATTATTATTTAAAAAAAAAACAAAAAGAAAATAATATTATTGAAATAGAAAAAAATTAAATATTTAGAAAAATGTATATTTGCGGAAAAATACTTAAAGATATTATCTTTAGTAATATTATATTAGATGATTACTAAAGATAAACCACCTGATAAATATAAATGTTTGAAAATTCCTATTCAATCTATATTATATAATACTTCTAATTATGAAAATATAAATAAAGATAATTTAATTATTTTAGATGACGCTATTACAAGAACTAATAATATTACTACCAAAACTTATTTTTTATTACGATTATGGATTTTACATAAATATCATAATAATCAAGATATTCCTGAAATTACAGAAGATACTATTTCTATGTGTATGAAATCTTTATTACTTCAATCTGCCGGTCCTAAACCAAAAGGAAATAATTTATTATTATTACAAGAATTCCAAAAATTAAATACATTTGATTTAGAAAATGGAAAAAATTTATCTGCTATTTTAGATTATTACGTTACTACTATGATTACTTGTATTGAAAATAATATAAAAATGCATTTTTTTGATTATATACATCGTTTTATTTTTTCTTATTATAAATTTTTATATAAAGAAAAATTTAATAATAATAAAGAATTTAGAAAACAATTGTATAAAGAATTAAATATTGTTGAAAAAGATATATTGAATAATACATTATTAAGTGATATAAAATATCATAACTGGATAGTTGAAAATCGTTATAATATTGTTCCACAAGAATATGAAAAAAATTATTATTATGATATTCAAGTATCTCCATATAAGTATTTGAAAAATATGATTTTTATGTGTTTAGAATTAGAAAAAATAGAAAGAAAATCATTCCAATTTTTTCCTATTCAATCCAACGCTATTTTAAGACATATACAAGTAGATACAAAAGCGATTATTGAGTTATTTATTACAGAAGATAAAAAACAATATTTAGATAATATTGAATTACATAAAGAAATATTATGGGATAAAATATTTAATATTACACAGTCACTAAAATATTATCATTTTGATTATACAGTTATTACAGATGGTTATGCAGTATCATTACGATTTTTACATAAAGATTTTATAGAAGAACAACAATTAAAAAAGAAAAAAATGAAAGATGGAAGATTAGCGTTAAAAGGATTAACAAAAGAAGAAAAAGATAAAATAAAAAAAACTAAAAAAGAAGAACTAAAAGAAAAAGCAAAACAAAAAAGATTAGAAAATAAAGATAAACCAAAAAAATCTAAAAAAGAAGAAAAAAAAGAAAATCAAGAATTTTTATATATTGATGAAGTACAAAAAGAAGAATTACAAGGAAAGCATATATACATCGATCCCGGAAAAAGAAATTTAATGACTATGATAGATGATAATGGAAACTTTTATTCTTATACAAATAGACAATATTTAACAGAAACAAAAAGAATAAAATATAATACACTTCTAAAAAATTACAAAAAGAAAATAGGAATAACTGAAATAGAAGAAATCCTTAATAAATACAATTCTAAAAGTTGTATTATTGAAAAATTCCAAGAATATACAACCGCAAAATTAGAAGCAAATAAAAAATTAGTACCTTTATATAAAGATTTAAAATTTCGTAAATATAAATGGTATTCTTATATCAATAAGAAAAGAACACAAGATAATATGATAAATAAAATAATAAAGAAATATAGTAAAGACCATAAAATTATTATTGGAGATTGGAGTATAGGAAAACAAATGAGAAATTTTATTTCAACGCCTAATTTATCAGTTAAAAGAAAATTAAAAGAACACTTTAAAATTTATAATATAGATGAATTTAGAACATCTTGTTTATGTTATAGAACAGAAGAACCATGTAATAACCTATATTTAGTATTTAAGAAAGACCCAATAAAAAAAGAACGGAAAATACATTCTATTCTAACCTATAAAATGGAGAATGAAAGAATAGGATGCATCAACCGTGATAAGAATGGTTGTTACAATATTCGTAAATTATTCAATTCATATATGGAAAGTGGGGAAATCCCCTTAAAATATAGAAGAGAATACAAACAATAAAATATACTAACCATTACAATAGAAATATTGTAATCGTCAAATAGTATAATGCCTGAAAAGGTGCATTTACATCATTAAAGAGATAAATGAGTAATTTTTTATTTTTTTATAGAATTTTGTCTCATTTATCTTTTCGGTCGGTGTAATTATAAATATTTTAGTAAGATTATAATTTATTACGGTAAAAATATAAATTATTGTAATAACTAATAATATAATAATTAATTTTATTATTAATTTTATTATTAGTTATTACAATAATTTAAGATATTAAATAACCTATTACAAAATGCTTCTATATTATGTGTAAATCGTGTTGCGGACTATGCTTGGGATGTGTAAAATAATATAATTTGTGACTGAAAATAATGTGGATAATACATTTTAATTATAAATTTATCTTATGTAAAAAAAAATTATATTGAAATGTAAAAAAGTGTAAAAGATAAAATATGCCTAATTATATAATAGTTAAGTTATTAGTTTATAATATTGTGTTATTATTATTCACATCATAGTCAATATGTTCTTCATTTATAAGTTTTAATTTTTTAGATTTATTTGGTTCTTTTGATGTTTTTAGTGATTTTAGTTCTTTTGGTTCTTTTGGTAGTTTTGGCGGTTTTGGTTCTTTTGATGGTTTTGGTGGTTTTGGTTCTTTTGGTGGTTTTGGTGGTTTTGGTTCTTTTGGTGGTTTTGGTGGTTTTGGTTGTTTTGGTGGTTTTGATGGTTTTGGTTCTTTTGGTTGTTTTGGTTCTTTTGATGGTTTTGGTGGTTTTGGTTCTTTTGGTGGTTTTAAGGGTTTCTCTTCATTAATATTATAATCTTTATTTAATTTATTAATTAAATCAAACTCTAAATCTACTTTTGAATGCTTTTTATTCAATATTTTAGATATTTTGGGAAATTTTATTTTTTGATAACTATTTGTTTGCGTACAGGCTTTTAAATCACTAAATATTTTATAATTATATAAATCCCATTCATTATTTAAATAACATTGTGTTTCAAAATAATCTGAACATGAAAGCGAATTACTAGCATTACTTAAATATTCTAACTTTTGTAAATCACTTGCTCTTTGATTTATTGATATTGAGAGAATATAATTTTCAAATATACTAAATTGTTGTAAATCATTCAAATTATATAATATTTCTTTTTTATATAAATCATCAGATTTACTAAATAATAAAGTTGTTATTTCAAATAAATTTAATGAACTTATATTTTTACCATCAAAATTAGTATTATTAGCCTGATTACATATTAATGAATAATATTGTAATAAGTTTATTATATAACGAATGTCACCATTTGATAAATCATAAAATTCATGTAATTTTGATTGTTTTATTTTTATTCCTTCATTTATTATTATTTTATAAAGCAAATTATAAATCTCTTCATAACTTGGTTTTATCATCTTAAATTCAATACATTTATTAAATAATGTTTTATAATTTGGATTATAAATATTATCTTGTATTATAACTATCGGTATTAATGTGTTATTAATTATTTTATTAAATTCACTTATAAATCCAGTTTCACAACTATTCACGAATTCATCAAAATTATCTAATATTAATATATTAGTTAATCCATTTAAATTAATTGGTGTTTTTATTAAATTTTCTAATACAGATATAACTTTAGTATTATTTAATCCAGTTTGTCTAATAACATCACTATCTAAATAAATAGGATTATAATTAAAATGTTTTATTAATAATTCAACTAATAATGACTTACCTATTCCATAACTACCTGTAATTAATGCACATTTTTTATCTTTTTTAGTAGTAATTAACCATTTACTAAAATTTAATATTAATTGCTTTTGACCGCAAAATTCATTTATATTTTTAGGCTTATAAACTGTAGTAAACATATCTTAACTAAAAATGTTATTTTAATGTTATAATGTTATAACATTATAATATTAAATATTTAAAAAATTTCAACTTTATTTTTTATTACAATGACTACACAGGGTAATATTTATTCAAAAATATTTATTTTTTCATTAACAATAACTATTTAATTTTCAATATTTTTATAATTTTCAATATTTTCATAATTTTCAATATTTTTATAATTTTCAATATTTTTATAATTTTCAATATTTTCATAATTTTCAGTTTTATTTTTTGTTATAACATAATCATTCACAAATAATTTTAATTCATTAAATTTTTGTTGTATTTGATAATTATTTGCTTCTAAAATTTTAATTTTTCTAATTAAATTATTAATTTTATTATTATAAACTACTTCATTCATTATATATTATTAGTAAATCTATAATATTAGTTATTTTTAATTTATATTTTTATATTATTTATATTATAATAATATAAATTATACTATTAAAATATAAAAAGTTAATAATTAAATTAAATTATAAAATGATAACTTGTCATTTAATGGGAGGTTTAGGTAACCAATTATTTCAAATTTTTACAACATTATCTTATGCGTTAAAATATAATCAATTATTTAAATTTCCAAATTTAGAATTTCTAGGTGGAAATAGTTCTACAATTCGTAAAACATATTGGAATTCATTTTTAGATAGTCTAAAATTTTCTCTTGATTCAACAATAGAATATGACCCATTAATATTAAGAGAACAAGGATTTCATTATAATGAGTTATCACCATATTTAATACATGAAGCTCAATTATCAAAAAAAACGCTAATGCTGTATGGATATTTTCAAAGTTATAAATATTTTCATGATAGTTATAATCAAATAATTTCGCTTATTGATTTAGAAAACAAAAAGCAAAACCTAACACAAAAATTAGGATTAACAAAACAGCAATTAGAGAATACAATTAGTATACATTTTAGAATAGGTGATTATAAACCATTACCAGATTATCACCCATTATTACCTTATAAATATTATGATTTAGCATTAAATACTATATTAGAGAAATTAGGAGTTTCAATTACAAATGATATAAATACAAATACTAATATAATAAAAAAAATAACATGTTATTATTTTTATGAATTACAAGATTATGAAGACACACTTATTATTATAAATCAATTACTACAAAAATATCCTTTTATTGACTTTATTTCAGTTAATACATTACCAACTAAATTAGAAGATTGGGAAGAAATGTTATTTATTAGTTTAATTAATCATAATATAATAGCAAATAGTACGTTTAGTTGGTGGGGTGCATATTTTAATAATTGGTCTAATAAAATAGTAACATATCCTTCATTATGGTTTGGTCCAGCATTAGCACATTATAATTTAAATGATTTATGTCCTCCAAATTGGATTAAAATTATTGTGTAATTAGAGAGAAGTTTGATTTTCAATAATTTTATTTAAGTTCAATTGCCATTCTAGTGTATTTATATATTTAATCGTAGTCTGTTCGTCATGTAATCTATAATAACATAAATTTTCACCTAAATTATGTAAATAGTTATAATGTTTTAATAATTTTAATTCTAATTCTAAATCTTCTATTGCTGTTAATTCATTATTATAATTTCCAACTTCTAATACTGCGTGTTTTCTATATGCTAATGTAGGATGATTAGCAATCCATTTATATTTAGATTTTAGATATTCTTCCCAATTAATAGAGCGATGATTTGTAATATTCACTATGTTATTAATATTTTCTCTAAACATTAATAACTGACCTCCACATAATTTTACATCTGGATTAGCCATTAAATAATCATATTGTAAATTAAGTCTATTTGGCATCATAATATCATCACTATCCATTTTTAAAATAATATCATTACTACATGCTAAAACACCACGATTTAATGAATAGCCAATTCCATAATTTTTATCATTTTCTAAATAAACAACTTTAATAAATCGAGTAGATTTTTCAAAATAATCTAAATATTTTTTTAATAATGTTGTATTTAAATAATTAGAACCATCATTTACCCAAACTATTTCAATAGAATATGGACCTTCTTGGTCTTTTATAGATTGAAGACATTCTTTAATATATAAAAATTTTGTATTATAACTAGATATTAAAATACTTATATTTTTAGAACAACAAAGATATTTATCTGGTATTATAAAGTCATTCATAATATCATAATTCTTAAATGTAGAACCCCATAATTGAAATGCAAATACTTTACCATTTCCTTTATATTCATTACCAGTATAATGTTCTGGTAAAAACGTGTAACTAGGAAAAATATGAAAATCATTAAATGGTCCATATTCACCACTAGTGACAATTCTAGTTAATAGACCAGGTCCAACATTTTGCCAAGCCATTCTTCCAGTTTTTAATTGTGTAACTTCATTATTAATAATCCATTTAATAGCTTCTTTAATAATAGGATGTTTAGGAGGAAATCCCATAGTACCAGTAGCAATAAGTCCAGGTCTTAATATTTCATTTTCATAACCAGCAAATGATTTTTTCTCTAATAAATATTCATCAATTGGCTCAATACAAATTGAGTCAGCATCAATAAATATCCCTCCATAATTATATAATAATTCCCATCGTATTATATCTGCTTTTCCATTAATTTCTTCTATTTCATCTATTTTCTCTTGACATCTAAATGTAATATTACGTTTTTCAAATTCACACTCATTCCATAATATATATTCAAAGTCTGGATTTTTTAACTTCCATGTCTCCATTAACTTTAATGGTGCTTGTTTGTCTCCAATCCATAATTGATGTATTATTTTTGGTATTGACATTATATTATTACCTAAAATATTATAATAATAATATGTTAGTTTTAAATAATATTATTTTAAATAATAATATTTAACATTATAATTTCTCTATAAATAATTCTAATTATAAATTTAATATTAAAAAAGTAAATAATTACTATTATTTATAGAGAAAAATGTCTATAACAACAATTCAAAATATTCCATTTATTTATATTAATCTTGAAAAACGTAAATCAAGAGCAAAAGCAGTTTTAAAAGAACTTGAAAAATTAGGAATAACAAATTATGAAAGATTTAATGCTTGTGAAAATGAAAATGGTGCATTAGGTTGTAGTTTAAGTCATATAAAATGTTTAGAACTTGCTATTGAGAGAAATTATGATAAAGTTATTATAATAGAAGATGATATAGAGTTTTTAAATCCTGAATTATTTATAAAACAAAGCACAAAATTTTTAAATTCAAATTTAGAATGGGATGTATTTTTATTGGGTGGAAATAATACATTACCTTTTAATTTTGTAAATGATAGTTGTATAAAAATTTATAAATGTCAAACAACAACTGGTTATTGTGTTAAACGTCAATATTATGAAAAATTATTAGATAATTTTAAAAAAAGTTATTTATTATTAAACTCAGAGCCAACTAATGAAGCTTATAAAATTGATAAATATTGGATGAGATTACAAATGTTAGATAATTGGTATTTAATTATTCCTCCTAGTGTAATTCAGAGAGAAGATTATAGTGATATAGAGAAAAAAACTACAAATTATAAAAATCTTATGTTAAATATTAATAAAAAAGTAATACAACCTATTACATAACCAAATTATAAACTATAGTATTAACCTAGTTTATTTAAGGTCGATGTTATAATTACTCTTATAACCTTGCTATTATACTTTTAGTAAGGTAAATAAGGGTAAATAAGGGTAAATAAGGGTAAATAAGGTAAATAAGGTAAATAAAGTAATAATAATATTTTATTTTATTATTTAACTAATATGGATTTAAATAATAAAAACCAACTTAAAGAACTTCATGTACCAAAAATCACAAAAACACCAAAAACCACAAAACCATCAAAAACACCAAAATTAACTAATAATTTTACAATTAATGAAAAAGTCAAAATAGCCAATCAAATTAAACAACCAAATTTTGAATTAGTAGAATGTGAAATGAATAAATTAATTAATTTAGGACCTGCTATTAAATCATTACCTGAACGTAGTTTATTAGGTAATTCAATAATAGACTATTTTACATTTGTAGAACGATTAGAAACAAAAGGTAAATATAACGCTAATTTTTATGATTTTCTCTATAATATTGAATATTTTAAACAAAAGAAATTTATACAAACAATGTTAAAGTTTTATAGAGAGAAAAAATATAAATTAAATGATGAACTTTATAACAAAAATCTTTACAAAATCTATAAAGAAACATATAATATTTGTATTAGTTCAATAAATATTATGAAACCTTTAAATACTATGGAAATTTATTTAAATTATGGTGCACAACGTGTTCTTAATTTTTGTGCTGGTTGGGGTGGTTCATTAGTTGGTGCTTGTGCGTTAAATTTACCAGCATTTTATGGTATTGAAATAAATGAAAATTTAAAGCCAGCATATGAGAAAATGACAAAATATTTAGCGACAAAATGTATTACAAAAATGGATATATATTTTTGTGATGCATTAAATATAGATTATACAAAATTAGATTATGATTGTGTTTTCTCTTCACCACCATATTATAATAAAGAAAAATATTCAAATAATAATTATTATAAAACAAAAAAAAAGATGAATGAAGAGTTTTATACACCAATATTTAAAAAAACGTTTGATGGATTAAAAAATAATGGATATTATATAATTAATATTTGTAGAGAAGTTTATATTGATGTATTAGTACCTTTATTAGGAGAAGCACATTTTATAACAATATTAAAAAAATCAAAAAAACAAAATAATTATAAAGAATATGTTTATTGTTGGCATAAAAAATCTATCTAAATCTAAATCTATTTTGTTTTTTATTTTTTATTTCTAAATAATTTTTAAATTCTTGTGATAAAATAAATAAATTATCATATTTATTATTTAATTCACTAATAAGTTTTTTAATATTATTAATTTCATTATTATTAGTTATATTTGTCTCTATTTCTCTTAACTTATTATTAGTATCCATAGCTCCTAACTTATTATTAATAATATTAATTTTTTTAGTAATATATAATTCAATTGAACGCCAATCTAATTTATCTTCTTTTCCTTCTTTTTCTTCATCTTCTTTTTCTTCTTCAATAGAGAAAATAATATTATTATTACTTATATCATTATTACTTATAATATTATTACTTTTACTATCATTATTAATGGTATAATCATTATTCTTATTATCTATATTATATTCATCAGCTTGTTTACAAAAAAAATTTCCCATAAATATATAATTATAATTATTTCTTTATATTATAATTATTTCTTTATATTATAATTATTTCTTTATATTATAATTATTTCTTTATATTATAATTATTTCTTTATATTA